>SDBU01009278.1_pt1 | contig 11056 bp, 13 predicted proteins | sample 2277071 | NCBI WGS metagenome assembly SDBU01 (sample SAMN10397929, study PRJNA504765) | marine sediment metagenome | isolation source: marine sediment core GS08_GC12, 126 cmbsf | place: Arctic Ocean: Gakkel Ridge, Loki's castle | collected 2008 | reverse complement strand
TGGTGGTAGGTGTCCAGTCTGTGTTCGCGGTTCTCAAATGCGATCTTGCCATCCCTCGTTTCACGGAGGAATCCTGCTTCGGTATCTTCTACTCTCCGGGCTGCGGTGAGTGCGTTCAACTCACCCGTAAACCAGCGCGTCATTGTGGTCTTACCGGTATCGAGTTTCCGATCTGCCGCCGCCCAATCCACTTTGTCAAGCACCTCGGCTATCGCAAGGTCCGTAGTGATGTTGGTCTTTATCGCTACCCGGATGTTCGTGTCCATAGATGCCAATGGGCCAATGGCTCTGAGCGTTGCCATGGGTTGCCGGCCTGTGTTGTCGGCTAACGGGACGATGGAATCAAGCTGCCCCTGCCAGAGAATCCTTGGCGCTGGAACCAGGGTGCGCAAGCGGACGGTTCTTCCGGGCAAGAGGTTCCCTGATAAAGCCCCTGACGTATTGAACGGCGAATACAAACCAGATGGATTGAGGAGTTTGGCAGTAAGCGTTCCTGCTGCAGCCTTACCTGTCAGTTGCGATGCGAAGTTCCTGCCAGAGAAGGTCGAGATAGAAAGGGTGTTCGAAGTAACGTCATCATTACTGCCGTCAAACTTCCCGTCATTGGCCCAGTCCACCTCTAATGCATAGTCGGAAGTGTCGAGCAAGAACCCCTGTTCATCACCATCTACTGGGTTGATGCCTTCTAATTCGAAGATCGAACCGGCTGCAAAGTTCCCCGCTGAAGGCGTGAGTTTGATTGATGTAATAGCAGCGGAATTCTCCCACCTACCTGAGCGGAGCGCCACGATATCTTCTGCCGCACCATCGAATCCAATGCGGTGCTTGTGCCTGTCTGTCTTGGCGTACTGGGGCAGATAGACCGTGCCGCCACCAAATATATTCGCGGTGGCCGAAGCCGCCGGGATGACCATGAAGTCCTGATCGGCTGCGGAGGTAGCTGCGGATGGGGTTGCGCCATCCCCAGTAAGTTTCACATTGTCATAGTTGGAGGCTGTAGTATCTGCGTTGAATTCGACATCCACGCCGACGGTAGCCGAAGCCTGCGTACCACGGGCATAGACCCTAAGGCGCATGTCCTCAAAACCAGAAGGCGGTGTGAGCGTTACGGTTGCCGCCGCGGACTCCAACTCCACGTAGTCAACTGTTCGCTTCGGTACGTGGTAGAGCGACATCGAAGACCCAGAAACGAACTGATCGCCTAATTGACCTATCCCCTCAAGGATGAAAGTTGAGCCTGCGATGAAATCATCCCCGGCCTGCGCACTCAGAACTATCGACGTGATGGCGGCTGTGTCTTCCCACCGACTAGAGCGCAAATCAAGCCGGGCTGCGCCGCCAGCGGCGCTTATGCCAAGTCGGTGTTTGTGGCGATCAGTCCGTGAGTATTCAGGGATTAATACTGTGCCGCCCCCGAACTCATCAGCCTCCTCATCAGCCGCGGGGATTCGCATCACCGTATCGTCAGAGGCATTGGTCGAAGCTGAGACGGTTGTGCTGTCTCCGAACAACTGCTGTCGGTCGTAGTTGCTGACAGTTGTATCGCCGTTGAACTGGACATTCACATCATCTCTGGTGCTTCCAGCCCTATCGGTTCGTCCGTAAACGCGCAGCCGCAATGACTGGTAGCCCTGCGGGATAGAACTGAACGTGACCGATGCCGCTGCCGCCCCCAGTGTGACCATCTCTATCTCTGATGTAGGGACGCGGTACAGGGACATCATCGAGCCGGTTTTATAGTTCGAGCTTGCTGCGGGTTTGAAATCAATCGACGTGACCGCCTCGACATTATTCCTGCGGCCTGAAGTTATCCGTACTGTACTCGCCGGAGTTCCTAATTCGTGGTTGCCCGACAGACATACGTAATGTGGGTCATCGTCTCCCAGTGCGAACTCTGACATCGAAATCAAAAGCGCAGCGAATGTATTGGCGGTGGCGTTGTTTCCAGGGCCGATGCCGATGGCATTATCTGACGCCGCTCCTGACGCCGCCGTAGACCCAGCGCCCTGAAGTCGTTGTCGGGCGTAGTTACTGGAAGTGGTATCGCTGTTTATTTCGATTTCGATGTTGTCGTTTATGAAGGCTCCATCAGCGCGTAGATACCCAACCGCTACAAGATCATCGTCCTGGGTTTCTGCATCAAGGCTGGTGAACGCGAACCCCCCGTCTGATGTGAGGATAATTTCTTTGACCAGTTGAGACTCATCTACGGCGCAGAGGGTGAACGTTGACCCTACGGCAAACGTTCCGCCACGTATCGACACATCTGTAATTGCGCCGTTGTTCTCCCATCGGCCAGTATCTATTTGGACTCCGGCTTCATACGGCCCGCCCATTGCGATGTAGGATTTATGGTTCGCCGTGTTGAACGCGTGAGGTATGAGAATTCCGCCGCCGCCGAAGCGGTCACCGCCACCATCGTCTGGGATTCCGAATGGAGTATTAACAGCGCCGCTACGCCGGGCTGCGGCTGCAGTGGTAGATACCCCTGTTAGTTCTTGCCCGTTGTAATTACCCGCTGTTGTGTCAACTGAATCCCCGGTGCCGAAATACAGATCGATATCGTCCGCTCCACCCGTAAAGGCCGCGTTGATGATTACCACGATATGCCGCGTTCCTGAAGCCACGTTGTCATCCACGCTGGAGAACGTCACGTCCGTAGACGTAGCCGCGAGAACCTTCTGCTCGACTATAGTGAGTGGCAGCAATCCAGGGATCATACTTGTGCCGGTTTCAACTGAATTTTTGTGACCGCCGCTACATTATTGCGGCGACCTGAGTTGAGTTCGACATGCCCGCTATTGAGCGAATGGTGGCCCGATAAACCCAAACAGTGCGGATCATTAACAGCTTTGCCAAACGCACTCAATGACAGAATGAATGGCGAGAATGCGGATGTGATAGCCCCCCCACCAGTTACCTCACCCACATTATTGTCTGATGCAGCGGCAGCCGTGACCGTAGTTCCATCTCCATCTAGGCTTTGGTGTTCGTAGTTTCCAGTGGTGGTGTCGTCATTGAATTCGATTTTCACCGTATCTATAGATCCGGAACTATTTGTTCTGAGGTTCCCGATAGCGACCACATCTCCATCTTGTACCAGCCCGTCCAGGTCTTTGAATATCACGTCACCGTCTGCTGATAAATCGATTGCTGCGCCAGCAACGGCATAGTCTTCGTCTATCACACAGAGTTCAAAGACCGATCCAACAGCGAACGTCCCGCCCTGGATGCCTACGGAAGTCAGCACTCCAGTGTTCTCCCAGCGCGATGTATCGATTCTGATTCCATCTTCGTATGGCCCGCCCATCGCCAGTGCGCTTTTGTGCGTGTCGGTATTGAACGCGTCCGGGATCAGAATCGCCCCGCCGCCGAAACGGTCTCCTGAACCATCATCAGGGATGCCCATAGGGATAGTCACCGCGCCACCGCGCCGCGCCGCGCTGGCAGTAGATGTGACGCCCTCCATACTCTGGCCGTTGTAGTTTCCCGCGGTCGTGTCAACCGCCCCACCCCCTGTCCCAAAGTACAGATCAATATCATCGGCTCCTCCGGTGAAGGCTGCGTTGATGACTACAACTACATGCTTAGAACCAGATGGCGCAGCGTTCGCAATCGTCCCAGAAGCGGGCAAGACGATGGCCGTAGCCGTGGAGGTGAGTTGCTGGCGTTCAATTACCTTGAGCGGAGGAAGTCCGGGTATGATTAGGACACCGCCTTTTCCCGCCGCCGTAGCCTGCGCCATGCAAGATATTCAGATGAACCCTCTTTGTCGCGGCGACATTGTCTGCATGCCCGACCACCACCGACATGGCGAATGTTTTCAGGCGTGAATTCATGACCTTTAAAGCAGCGATTAGTGCGCGCGGATATCGCACTTGGCGAATTGCCACGATTCTGATTTACTTTGGCGGTGACAACTTCGAGATGATCGGGGCGGATGCAGTGGCGTACACGGCATAGATGATCTATCTGTAAACCGTCAGGGATTGTTCTGCCATTGGCAACTTCCCACGATACGCGATGCGCTCGCCTAGTAATCCCGTTGACTCCGACATGGCCATAGCCGCGTGGGATTATGTGATTCACCCAGAGCCAACACCCATTTGGTGGTGTCAAGACATTAGTAAATGGGCGTGGCAATCGATCCAATGGCAGTAAACTTTCCATCAATCGCCCAACTCCAGAGTCGTTCCAGGCCGCACGAGATAACTTCCGCCACTGGACGCGACAACATCTCCTGTAACCGGGTCTGTGATCTCATACATGATGAGTAATGGCCGCGGACCCCACCCTGTAGAGACGCTCCGTGTGATCGTTCCCGCAGCGGAAGTAGTGCCAACCGCCCCGAACGCCCCTGCGTAGACTGTGGCCCCCTCTACGGGTGAACCATTCTGTGTTAGTCGTACTGTTATTGTTGGCATTTATGCTCCTGCATGGGCGTTGGAAGCGATGGCTGTGGCCACTGCTTGATTGAATACATCGCCGTCAAGAATGACTTTGACTTCTACTGATGCGCTGAACCCCGGAAGCGCTGCTGTGGGTGCACCAATGGGGAACAAAGCCCCTCCCTGGGCAAGGAATAGATCGATTAGTCCCTGCGGAAGCGGCGCAACACTCTCACCGGCTAAAAGTTTTTCCCTGCGTCGAGCCATCGCCGCAGCAAATGCAGCGCGGAATCCCGCCACGTTTTCCCCGAAGCCCGCCGTCGTCCCCAATGCCTTGACAGCCTCTTCTGCTTCTTCAATCCTGCGGCGTCGGTCGGCTTCAAGTCTGTCTTGTTCGGCAATCAGGTCATCGACCCTTTGCTTTGCACCCTCTACGATCTGGCGGTTCTCTTCGTTATGTTCGAAGATACGGATATCTCTGATGTTTGCTTCAAAGTCGAGAACCCTCTGCTCGGCTTCCATGCGTAACTCAGCGGCTTCATTTGCCGCTGCTGCTATATCCCTATTGTTATTTATAACTTCCTGGACCATGCGTGCGCCCCTGGTCGCAAGGAAATCAAATAATTCTTCTGAAGCACCTTTTATTGCGAGTAGGGCGTCGACGGCAACCATGCCGACTTCTTTGAATGAACTCGTGAGACTGTTTGTTTGAGGGGAATCAATAACCCCGATCATAGTTTCAATTTGAGAGACAGTCTTATCTATTTCTTTACGCGTGCGCTCCTGTGCCTTGCGCGCTGCCTTACCACTGAACTCCCACTTCAGGGCAACTTCATCTATATCGCCTATATGGAACTTGAGAACTGTGCCAAAGATATTCAGTACATTGGCTATTGCTTGGGCTTGCGAAATGAAAGCATTAATGACAAATGAGATACCTTCCAGCATGAAGTTGATAACAGACTCAACAACCTCTTTTGTCTCCTGCCATTTGGTTATCATCAGTGCTATGGCTATGCTAATACCGCCAATGAGAAGCGGAATCCCCGCAAAGGCGACGTTGAGGCTAATACCGACTGCCACAATGCCTGCTATAAGTGGTGGAATTAGCAACAGTATCGCCGCCAACCCCAGGGTCAATGCGCCAGCAACTATCACCGCTGCTTTTATTGGCGCTGGCAGGCCAGCGAATTTCGACGCTAAGTCACCAATAAGACCAGCAATCTTAGCGATCACCGGCCCAATAGTTGCTCCTAATTCAACCATCGTCACTTTGAGGTCAACTATTGCTTGGCGGAACTTGAATTCAGCGGTATCAGCAGCGACTTGAAATGCCTCTTCTGTTACGCCTGCTGCATTACCGACCGCCCCAAATGTATCAGCAAGATCTTTGGAGGAAGCATTTATCAGAACATTGGCTGCGGTGACACCTTCAATCGAACCGATCATTTTGCGGAAGACACTCTCGTTATCACCCGCCGCTCCCCGGACGAGTCTTAGGGCGGCGACCAAACCCTTCTCAGATAGTGCTGTCTGCAAATCCTTGGCTGTGACGCCCATCTCCTCGAACGTTGTTAACGCTTCAGTGGTCGGGGCGTTGATTGCAATGATCGCAGCACGAAGCCCCGTGACGGTCTCTGCCGTAGATGCACCAGTACGAGTGATAAGCGCAATCGCGCCGCCCAGTTGTTCAAGGCTTACACCAGCACCAGCGGCAATCGGCACGATACGAGCAAGTTGGGATGCCAGCGTATCAGCCTCAAGGTTTCCTGCCCGGACTGTGGCTACGAGAATGTCAGTCGCGTCGGACGCTGTAAGGCCTGCTGCGCCATAGCTCTGGAGAGCGCCAACCAACGCAAGGGCAACTGACTTTGTTTCGCCCATCCCTGCGGCCGCGGCCATGGCGGAGACCCTAAGCGTAGCCATCGCCTGATCGCCGCGTTGGCCCGCTGACGTAACCGCGAACAATGCAGAGGCAAGTTCTGCGGGGGCGATGGCGGTCACACCAGATAGTGCGAGGACACCCTTCCGCATCCCATCAACTGATTCTTGAGCAACGCCAACCAAACCCACGATCCGCTGCATTTCAGTGTCAAATGTAAAGAATGATTTGGTAGCTGCAATACCAATCCCGCCCAGTGCCGCACTGATAGCCAACAAGGGGCCACGCATAGATTTGAGTCTATCGCTGAAACCGGCAACGCCTTTTTGCGACTTCTTAAGTTTCGCGCTGAACTTATCCTTGAGTTCAAGGATTACTTCAAGTCTTGTACGGCCAGTCGTCATCTCGTCGCCATCGATTTAGGTTCGGATGTCTTACCAGCTAACCTGGACTTCTCAGCCTGTCGGTTCTGTTCATTGATCTCGAACTGTTCAAACGCCACTGCATCGTAGTAATCTTCCGCGTGCATCATCTCCCGTACCTCGTGGGGGAACTTGCCCAGAAGTTTGGATATACGCCATATAGAGAGGTTCCGCGATGCCTCACGCATCTCAGGGGTGAATACCGTCGCGGCTGTCTGGAAGTTGGCAGCACGCGCAGCATCACTCACCGCCTTCAGTCGGTCTTCGTGGCTGCGGAAGTTTGGACTAAAGGGTGGCTATCGAGGTGGGGTGTGATCGCTTCCAACACAGAAATCGGGAGCAGGTCTATCGCGTCCTCATCGTAGGGAAGTTCAATCCCCGCATCGTCTACCAACTCCCAGCCAGCGATGAACATCTTGAGGACATCTTTCGTGTCCGGGTCTTCCCCGATGTTCTGGATGTCCACTATCTGCCCTACCGTCATCGTCCTTCGGATGTAGATCACTCCATCTTTCTTCAGACCGTGTTCATCTTTGGGAAGGGTGATCGCCGTCACGCCGAAAGGTTGCTTCTTCTTAGTCATTCCATCCTCCTGATGGGCCGGAGCGCGTGTAGGAGGTGGCACGCGCCCCAGCCGCTATATTTAGACCGTGGCGTAAACCCACGTGCCGTCTTGTGTGAAGGTCACGTCTGCAGTCAGTGCGTCTCCCACACCACCCCCCCAGGAGATGCTGGTCACTATCGTCTGTACTGAGAGCTTCGGATCGCCGCCCTGAGTCCCGTTCGGGTAGTAGATGATGGCCCTAGCCGAGCTATTGTTGTTCAGCAACGTGCTGCAAACCTCCATCGCGCTTGTCCCTGCGGTTTGCGTTTCGTGGAAGAACGTGATCACGACGTTGGTATTCTTTAGGCCGACCGTAGAGCGGTGCCCAGCATCTGAGAACGCCGAAACGTCTACCACATCGAAGTTGATTTCGGGATGTCCGCCCGCCCATGCCGTTGTGACTTTCCGAGTTCCCCCGGTACCATCAACGATATCAAGTTCTGCGTTGTTCCCCTTTAGTATGTTTACTGCCATTGTTTATCCTTGTAGTGCCGGATCAGGGTCGCGAGCGATCCCCGCTTGTATGCCGAATGTTCCCGTAGTTGCATCCCGCGTGATAATGAGTCGTGTGTATCGTTTGATGGTTCCTGACGTGCCGGTGAACTCAATCGCAGTTGCGCCGCGCGTACCGGAACCGAATGATGCTGTCGCAACATTTGTAAATGAGGCCGCTGTGGTATTGGATGAATGTTGCAATGTTGCCGCCCATATAGCGTTGCCCCCAGAAACAATGTTGCTGCCCGTGAGGTGCAAATAGAATCTTCCGTTGCCCGTTGAACTGGCACCATTGTCTACAGTCCCGCCAGTTGTATTGGCTGTCACGGTTTGCTCGATGCCAAGGGAAAGCAGCCGATCAAACGTGCCGTCTTGCCTGACCACGCCTGAAATCTCAAGCAAGTCTCCGGGTGCACCTGACGGGATATAAGCGTCCAGCGATGCCGACGCAAACCCCCAGCCTTCGCTACCAGTCCCGGCCCCGTTCTGATAGATCGATATAGGCCGGTCGTTGTTTACCAGGTCATCGAAGATTTCATGCGATGCACTACCGGATGAATCGAACAGGGCGGATATCTCCACCGTGACGTTCTGAAGACCAGGTTTCATCCGCACTCCACTGTCATCGATTGCGGCTGCATCAACCACATCGAATTCGATATTAGGATTGGCCGTCCGCGCCCAAGTTCCAAACTTGTTCTGGCGAATGTAAATGGTTGGCGTACCGCCTTTGATTATCCGTACTGCCATTAGCCGATCCTTGTAACCATGATTATGAAGTCCGCAGCAAACAGACGCGAACTGACTTCGACCTCATGCTGGCCGATGTTCTCGACGTTCACCAGTGCTGCTTGCACGTCTCCATCCGAAAGTTTCAAGTCGTTGTTTGCCTCGATTGCGGCGTCTATTGAGTTCGTGCCGCTCATGTCTATAAATTCATACAGCGTGTCATACGCCTCTGGTGTCATCGCCTTGTTGATGTAGACCGTTACCCTGAAGTCCATCCTCATCGGCGTTGCGCCCATCGAAAGTTCCAGTGGTGTCACTCTGTCCAGCGTAATCACCGCGTAGGGGAACTCGGTGAACGCATTGGGGTCAACCGGAACACCCTCAACTCTCAGCCCAGATATATCATTTAGTACGTCCACCAACCCATCGGTAATGGCTTTGATGGAACTCATGCGCTCCTCTCAAATCCCGCAGCAATGCCGCGCTGCAGAACGTTGAACCGTTGTCTAATGAATCCCTCTGAGCGCTTGATACCTTTCTGCATAAACCTGCGCGGCTTTGTTCCCTTCCGCGCTATTGATCTGGCCACCAAAAACGCGCCAGTCGTTCCACCCGGAAATCCGTGGCGGCGGGCCCATCGCTGTAAGGGCAAACCCTTCGGTCCCGACCATGGGGGCCAGTGGGGTTTAGTCCCAAATTCCATAAATGGGGCATACTTTTTATTCGTGCCGACTCTTGCGCGCAATCCCCCTTTGTCAAACGCGGGTGTAATAGAGCCACGCAAATGCCCCCGGTCTGATGGTGCGGCTAGAGCCGCCTCGCGCTGAATTTTGAAAGCGGAGACACGCACAAATTCTGACGCTGGCCCCTGCACGAACTTAGGATTACGCAAAGCCCTCCGTAGTTTGTCTGCACCCTTGATGTTTATGGTTATTGCCGTCTGTGCCATCAGTAGAGCTTCTTATAACCGGCGATCAATGCCCTGATATCGGGGTCGAGTTTGTTGTCACCCCTGAACACCTGTATCTGTCCCGTCTCTGGGAGACCGAGTTCGTTTGCCCATTTGGCTTGCTGTCGTGCGAAGATTCTCGATACCTGTCCGATCACCGCTTCCGTAATCGGTTCGGGATAGATGTAGACATTGATCCCAGTCCCAGAGCCGAACGAAGCAGCGACGGTGTTGTTGACGCCCCTCTCTACGGAGATGGCCGTCCCCGTAGATGGACGGTCCAACACAAACATTTGCTCTGAACCTATCTGTATCGTCATACCGACTTCGATTGTCTGGGCGTCTACATCGAACGTGGTAGTGGAGGCGTTGAAGTCCGCCGACGCGCTGGCCCCTACATCCTGCACCGAGGCCGAGTAGCCGAACGTGCCGATGATCTCGTAGTTTCGTTGGCCTCGTTGGAAGACATCCTGTGTCCCCTTCGAGTTCCGGTTGACTTCGATTTTGCGATAGGGCTGGGCGTCGTAGGTGGAAGTCGGATCTACATTGAACGGTGCGAGATGAAAGTCATTAGCATCCCATGTGATGTTGAATGTGCCGTCGTTGTTGTTGTCCTCCTTGATCGATGTAACTGCTACGATGTCAGGCGTCAGAAGTTGTCGCTTGCCATTGCCGCTGAAGTAGAACGTTCCCGTACGGGCGTACATGGGCCGCTTCAGGAATTTGTCTACCTCACGCGAGATACCTTCACTCAGGCCACGGAGACGGGTATCTATGTTCGACCCGGACGCGGGCAGAACAGCAGATCCCTTCAGGGTTTCGACCGTGACATAAGCGTTGGACATTTAAGTCTCTGTGGCAATGAAGTCAACTGACACGGTTCCAGACGCGGAGTCCACAAAGTAAACAGATAGCGAAACGCCGGGTATGCCGCGATTCAGCTCAACCAACTTCACAGTCTCCCCTGGCTGCAGTTCCGCACCAGCCGAAGACAGATCGCCCGTCGCGGTGCCGACGTATGCAGCGGTGGCGTTTGAAAGCCGTGCGATTGCCTTGATGTCGTGATAGAGAACACCAGCGGTTGATACCTGTGCAGATACCCCCGCGCCAGTAGCGGAAGCCGTGATTATTGATACACCCATTTTGTGTCCTTATAGAAGTGCTGAGATGTAGATGGTCGCTGTGAATTTAGTCGTTGCCGTGCCCGTGATTTCGTTGCGAATACGGATGCTTGAACCGAAGGCGATTGGCCTCACTGTTCCCAATCCCGCATCCCCTGTCGCCGCCGTTGCGAGGTTCGATTGTCGCCGAGACAGATGCAAAACCGTTTGTCCCGGAGCCACTAGTGCGGGGAATGCACCGATATTTGTAAATGTCCCCGACGGTCCTAATTCAGAATCCACTCGCAGAATCAACGTGTTAGTTGCCGCCCCAGCCGTGGATGTCACATTGACCATTAGTTGGATTTCAGAATACGGTTGCAGATTGACCCAAGTAGTACCCGTTGCCGTACCAGTAGCACCACTACCCAGTGTAGTTACCTCATGAACAATCTGTGGACTGCCCAGATTACTAAGGACTTCATCT
>SDBU01009277.1_pt1 | contig 11058 bp, 9 predicted proteins | sample 2277071 | NCBI WGS metagenome assembly SDBU01 (sample SAMN10397929, study PRJNA504765) | marine sediment metagenome | isolation source: marine sediment core GS08_GC12, 126 cmbsf | place: Arctic Ocean: Gakkel Ridge, Loki's castle | collected 2008 | reverse complement strand
AGCATCAAGATCTTCGATGGTATTAAGCCACCGCCCCCTGACGATGTCCGGTTTTCATACGCTGTCCCCACCATCGTGGACCGCATCCTAGCCGTAGCAGATCGAGAGGCCGAGAAGCTTGAAGGTTAAGGAGGCTCAAAGTGCCCGGTGAAACACCTGCTCTTCAACCCATCGTCCCCCAATATCACTTGCGCATCCTGGGCGATGAACAATTGGCGGATTTCAAATCAGCCACCTTGGAAATTCTCGAAGAGGTGGGCAATTACTGCCCGTCCAAGAAAGCCCTGGATATTTTCGCTGAACATGGGGCGAATGTGGATTATGAAACACAAATTGTTAAAATCCCCCCCGAGATTGTGGTTGATGCCATGTCCCACGCGCCGCGCTTCTACACCATGGGCGCTCGGGATGAGGCCTTCGATTTGAATCTCGATGGTACGGCGATGTATTGTGCGACGGATGGATGCGGGATCGCGACCCTCGATTTCAAGACCGGCGAGAGGCGTCCATCGACCAAGGATGACTGTGGGAAGATGGCGCTCATCTCCGATTATCTCTCATCCATCAGCTTTTACTGGCCCATCGTCAGCGCTCAGGATTTCCCGCACAATGCCCCTCTGCATGAATTGGAAGCATCCTTTAATAACACCGTCAAACACGTGCAGAGTGAGACATTGATGGGAGAGATGACCGCCAAATACGCGGTCGAGATGGCCAAGGTGATCGCGGGCGACGAAGCGACATTGCGAAAACGTTCACCCCTATCATCCCTGGTATGCACCATCGCTCCTCTGGCCCAGGATAAAGACGGTTTGGAATCGGCATTGGTCTTCGCTGAAGCAGGGCTGCCGGTTGGATTTATGTCCATGGCCGCTACCAGCCTGACGGCTCCAGCCTCTATCTCCGGGAGCTTCTCGATTGGTGACGCCGAGATCGTAGCGGCGATGACGCTTATCCAGTTGGCTTATCCAGGCGCACCAACCTACCACTCGCTGATGACGGGCGTTATGCACCCTCAAACCGGCGCATTCATTGGCTCAGCCGAGAAAGCCAGTTTGGGGTCTCCAGTTGGGACAGAACTGGCCCACATGTGGGGAGTTCCCACCCTGGCTGGCGTTGGCACAGGCGCAGACACCTCCAGCTGGGAATCGGCGTTGGGCGTCGCCTCACATATGTTGCTTTGCGCCCTCTGTGGAGCGGAGACCGGCAGCGGCATCGGATTGCGAGAAATGTGCACCTTGCTCACACCTGAGGCGCTGGTATTAGATACAGAGATCTACCACATTGCGCGCGCGGAAGCATCTGGGCTGGACACCAGCCGAGAAGCTCTAGCACTAGACGTCATAAAGGACGTTGGCCCCAGGGGGAATTTCCTCTACCACAAACACACCATGGATCACATTGGGGGACTGCAGTATTCCGAACTGATTTCACAACCCAAGGAGAGTGGCGGCTACCAGGATCCAATCGAGCTTGCCATCGAAAAAACACATTGGATATTAGAAAATCACGAACCAGAACCATTGAGCGATGCACAACGCAGGGAACTGAAGCGCATCCTTCAGATAGCTGATCACGAGATCGGATCTTAGGAACTTGCTGAGGTAACAATATGCCAACAACTATGCAGATCCTCTCCCCGGATGATCTGGCCAAGTTACACGAAGGAACACTCGAAATTCTTGAACATACTGGCATTCGGGTTGACACTGAACTTGGTCGTGACTACCTCCGCAAAGCTGGTGCTGAGGTTGATGAAAAGACAAGAATTGTACGCTTCCCTCGTTCGGTTGTTGAAACATCGTTAAATCAGTGCCCACGGGAATTCTCATTGGGCGCTCGAAGACCGGGTTGGGATTTAGAGATGAACGCGGGTGAATGCACGCTGCTCATTGATGGCTCCGCTGTGAGTGTCCTCAATCGTGAAACAGCTGAGCGTGAACCTGGTACGTACGAACATTGGCATAATGCAACTCGATTGATTGATGCGATCGATGAGATTGGCGTCTATTGGGGCATGCTTAACACCGGGGAGACCGATCCTTCAATGGGTGACATCGTGCACCATTGGCGCGACCTCTTTACTACTTTCTCAAAGCACGTTCAAGAAGGGATCCTAGAGGCAGCTCATGCTCCTTGGTTCAAGGAGGTGCTCCAAGTAATCTTCGGGGATAGCGAAACTATTCGAGAAAAACATCCCATTTCCTTTTTGCTCAACCCCCAATCGCCGTTGGTGATTGAAGGCCCTTACACAGACGCTTATCTCGCCATGATCGGATGGGACATCCCGGTGGCCATCATGCCCATGCCCCTGATGGGCGCCACAGCTCCAGGGAGCCTGATTTCGACACTTTTATTGGCCAATTGCGAAGTCCTTAGCACCCTTTGCCTGGTTCAAGCAGCAGAGCCCGGGGCTCCGGTACTATATGCACCGACGCTAGCTTCGATCAACCCCAAGACCGGCATGTATGCCGGAGGCGCTATCGAACAAGGTTTGATGAACACCGCCGGGATTGAGATGGGACGATATTACGGTTTGCCCGTTTTGGGCTCGGGCATGGGCTCTGGCACATATGCTCTGGGTGTCCAATCGACTTACGAAGGCGCGCTTAGCAGCGTTTTACCTCTCCTGGCTTGGCCCGACATCCTTGTTGGGCCAGGCTCCCTGGGGAGTTCGACCATTTTTAGCTATGAGAAAGTGATCATCGACGTGGAGATGTATCGTTTGATCCGTCGATACCATGCAGGGATTCAAACGGATGAATCCATGTGGCTGGAAGAAGTAATCGAGAAGGTTCGCCCCGGCGGGGATTTCCTGGGGCAACCCACGACCCGATCTTTCATGCATAGCGAGGAATGGCTCAAGCCCACCCTAGGAACGCACAACTCCCATGATGGATGGGTCAAGGATGGCAGGCCCAAATTATTGGAAGAAGCACGTGGGAAGGTTGATCAACTATTGGCAGAGCATAAACCATATCCATTAAGGAAGGAGGCTGAACGAGAATTAGATCGAATTGAATCGCGCGCGAAGATGGAGGCATAAGCACATCATATCTTTTTAAAAATTACCGCGAAAGCAACGTGGCGCACGGGCAACTGGCGACGTGTGTCAGCACGCGTTGCCCATCCGGCAGATGAATTCGAGAACGCTTTACACAACTTACAAAGTAAGCACATAGAAGGAGAAATTACCATGACCCGTCCAATGAGTAGAAATCAAGCATTTTTCAAAGCCGCAGAAAAAGTAATGCCCTTTGGCGTCAGCTCCAATTTTCGTTACTGGGGCGAAGGTGAAAACATTGGCGTTGCGAGAGCGGAAGGTACATATTTCTGGGATTTTGATGAAAACAAATATATTGACTACCAGTTAGGATTTGGTCCAATCATCCTCGGGCATAGTCACCCACCGGTGGTGGAGCGGGTCCAAGAAGCCATAAAGCACGGCATTGTATTCGCACTTACACATGAATACGAACTCAAAGCAGCCCAGCGCATTATCGACATGTGCCCCGGGGTGGAAAAGGTGCGCTTCGCAAATTCGGGCACGGAAGCGACCATGCACGCGCTGCGCATCGCCCGATCTCACACCGCGCGTGATAAGGTGATCAAATTCGAAGGTCAATATCATGGCATGTACGATTACATGCTGTTTTCAACGGCTGGCGCGCCAGTCTCAAGCATGGGCAATCGCAGGAGTCCGATCCCAGTTGTAGCTTCCTCGGGGATCCCCAAATCGATTCATGAGCTCGTGCTCTGCCTGCCATACAACGATCTCGAAACGCTCGAACGCACCGTCAAGCAAAACTGGGGAGACCTGGCAGCGATCATCGTCGAACCGATCATGGGCAACAAAGGTGGCACCATGCCTGTGCCAGGATGGCTCGAGCTTATCCGATCGCTTTGCGATGAATACGGTATTGTGATGATCATGGATGAGGTCAAGACTGGATTCCGCATCGCCCCAGGCGGCGCACATGAATTTTTCAAGGTTCATGGAGATCTGGTGACCTACGCCAAAGCGATGGGCAACGGATTCCCTGTTGCAGCCATCGGCGGCACGAATGAGGTTATGGCCAGCGTTGGGCCAGGTCGTACCGCTCAAGGTGGGACCTACTGCGGCAATGTGGTTGGAACTGCTGCTGCAGATGCAACTCTCGAGATCATCGCTGAAGGGGAGGCGCTCAAGACAATCGAGGCGCGCGGAAATGCGCTCATGCAGGGGATCGGAAAGATCCTCACCGAAGCCGGCCTCGAGCACCACATCCTGGGAGTACCATCCATGTTTGGGATTGCATTCTCCAAGGAAGCTCCCATCGATGCACGCACATGGGCACAGGCCAACAACGATCTCTATGTTGAGATCATGACCGAACTTATCGATCGAGGTGCACTTCCCTGCCCCGACGCGGGCGAGCCGTGGTTCCTTTGCGCGGCGCTCTCTGAAAAGGACATCGATGATACCTTGAATGCCTTCGAAGATTCAGTGAAGGCTGTACTGTCCTGATTCGTGGCCATGGAGGTTCTACACGACCCATCGAAATCACACTCGAACGTCAAGGATGACAAAACCGGGAAATATTAATTTGATAAGGAGCTCAAAATGAAAGTCCTTTCTTTGGGCGGTGCTGGCGCGGTTTGTCAGCACACCACACGTGATTTGGCAGAATTCTCCGATTTCAGTGAAATTGTGATTGGAGATGTGAATATCGATGCAGCCGAGAAATTAGCGGCTGATATCGGCGACCCTCGCCTTAAGGTTCTGCGCGTTGATGCTGAAGATTATGATGGTCTAGTCAAGACCTTCAAAGACTTCGACCTCATCGTCAACGGGTTGCCGTGGAGATACGATCTTGCGGTAACCAAAGCCTGTGTTGAGGTGGGCGTAAGCGGCTTGGATGTCTCCACGGAGGAAACCCAGTGGGACTATGATGATGCCGCCAAGGAGAAGGACATCATTTTCATCCCTGGCGGCGGGGCAACCCCTGGGACCACGAACGTTATGGCTCGCCGTGCGGCAGATCAACTGGATAGTGTCGAGGAGATCGACATCAACTTCGCCGCATTTCGGTGTCCGGCACCAGCTCCTGGTCTTCTCATCACCTTCCTCTGGGAATTTCACCCCACGACCGAGTCACGCTATTACTACCGGGATGGCGAGTTCCACTGGGTTGGACCATTCGAAGGGTTGCGAACAGTAAACTTCCCTGGCCCCATTGGCGAACAGGAAGTTTGCTACATCCCCCACCCTGAGACGCGCACGATGCCCAAGAGCCTGGGCGCCAAAGCCGTATCCGTGCGCGGATGCTTTCCTCCCAAGGCGATGCAGTTGGCAAGAACCATGCTCGATTGGGGGCTCTACAGTGAGAAATCCATCAAGATCAAGGGAATTGAAGCGACACCGTTTGAACTGATGCATGAAATCTTGCTTCATATGCCCGAGACCAAGGACACCGGTTTATGGGCCTACGGCCTTGTGGTCGAGGTTTTTGGAAAGCGCGATGGTCGCGAGGTGAAAATAAAACTCTGGAACAGCCATCCACCCCAAGATGAGTGGGGCGGAAGAGCGGCTTACTATAAGAATATTGCCATTCCCTTGAGTATCATTGCCCAGATGATCGCGCGTGGCGACGTGACCCATCGAGGCGTTTTGCCCCCCGAAACGGTGCTGGACCCTGATATTTACATCGCAGAGTTGGCCAAGCGAAATATGGGGATTCATGAGGAGGTCACTGAGCTCTAAGGAGGGTTATGTACAAATTCCTGGAAGGTAATCTGGCCGAGAATTTTCGGCAGCTTGATCGTTTCTACCCAGTTCGAATTATTCGACGATCTGGGCCAATCTTCGAATTCGTAGAGGACGCTCAAGCACTTCCACCCTCTTACAACTTCCAGGGCATCTCCTTCAATCTCGAAGATTTGCTCGAGCGCACTAAAACTACCGGGCTGCTCGTCCTCAAAAACGAGTCCCTTCTTGTAGAACGATATTTCCAGGGGTATTCGCAGGAGTCGCTCGCAGTTTCTTTCTCCGTCGCTAAATCGTTCACCTCTGCGCTGGTCGGGATTGCTCTAGAGCAGAAATTATTTCAGAGCATTGATGAGGCAGTCACCGATTACGTCCCCGAATTGGTGGGATCCGGATACGAAGGTGTTCCCCTCAAGCACATCCTGCAAATGTGCTCCGGGATCCGATTCGTGGAGGAATATGATCAAGAAGATGCCGATGTGATCATCATGCGGCAGCATATTGAGGATGGAAAGTCGATAAAGGAATACGCTGCGACGTTGCAGGCAGAGCAGCCCTCCGGTCAGGTTTATAACTATGCCAGTATAAACACACAAGTATTAGGCATGCTTCTCGAGAATGTGACCGGGGTGAGCCCCAGCGATTTCCTCCAGGAAAAAATCTGGTCCGTCCTTGGCATGCAATCTGATGCCAACTGGGTTACCGATCAACACGACACTGTATTAACCTATTCGCTCTTCAATGTAAGCTTAAGAGACTACGCAAAATTCGGTTTGCTCTACCTTAACAAAGGCACATGGCAGGGCGAGCGCATTATCTCTGAACAGTGGATTCAACAATCTGTCACACCGGAGAAAGAATTCTTGAAACTTAAGGACTTCTACAGCGAAGGTTGGGACATCGGATATGGATATCAATGGTGGGTGCCAGGTGGGACTGCGGGAGAGTTCACCGCTTTAGGCATATACGGACAATACATTTACGTGAACCCTGCTAGAGAAATCGTTATAGTAAAGACCAGTGCCGATCCGTCCTTCGATGAGCACGACATGGAGACCATCGCAGTATTTAGGGCGATTGCAGGGCATTTTTCGTAATCGAGTGCCTGCCAAAGACGGATTACGTTTGAAGTGAGCGCTCTGATCTAGCTTGAGGGAATATGCATGAAAGAGTCAGCCGAGAGATATAACCCCGAAGAATACATAGAGCGTTATAAACTCTATCCGGATGTTGCCCCTCCCGAACCCTCGTTCTCCGAGCAGGAATATGCCGAACGACTGAGGCACATGCACGAATTAATGGCAGAGCATGAAATCGACCTGATCTACCTCACATCACCTGAGGCCATGTGCTATTTCCACGGATACACAGCCAGGTGGTACCGGGAGCAATCGACAACCAATTGGCCCCCTTTAGCAGGAACTGCCATCCACGTTGATCACGACAAGCTCGTTCATTTCGACTTTTATGATGAAGAGCGTTTGTTGCTGAGAACATCAGTATCCAAGGACCGGCGCTTCTACCCTCGGGAGGATCTGGAAACGGCACTCAATTTCCTCATGCAAGAACTAAAATCGGAAGGATGGCTCACAGGGACAGTTGGATTGGAATTCTGGAGTCACGTTCCCAATCCTGCTGTGAGTCAGGCATTGGTGCGCGCCTTCTACGCCAATGGCATCCATGAGGTCGTTGACGCAAGCAAACCAGTGCGCGCAGTGAGGCGGGTCAAATCCCCGCAGGAGATTGCCTACATCGAAGAAGCGGCGCGCATATGTGATATTGGACACCAGGCCGTGCGCGAAGCGCTCCGCCCAGGCGTGACTGAATTAGAAGTGTATGGCGAAGCGACGCGCACCATGGCCAAAGCGGGAGGAGAGATCTCGGGCATCGTCGGTGCCATTTCATCCGGACCGCTCTTTGCAGGGCATGCGCTCAATTCAAGGCGCGTGATTCAATCTGGGGATTTTGTCTTCTATGATCCCTGTGGTGTCTACAACCGCTACCACGCAAATCTCGCACGCGGCTATTTCCTTGGCGACCCGCCCCCTGAACTCGTAAAGCTCTATGAACTTTCCGCTGGTTCCTATCCCATCCTTGAAAGTGTGGCCAAAGCTGGAACCCCTATTCCCGAAGTATGCCGCGCCCTTCGCAGTTACTACGAAGAGGTTGGCATCTGGGAGTTAAGGGCATGGGTTGGCGGCTATGAACTTGGCATTGCCTTCCCACCGGACTGGGTCGGCGAGTTCGTGTGGACAGTGGATGAAGAAACGGAGGGGATATTATTAGAGAACGAAGTCACCAACTTCGAAAGCATCCTAAACACCCTCTTAATCGACACCTTTGTTTATGAGAAGGAGGGAGCACGCAGGCTGTCAAAGATAGAACCAGAGCTCATTGTCGTTGACTGAGATTTGATACAAACAAATAGTTAAATCATCACGATCTACACCTTCATATTCACAAGGAGATTGAAGATGCGCATCACAGTGCTTGGCGGGGCCGGAAAAATGGGTTGCATATCTGTTCAGGGTTTGGCCCAGGATTCACGGGTTGATGAAATTATCCTCGCCGATCTTAACTCGGGACATGCGGAAATTGTGATCAACACTTTGAAGAGCCCAAAAATTAAATTTCAACAAGTTGACCTTCAGGACGAAGAGCAGCTCAATGCCGCACTGGAGGGTTCCGATGTATGCTTGAACGCCACCACCTATTACACCAATCTACTCGTTATGGAAGCCTGTTTGCGTAACGGTGTCCATTACAGCGATATGGGCGGTTTATTCCATGGGACCCGCAAGCAGTTGGAGCTGCATGACCGCTTTAAAGAAGCTAAGGTTAGCGCTCTATTGTGCATGGGATCAGCCCCCGGCATTCCCAACATCCAATCGCGCTACGCAGCTGATCGACTGGACACCATCGAGAGCATTCACATTTTCGATGGGATTTTGCCTCCCCCAGCGGAGGACCTTCGTTTCTCCTATGCCGTTCCTACAATCCTGGATGAGTTGACCATGCCGCCCATGGTCTTCGTAGATGGGGAATTCCAGGAACGAGAACCGTTGAGTGAATTCGAGGATTATATGTTCACGCCACCGGTTGGTATTCTTCCAATGCACTTATCGCTTCACTCAGAAGTTGCCACTCTGCCAGTTTCATTTAAGCACAAAGGCATCCGGGAATGCACCTTCAAGATCGATTATTGGGGAATGTCTGGAGAGACCATTGAAAAGCTGCGCATATTAGAGCAGTTTGGTTTCAACAGTGATGACCCCGTGGAGATCAAAGGTCAGCACATCATCCCGCGCGAGTTCATGGCTGCAGTCTTGGCCAAACATATATATTCGCTTGAAGATATGCTCGCACCCCCGAAGAATCAGCCACCTGATTGGACCAAGGAGATCGTGACAGAAATTCGAGGCGCCAAGGACGGAGTTCAACAAATGTATCGACTTGGCACTCTGACTTGCAAGGGAGCATTACCAACCGGCATTGCGCCCGCCATAGGTGCGATATGGCTGGCGGAAGGTCGTGTCGAACCTGGCGTACTCCCTCCTGAACTGGCGCTTGACCCGGAGCCCTTCTTCAAGGAAATGGAAAAATATGACATACTCACACAAGTCAGCGTCACTTCAATGGTTTGAATTAGGGCTGGTAAGGTCACTCTAATTACCGAACGAGGGCACAATGAAAACATCCCCGAGATGATCACCGTCACCGCATCGAGCATTGCACCATCATGCATGAGGAGCAAATCCTGCGCGCGCAGCGCTTGGGTGTGGCCCTGGCAATACAACCTCCCTTCAACCACTTTTGGCCCCACACAAACTATTTCCACGATCTAGGGGAAGAACGAGCCTGGAAAGTCGACCAGGTTGGCACATTCATGCGCCCAAACCTTCTGGTGGCGGGAGGCTCCGACAGCACGGTCACCCCTATGGGCCCATTGCTCGGCGTTCATGCCGCTGTTAATCACTCCAATCCAGCAGAACGTATCGGGGTGTATGCTGCCATGGAGCTTTACACCATCAACGCCGCGCGCATTGCCTTTCAGGAAGACGACCGAGGCTCGTTGGAAATTGGAAAGCTTGGCGATCTGGTCGTGCTCGCACAGGATCCCTTTGATGTTGACCAACGCACGATCAAAGATATCAAAGTTGAGAAAACAGTAATCGGGGTGGACATCGTATTTCAAAGCAACTAAACTTGGGACGACAGAACCAATGAGACGAACGTCAGCGTAGCAGAATCCGTGGAGGCATGATCATGAGGTCGAACAAAGTCCTTATTTTGAATGGCAGTCCAAGGTCTGGGGGAAACAGCTCAATCCTTGCCGACCAGGTGCGCAAAGGCGCCGAAGAGGCTGGTGCAGTGGCCGAAGTGATCTATCTGCATGGGCTGGATATAAGCCCTTGTGACGCGTGCGATATGTGTAAGGGTGTTGCAGAGATCGACTGCATTGTTGAAGACGATATGCAAAGCCTTTACCCAAAAGTTCGCCAAGCCGATGCGATCGTTTATGCCACTCCCATATACTATTTCACGGTCACTGCCCAAACCAAGATATTTATGGATCGCTGCTACGGCATGGGGACTGATGTTGATGGGATTGAGGGGCACGCGCTAGCTGGTAAGAAGATCGGCGTTGTTCTGGTCCATGAAGGCGATGATCCCTTCGAGTCGGGCGGAATCAACGCCATCCGGATGTATCAGGACATGTTCAATTATATTCCGGCCGACCTTGTTGGATTTGTGTACGGGACCGCATTGGATCCAGGCGAGATCAGGGAGCAAGGGGATGTGATGGTGAAGGCACTGGAGCTAGGTGCAACGCTGGGCTCAGCCGACTAGAACCTTATTTAAAGTTCGGAGTCCTCGGGATCAAGCTTCTGGCGTCGAAACAACACGGTGAATTCAACTTTTCTCAGAATTCACATTTATCGCTTCATCTGATCGAGTTAAATCACGAATTGTACCTTCGTGATTCGGATACATCTCAATGAGCTCCATTCGGTTGCCACCGACGTAATCCTCTGGCATAAATCCGGGTGCCATGGTTGTACCAAGTAAGGCGAATTCGCCACCTTCACTAACTCTAGATCCCTGCCACACGCCCTCCGGGACCACGTGCTGAAGCGTTTGCCCTTGCGTGATCTCCTGCCCGAGGACAAGCTTCTGACTCGACCCATCAGGGTGAAGTTCAAATAACTCAACCGGATCCCCTAAATAGAAATGCCAGATTTCATCCGTTGGCAACTTGTGCAGCGCTGAGAAGGAGTTGGGATCGGAGGTGAGCATGTAATAGATCGCCG
>SDBU01009276.1_pt1 | contig 11059 bp, 11 predicted proteins | sample 2277071 | NCBI WGS metagenome assembly SDBU01 (sample SAMN10397929, study PRJNA504765) | marine sediment metagenome | isolation source: marine sediment core GS08_GC12, 126 cmbsf | place: Arctic Ocean: Gakkel Ridge, Loki's castle | collected 2008 | reverse complement strand
CTTCCCTTTTAGATATTTTTTCGACTAAAATAGGAAGTGAATCGGCATTTCCCCAGCATAAATCCAATCCATCTGTATCTTCTTTGGAGATTAAGCCATTTTCATAACACTCCATGGCAAAAGCAATAATCCCTCCTGCGGAAATAGTATCAATTCCATACTCATCACATAGATAGCTACTATGTATGGCAGCATCCATATTTTCATTAAATACAAAAGCGGTAAAAGCACTTAAAGATTCATATTCGGCACCATCGTGTTTGGGAGTTTTAAATTTACCTTCTTTTACCGAGGCAATTCTACCACAGGCGATGGGACAACCCTTGTAACACATTTCATTTTTTATAAAATTATGTTTACTGTAATAATCAAATAACTCCTGACCTTTGCCCCAATTATTGGCTTGCCAGTTTTTGGTCGGCCAATCTCCGGCTGCGTCATTCCCGCCCATATCACCCATAGTGCCAAATTCACGAAATCCTTTTGCTATTTCACTGTTCTTCACAACATTACGAATTTCTTTAAGCGCAATATTATAATCATCCGGATTCTCTGGTTCTATCTTGCCTGAACCTTTTACAGCAATAGCGACAAGATTTTTTGAACCCATAACAGCTCCGGCACCGCATCTACCGGCAGCCCTTCCTTCAAACATCACCGTAGCTATGTTTACTAGATTCTCTCCGGCAATTCCGATGCACATAATAGAAATATCATTATCATTTAGTTCTTCACGCATAATCCTTGTTTTCTCAGATACTGTTTTCCTTAAAAGATGACTTGCGTCTTTAAACAAAATCCTGTTATCATCAATTAAAAGATAAACGGGTTCTGTGGCCCTATCTTCAATGATAAGAAAATCATAACCGGCTTTTTTCATATCCGGTCCAAAATTTCCTCCGCATCTTGCCTCACCCCAGGCTTTGGTTAGCGGTGATTTAAAGCAAACTTCGATGCTTCCTCCGCCGGGTACCTTATAAGAGGTTAATGGCCCGGTGGCAAAGATTATCTTATTATCAGGGCTTAATGGATCAATACCTTTATCTAGTTCTTCGAAAAGTATCTTGGCAGCATAGCCCACACCACCCAGATAATCCTTTAATATTTGAGTATCAATTTTTTCAGCTTTATAGCTTTTGTCTTTTAATGAAATTCTTAGTTGTTTGCCCTTATAACCTTTAATTTTTTCTGGCATAAAGATTACCTCCTTGATAATTATCGTTTTTTCTTCTATTCTTTAAATCTTTAAACCGATTTATACTTAGAGTATCAATAGGTAAAATTGTTTCTTCACCAATGATCATCTGACTGATTAGTTTCCCGGTTAGGGGAGACAAACCAATGCCATCTCCTTCATGACCTGCGGCAATATAAAAACCGGGAACCTCGTCCACTTTAGATATAATCGGCATATGGTCTTCCACGTAAGGCCTTAATCCGGCATAGGCTCTAATAACATGAATGTCTTTCATTACAGGGAAAAATCTTATTGCTCTTTCTGCTAATCCCTGCATAACCTCTATTGACACATCGGTATCAAAACCAACAAAAGCACGGCTGCTACCAATTAAAAAGTTATTTGATAATGTGGGTTCAAAAACGAAAGCAATGCCTAACTTTTCTAATTCCGGACGAATATTTCGTTTGTAATTTCCATCCTGAGATTTTGCTATCACATAGCCGAATTCCTGTATTTTCCGCCAATAAAGAGAAAAGGTTTTTTCAGCTACCAACAACTGCCCCTGTCTCGGTTTTATGGGTATATCAAGTCCAACCATTTTCCCAATATAAGGTGCCCAGACACCCGCGCAGTTTACTACATCTTTTGTTATTAACACGCCTTTATCTGTTTCTACTGCTTCCACTACTCCTTTTTTATCTAATCTAATACCTGTTACACTAGTATAATCAAATACCACAGCACCGTTTCTTTTAGCCTCTAAAGTTAGTCCAAAAGCTAATTTCATTGGATTTAAAGAAGAATCACAGGCAATTTCAATGCCTCCGATAATATCATCCGCTAACAAAGGGATTTCATCATGAATTTCTTTTTTGCCCATCATTCTCATAGGATAGCCATCTTCTCTTTGGCCTTGAACAAGTTTTTGTGCAACTGTTAACTCTTCTTCACTTTCAATCACAAAAATACTTCCTTTTTGATAATATTCAAAATCATAATCTATCTTCTCTGTTAATTCTTTAAGCAGTAGCTGACTTGTATAGGTCATTTTTGTATCAAATCCTCGTTGTTTGTCAGCAATTAAAACGTTTCCATCGCATCGCCCTGAAGTTCCGGAGGCAATATCATTTTTTTCAACTAAAGCGACCTTTACTCCTTTTTTGGAAAGATAATAAGCTACTGCAGTACCACTAGCACCTCCGCCAATCACAACAGCATCAAAATAGATCATTGATCTTTGCCTCCAAGCTCACCAAAGGTAACTGGTTTTATTGGAGGACGGTCGGTACCCATTTTTACATTTTTAGGAAATTTTTTTAATTCTTTTTCAAGTATCTGTTGAATTAATTTTTCACAAGTTCTTCCTTGACAAAGGCCCATTCCTGCTCTTGTTCTTCTTTTTACACCATTGATATCCTTGGCTCCCTCTTTTATCGCCTGAATTATTTCACTTAAGGTAATTTCTTCGCAACGACAAATAATGATATCTTGTTTTATCAAAACTTCCTCCTGATAATCCGGGTTATCTCTTTGGAATCTCGATTCCTCGAACTTCATCTACCTTATCCCGGGGAATGGCTATGGTAACAACTGTTGTCCGATCGAAACTTTTTGTTTCCATTACTTTTACAACTTCACCTCTACAAACATATTGCCCATTTCGATTCAAAGCTTTTATCCCTTGACCTTTTTTTGGTAAGGGCAAAATTTCAAAAGGAAAACTCACAGTTCCTAAAGTATCGGTATAATTTTCACATACTACAAAAATAGCTAAACCCGGACAATTTGCGATACACAAACCACAACCTGTACATTTCTCCATGTCTAATACGGGTATATTGGTAATGGGTTTACCAATAATGATAGCACCTGATTTGCAGGCTATTTCACATGGATCACATGGTATTTCCTCATAACACTCGATAATTGCTCTTATATTTTTTTGGTTTTTTTGTTCATGATTTTTCCGGATGTTTTTTTCCAAAAAATTCTTCTCCCTATTTATTATTAATTGACAGATACTGCTTACCCTTTAAAATTTAATATTCCCTAATCACTTTATTTTTTGCCTTAAGTCGATTTTCGCCAAAAGGACCTGATCTTAAATCTTTTAATCTTTCCCAGATCTCTGTTTTAATATTAAAAGCTATCTTTTTATCTAGATAACCTAAGGATTCTGCAACTGCAATACCTGCAAGGCGTCCTTCTTCCAAAGCAGTATTTGCTTCTTCGACACCTGTAACATCGCCAGCAACGTAAATACCAGAATAAGTTGTTTCCATATTCTTATTATGAACAGGAACCCACCCTCCTAACTCAGGAATATAAATACATTTGCAATCGGCCATTCGTACTAATTTAATTAAAGGTTTCAATCCAGCAGCGACAGATATAGTATCGACTTTTAAAATTCTTTCTGTATTAGGAATTGTTTGCCAATTTTTATCAACTTTAGCGATAACTGCTTTTTCTACTTCAAGATTTCCTTTTGCTTCTACAATTGTATGAGAAGTATAAATTGGTACTCCCAATCTCTTTATTTTATCAGCATGAACTTCATAGCCTCCAATTTTTGGTAATGCCTCAATTATTGCTTTTACTTCAGCCCCAGCTTGAATTAATTGGTAGGAAACAATTAAACCAACATTGCCTGATCCAACCATTAGTATCTTTTTGCCGGGTAATACCCGATGAACGTTTATCATAGTTTGAACCGCACCTGCACTCATAACCCCGGGCAAAGTCCATCCGGGAAAATATATGGCATTTTCTGAAGCACCACTAGCAATTACAATTTTATCTGCTTCAAAAATTTCAATATTTTTCCCTTTATTGTCTAATCCCTGTTTAACTACTACTTTCTTGTCTTTAAACAAACCAATTACAATTCTATTTAATAAAACTTTTACTCCTTCTTCTTCCGCTTTTTTTATTAAATTTTCACCAATATTAATTCCACGGATTCCTGAATAATGCGCACTAGAACCAAAAAATTTATGTATCTGTTTAAATAACTGTCCACCAGCTTTTATATTCTCATCAATTAATAATACTTTAACTTTATTCTTAGCAGCCTCAATTGCCGCAGTTAAACCAGATGGACCACTGCCAATAACTATCAATTCCCACCTATTCAATTTTATCTCTCCTTGACTCTAAGCCCTGTTGTGTTTGAATAACCATGCCATCCACAACTGGAGTAATACATGTTCTAACATTTATTCTGCCGTTTACGACCATAACACAATCAGTACATTGACCTATTCCACAAAATATTCCTCTTGGTTCTTTCTTTTTTAGGGTATAACGATTTATCCTAATTCCATCAGCTACTAAGGCAGCGATAATCATTTCTCCTCTTTTGGCTTTTATTTTCTTTCCGTCTACCTCGATAGTGACCATTTCCTTATCATCGATTTTGCCTAAAATAGGATGTTCTACAATTCTATTGTTCATCAAATAGATACCTTTCCTCTACTCAAAGATTTAATATATATTTTAGTGAGCTAAAAAACAGCTTATCATGTTAGGTGTTTACACTTTTCTTCCACTTTTATAATTGATTCAATAAGGGTTGAACGAATACTTCCCCGTTCTATCATTCTTAGCCCTTCGATAGTAAGGCCACCTGGTGTCGTTGAAATATCTTTTAATTCTGCAGGATGTTTTTTCTCTTGAAATAACATTTTGCAAGCTCCCAGTATGTTTTGCGTAACAATTTTCTTAGCCAAATCTCTTGGTAATCCAGTAAGTACACCTCCATCGGTCAATGCTTCTATTATGGTATAGGTATATGCAGGGATAACAGATAAACCAGAAACAGAATCCATTAAGTTTTCGTTTCCTAATATTTCTACCAAACCAAGGCTCTTAAAAATAATTTTGCCTACCTCTATACCTTCCTCATTGACAAATCGCCCTTGACAGAGAACAGTAATGGATTCTCTAATCTTTGCATTGGGAGTAGGTATTGCACGAATAACTGCAATGTGTTTTCCAATTTGTTCTTCAATCATTTTGGTAGAAACACCTGCAACAACGCTAATAATTAATTGTTCTGGAGAAAGTCCATCTTTAATTTCCTCAATTACAGACTGAATTACTTTAGGTTCAATGGCTAAAATAATAATATCTTTATGAGTCGCAGCGGTGGGATTACTTGAAAAAGTATTAATTTGATATTGTTCCTTAACCAAATCTCTTTTTTGTTTCGACTTATCACTTCCAACAAGATTTTTTCTTGACACTAAGCCATCTATCAATATGTTATTAATCAAAATTTCACCCATTTTCCCCATGCCGATAACTACAATTTTTTTATCCTTTAACATGTGATTCCCCTTTTTTTTTAAAATTACCAAATGAGAATAAATAACTAAAATATTTAAAGAATCTATTGCGCCCAATAAATAATTTACAAATACTAATTTGGATTTACTAATATTTTATCTATACTCCTAAGAGAAACCCATGTTTTAAGCTATCTTTTGGGTCAATTACAAAAGAGTGAAAACCGGTAAGAAAAGCGCTTCCAGTAATTTCTGGTATTACAGCTTTATATCCATGATAATCAATCACATCATGAATTTTTCCTTTAAATTTGGTGCCAATAATGCTTTCGTGTATAAATATATCTCCAATAGAAAGTTTTTTCTGTTTATATAGGAGTGCTAACTTGGCGCAAGTTCCAGTACCGCAAGGTGAACGGTCAATACCACCTGGTGGAAAAACAACCGCATTTTTAGCATCGGCACCATTTTGAGAATGAGTAGTAAATTCAACATGAGTAACTTCTTTAATAAATTTAATCTCTGGATGAATAAATCGATATTTCTTATTTATTAAATCCTTCAAAAAATTTCCTATAGTTACAATCTTAATATAATTTTCGGGGGTAATATCCAGTCCAATGCTATCGGCAGAAATTATGGCGAAAACATTTCCACCATACACGATAGAAAAATTAATTATCTTGCCTTTATAATCAATCTCCAGGTTATCACCAAAAACAAAACTTGGGATATTTTTAAAGGTTACATCTATTGCTTTTCCATTTTTTACCGTAACACAAGTTTCCACTAGTCCAGCCGGAGTTTCCAATACAATTTTTGTTTTTGGTTCTTTTACTTCCACCATCCCAGTCTCTATCAAAATTGTTGCTACTCCGATAGTATCATGTCCACACATGGGATGATATCCACCTACTTCGATAAATATAACACCAACATCCGCTTTTGGGTGAATCGGTTCAAGGATTACAGCTCCGGACATAGCGCTGTGACCTCTGGGCTCGAACATGAGAGTCTTCCGAATAAAATCAAAATTAGCTTTCATGTAAAGCATTTTTTCGGCAATTGTTTTTCCTTTTAATATTGGAATACCACCTATAATAGCTCTCGTTGGTTCACCTGCAGTATGGGAATCGACTGTAGATAATAATTTTGAAAATCTCATAAAAGGCTCCTTGTAAATTTATTCTCTTCTTAATTTTGACAAACGATACCTTATATTCTGATCCAACAAATATATAGAAAAATATTTAATCCAACTTATCTTTGAAAAACTACAGCAAATCTAGTCCTTTAAGAATTGCTTCCAACTTGTTCTCTTCTTCTGAAGTTAAAGGCAACCTGGGTGATCTTAGATGGCCGCCTACTTTTCCAATTTTATCTAAACTCCATTTTACCGCTTGAACTAATTTGCCACAATCTTCCAAATATTGGCATAGAGGTAAAATCTTATTATATATTTCTCTTCCTTTTTCAAAATCTTTTTCATCAACGACGGCATTAAATAAAGCAACCGCTATTTTTGGAACAACATCTGCCGCAGGGGAAATCCAACCAGTTGCACCTAAAACAAATGCTTCAAAAGCTAAATCTTCCCACCCGCAAAATAATTTAGTCTTTTCGGGTCCTTGCATTAACAGGTCCCTGGTTCTTTGAATTTGTCCGGATGATTCTTTGACAATTTGTACATTTGGGACATCTTCTAAAATCTTTATTACATCTTTTAGGCAAATATCAATTCCACTTGTCCAAGGGTTATTATAAAGTACAATGGGTATATTGATTGCCTCTCCTACTCTTTTAAAATGAGCATACACTTCCAGGGGTGTAGGATTACAATAATATGGCGGTAATACCATAACACCATCTGCTCCAATTTTTTCTGCATGCTGGGCGAATTCTATGGTTTTATCTGCTGTTTCCGCAGTAGCTCCAATAATCACAGATATTTTTCCTTTGGCTGCTTCCATTGTTGCTTCTGCTACTTTAAATCGTTCTTCGTCTGATAGACTTACATATTCACCTGTGCTACCGCCGGGCAGCACACCATGCACGCCACTTTCTACATACCAGCCTGCATTAGATTTTACTCCTTCATAATCAACTTTATTATCCTTCGTGAATGGTGTGACAGTTACCGCATACACTCCTCTTAACTCTTTCATAATGTCTAAATCCTCCTTAAATATTTGAATTTGTTTTATATTTTATTTATTATCCTTAAAATATAGTTTCTTTAAACCACTCCTTCTCTTAATCTTTCTTTTGAAATATTATTCTGTATGATAAAGATTTTTTACTTTACTCGTTAATTTGAGACAGGAGCAATTTTTTCAAATTATTACCATGCTGGTTTAATTTTTTACTAAATAAATTAAAGTCTTTTTTCTTAATGACAGCTATTATTTCCAAATGCTCCCTAGTAGATATTTCAAAAAAAGATCGTTTATATACAAAACTTTGAAGCCTATGAATATGATCTTGTAAGTTGCCTAAAGTCTCAATAATTTTTTTATTTCCACAGCCCTGAGTAAAAAAATTATGGAATTTACTATCAAGAAAAAAATGATTTTTCTGAATTTTTTTGCCGCTATATACTATTTTAGTTATTTCTGATAATTTTTCTTTTAATTCGTCTTCAAGTGCTTTTAACTTAATTTGATCTATATTTTTAAAAGTTTTTTTTATTACAAATTGTTCTAATACTTCTCTTTCTTCCAATATATCCTCTATCTCTTGTGAAGTGATATTTGTAACAGTAAAACCTTTTCGGGGATTTGATTCTACAAAACCATCCTTCTCTAATTTGCTTAAAGCTTCTCTTATGGGTCCTCGACTAATTCCCATTGCCTCAGAAAGTTTTTTTTCGAGCAATCTACTATCAGGTTTAATATTTCCCAAAATAATTTGTGATTTAATATTATTATAAACTCTATCCTTTAATGTTAAATTATCCTTGAAATTTTCTAAATATTTTTTCATCTACCACACCCCACTTTATTACAAATAATTTACCATGTTTAATGTTTATTGTCAACATTTAACATTACAACTTCCTTACTAAAGACATTTACAGGAATAAAGCTTGTCGAAAATAAAAAAATCGAATCAAAAAAGGGAAACAGTGTTAATAGATTTCAAATCCTTATTTAAAACATTTAAAGAGGAAAACTGCCTTCATAGTTTATCTCTTCCAATTTAAATACCTTTTTGCTATACTAAGTACATCTATAATTTAAAAAAATACAAAATATATTAGATAACACACGGTTTTGGATAAACAGATATATATCAAAGACAACATGAATATTATAAGCTAAAAAATATTTCTGTAGTGGAGGAAAAAATGATCAAAGTCCTTATAAATGGTATTAATGGAAAAATGGGAAGAGCAATCGCTCAAAGCGCTTATAAGAGTCTAGAAATGAAGATAATTGGAGGGGTTGGGCCAACCAGAAGATCCTATATCGGAACTGATTTAGGTGTTTTAGTGGGCTTGGGGAATGCTATAGGAGTAAAGGTTTATGATGATATTAACCAAATTATTGAAAAATGTGATGTTGTGCTTGATTGTACAAGAGCCGAAGTCACTCTAAAATTACTTGAAACTTGCATTAAATACAAAAAATCCTTAGTTACCGGGACTACCGGATTTTCAGATAAGGAGAAAAAGCAAATTGAGGAAGCCGGACAGTGCATCCCGATTTTACTTGCCTCCAATACCTCAAAGATTGCTCATGTTTTTTTTGAAATTATCGAAACTCTTACAAAAAAACTGGGTAAATATGCTGATATTGATATCATAGAAATGCATGATAATAAAAAGCCAGATGCGCCAAGTGGAACAGCGAAAGAGATAGCTTCAATAATTTCAAGCCAATTAGGGGTTAAACTGGAAAATATTTCAGAGTATGGTAGAAAAGGAAAAGGAATCCGCCCTTCCCAATCCATTTGTTTCAGTTCCATTAGATCTGGTGGATTTCCCAGTTCTCATAAAATAATTTTTGGCTTTCAAAACGAAAAAATTGAATTACAGCTTGACGGATACAATATGCACCCATATGCCAATGGCATAATAGATGCTGCTATATTCCTCAGCAATAAAAAACCGGGCTTCTATGCCTTCGATCAAGTTATAACAGATAGTAATTTTAAGTATAAAAAGGGCAACTCGTAATTTTTTACAAAAAACCATCCTGTTATATTTTATTTTCTTTATGTTCTTGCAAAATCTATTCTCTTTACTTCTTCTGCGTTCAGATTTTTAAAATTCAGATCATTAAGCTTCTTGCAGTCTTACATTAATTTACGTTCTTTTCCACTACGGCATTCCCTTTTATTTATCCTCTTTTTAATAAACTATATTTTATAATCTTTAAAGTTGGCACTCGCCATAGGTTCAATCGTTCTTTTATCGTCTCCTCGACAATTTCTTTGATAATATAGGTAATCGTTTTTGTCCAGTTTCTATCTTTTATCATCTCCCACACTTTTTAATTCTTTCTCTTGCCCACTTCCAATCGGGTTTTCCATAATTAAAAAATGATTTGAAATTGTCTTTCAGCCATTCATAATAATCATTTTCAACATACTTACAGAATGTTTCTACAAGTACTTTTTTAACCTAATTTAGGGGTCGGGTCTTGCAATATCACCTTTCATATCTCTCCCCATTTTTTTAATATCAAGAAAGATTATTTGTATAGTATTTCTTCTGGAAGTGATGTAATAAATTGCTCCTGAAAATTATATCCGTAATAGTCTGGTCTTGGTGCCAATATAGTATATACTTTGTTTTATTTCAAGATCCCCTATATATACGAAGTAGATTTAGTTTCCCATGATGGTGGCGTAGCAAGAGAGGATTTCAACCAGAGTCTTAACTTTACCGGTATTGTTACAGGTTGGAATGAAATGATAGCCCTAAAGAATAAAGCCTAGGTATGGGTCTTTGCTGGAATAAAGAGTATAAAAAGGGGTTACCCTTTTCTATATTAGGGTTAGATTCAGATAATGAGAGTGAGTTTATCAATGCCCATCTACTACGCTATTGTGAGGAAGAACATATTACCTTTACCCGAAGCACACTTTATCGAAAGAATGATTCCTGTTTTGTAAAACAGAAGAATTATTCGGTAATAAGAAGGACAGTAGGATATAGTCGATATGATACCATGGAAGAACTGGCTCTTCTAAATGAATTGTATGGCCATATTAGACTCTACGTTAACTTCTTTCAACCGGTTAGAAAATTGATTAAAGAAGAAAGGACAGGAAGTAGGGTTGTAAAAAGATATGGTAAGGCTAAGATCCCTTACAGAAGAGTTCTGGCTTCTCCTGATATTGAAGATAATATAAAGGCGAAACTAAGAAATAAATATGCTATGCTAAATACAGCAGAGCTGAAAAGAAAGATAACTAAATTGCAAAATAGACTGCTTAAGTTAAATTCTCTAAAGCAGGAGGTAAAAAAATCTAGCTAAAAAGGGAGAGCCTTAAAATCAATTACTAATAATTTTTACTTCCATTTTTTGAATATCCTTAGTAAGTTTTGCATTCGGTAAATTATTGGTAATAATATAGTCAACGT
>SDBU01009275.1_pt1 | contig 11059 bp, 11 predicted proteins | sample 2277071 | NCBI WGS metagenome assembly SDBU01 (sample SAMN10397929, study PRJNA504765) | marine sediment metagenome | isolation source: marine sediment core GS08_GC12, 126 cmbsf | place: Arctic Ocean: Gakkel Ridge, Loki's castle | collected 2008 | reverse complement strand
AGTTGCTTTAGCTCCCTCATTAACTCGTCATATTCAGCGTCGCTAATCTCAGGGCTATCAAGCACATAATAGCGATAGTTGTGATGGTTGATTTCCGCCCTTAGCTTATCTATTCTTTCTTTTACTTTGTCTAACTCTTCCATCCCATCCCCCGGCTAAGGCTATTTTTAATAATTATAACATCGCAAATAGCTAGTTTACCCATTAAACCCTTATTATTTCTCCCTTGACCTCTTCATCGATGGTTAAGATTCCGAAGGAACTCCTGGCTCGACCCGGGTTAAAGAAAAGGATACCCCCGATTATTTCATTCTGAGGCTGATGAGAGTGACCATAGATAATAATATCAACATCCTTAAACAGCCTGCTTACTCTGCTCTCTATTCCATGTTGACCACCCGAGCCATGAGCAATCCCAATTCCTTTCCCACTTGCTGTAAGAAATTCCGTTTCAGGAAGGAGCCGTTTTAGCTCGATTGAATCCATGTTACCCCAGACAGCTCTTACTTCGCCCAGTTGCCTTAATCCATCAAATACAGCTTGGCTGGTAAAATCTCCGGCATGGATTATCAGGTCTACTTCTGCCAGTGTAGTTATTATCCGGTCAGGAATTTCGGCGAATGAACTAGCATGTGTGTCAGCCAGCACTCCGATTCTCAACATTTGCCTCCGAATTTTTCTATGAGTGTGATAAGCCTGATTACACCTAGATAAAGTCTTGCTTCAGAGCAAGGATTGCCTCGTTGGCCTTTTCTTCGGCATCGGGTGCCTCTGATTCAATAGAGTTAAACGCAGCCTCGACTCTTTCCCTTAGCCCGTCGCCTAGCCCACCATAAACACTGAGGTAGGAGCCAAGACGCCTCTTTAGCCTGAATTCTAGCCTTTCCAGCAGTGGCATGGCTTTATATTTGCTAATAATTTCGAGCATTGCTCTCTTGTCCTCGGGGAGCTTGCCCTCTATCTCCATGAGGAGGTTTGACATTTGGTCGCTTACCACATAGGACTGGCAATTAAGATTTTCAATGAGTAGTCCAATCTCATCCACTACCTCATCTTCACCAAGCTCCTCGAATTCTCCTGACTCAAGCCTATCATGTAAAGACGAACCTTTTTTAGCTATCAGGCTTCTAAGTCTTATGAAATCCGGGTTTATTTGGTTGAGTGTCTTGGCTGTCTCCAGGGCGTGTGGCTCAGACCACTTCTTCCCTCCAAGCCCGGGCATCACATACTCGGATAGGGATATGCCAGACTTAACTACCTTTATGCCGCCACTAATATGCTCCTCCTGGGTTACCCCCTTCTGTATTTCTTTCAGTAACTCATCATAGCCGGATTCCAGACCAACGTGTAATCGGGAAAACCCGGCCTGGTGCAGTTCCTTTAACTCATCAAGAGACTTTTGGGCGGTGGTCTTTGACCTGGCATATGAGGTAACCCGCTCAATGCTGGGGAATGTTTGCTTTAAGTATTTAATAACCTCGACCAGCTCTGGGGTGCGCATAATCAGGCTATTGGCATCCTGCAAAAACGCTGTCCTTGCCCCTGATGAAAGCCAATTTGCTACATGCACCAGGCTCTCCAGTTTGGCGGTTAGTGTTTCCGGGTCTGTCGTCTCCTTGCTATAAATGTCAGGATTGCCATGGACTACCGCTCTTACTACTTCGCCGCTGATTTCTCCCCCATAGCCAATCCGCCACGATGCTGCCTTGAGTTCATCGCTTATGGCTTTAGCTATATCTATATCCTGCTTTACTTCCTCTGGGCTCCGGTACTCAAAGCGCTTCCCTTTGTAGGTTCGGCAGAACTCACACCGGTTCCAGGGACAGTTTCTGGTTGCCCTTATCAGCAACGAGCGGTCTTGTCCTTCGCTTGGTGGTCTTATCGGTCCCATCTCAAAGGCATAGTCCCTTAACTTTTGTCGGTTCATAGGGGAGCCGGGCTCTTTACTATTCTCTTGGTCATGTTGCACTGAAACACCTCTAGTTCTTATTCGTTATCGGTGAGCAGGGTGCGTATCTTATCAAGCTCAGTTTCCTGCTCCCACAGGGTTGGGATAATGATTGGTTTTGTCTACATTTATATTATATTGCAATCTCCCCCTTGCTGTATAGCTAGGGTGATATAGCCCCGGAGGTTGTTTGTTAAGGGTAGATTGAAGGGGCGAAGCCCCTTCAGAAATAATCCCTCCCCCCTCTCCTTGGAAGGAGAGGGGGATAAGGGGGGTGAGGTAGATAAACAAGCTCTAGCCCCGTCGTCAACTTAACCCAGAGAGATTCATATGGTAGAATGTCCCTATAGACCTGCTGAGTCAGCTAATGGAAGGGGGTTTTTACCTTGGAGTATTTCTTGAATGAGCAGCAAAAGACAATCAAGAGTCTGGCGAGAAGGATTGCCGAGGAGAGGATACTGCCGGTGCGCGCCGAGCTTGACGAGAAGGAAGAGTTTCCTTGGGCTATAATTAAAGACCTGGCTGATGCTGATATGTTCCGTGTCTTTCTGCCGGAAGAATATGGAGGACTGGGTGGGGGTTGCCTTGACCTGTGTCTGGTTGTAGAAGAGTTAAGCCGAGTGTGTAGTGGCGTGGCTGTTAGCTATGCCGCTTCTGCCCTGGGAACTTTCTCTTTGCTGGAGTATGGAAGTGAAGAGCTGAAGCAGAAATACCTCCCTGACATTGCCAGTGGCAAGAGACTAGCCGCCTTCGCTCTAACCGAGCCAACCGCCGGTAGCGATGCCAGTGCCATACGGACAACCGCCGAAAGAAAAGAAGGGGGCTATGTAATTAATGGAACCAAACAGTTTATTACCAATGGCGGTGATGCTGAGATATATACCGTCATTACTTTGACGGCTAAGGAAAGGGGAGCCCGTGGCGCCAGTGCTTTCCTGATAGAAAAGGACACGCCGGGCTTCACTTTTGGCAAGAAAGAAAGGAAGATGGGCATTCGTGCCTCTTCCACCAGAGAGCTGGTTTTCCGAAATTGCTTTGTCCCTGAGGAGAATATGATTGGTCGGGAGGGAATGGGATTTATTATGACGATGAGGCTCCTGGACCGCTCACGCCCCGGGGTGGGGGCTCAAGCCCTTGGACTGGCTCAGGGAGCCCTGGAGGCAGCAGTAGACTATGCCCGCCAGCGTGTCCAGTTTGGCCACCCCATCATTGCCCTCGCTGTAGTCCAGGACATGCTGGCTGAGATGGCAATCCGGGTGGAGGCCGCTAGAGCTTTGATTTATGCGGTAGCCAGGACAATTGATAGCGGGGCGAAGAACTTTACTGAGGAGTCGGCTATGGCTAAGGTCTTTGCCTCAGATACAGCGATGAAGGTTACCACCGATGCTGTGCAGATTTTTGGCGGTGCCGGTTACATGAAGGATTATCCCATTGAGAAAATGATGCGAGATGCTAAAATCACCCAGATATATGAAGGCTCTAATCAAGTGCTAAGAAATGCTATCGCTTTTGCACTAAGGAAGAGAAAGGGAATGCGGGAATGAACATCGTGGTCTGCCTGAAGCAGGTTCCGGGCACCACTGAGGTCAAAATTGCCCCCGAGACCAACACCCTCATAAGACAGGGGATTAAGAATATTGTCAATCCTTTTGATACCTATGCCCTGGAGGAGGGGGTCAGAATAAAGGAGCGCTACGGAGGCAAGGTTACTGTTATCAGCATGGGTCCGCCCCAAGCCGAAGAAGTACTGAGGGGAGCGATTAGCACCGGTGCCGACGAAGCCATTCTATTAAGTGATGCCGCCTTTGCCGGTGCCGATACCCTGGCTACCGCCTATACCCTTAGCCGGGCAATTAATAGATTAGAGCAGTATGACATCGTAATATGCGGTCGGCAAACAATGGACGGGGATACCGGGCAAGTAGGGCCGGAGCTGGCTGAGATGCTGAGGATACCGTTCGTTGCCTATGTCAGCAATATTGAAGAGGTAAATAGTGAATATATGCGAGTCCAGCGGATGGTCGAAGAAGGGCACGAGGTCATTGAGGCGCCGTTACCGGCAGTGATTACCGTGGTAAAGGAGATTAATACACCGCGTCTTCCATCCCTGCGTGGACTTGCCAGGGCAAAGAGTGCAGTGATACCGGTTTGGACTGCCGAGGAGTTAGGGGTTGATAAAAACATGGTAGGCTTGTCTGGCTCCGCCACCAGAGTAATCAAGATTTTCTTTCCGCAGCGAGTCCACCATGGTGAGATATTTCAGGGAGATGAGGAAAGCCAGGTAGACAGGCTAATTGATAAGCTGAGAGAGGCTAAGCTCATTTAGAGGTAGTTATGGGAATCCAGATTGACCTTGATAACTGTGTTGGCTGTGGTGATTGCGTCCCAGTCTGCCCTTTTGGTCTGCTTGAGGTTATAGATGAAAAGGTTCACCTCAAGGAGGGCTGCACCTTTTGTGGTGCTTGCCAGGAAGCTTGTGGCTATGAGGCGATAACCATTGAAGTTGCTGCCGAGGCTCCGGCTGAAGTTGATAGCTACAAAGGAGTCTGGGTGTTTGCCGAGCAACGGGTTGGCAGGTTGAAAAGCGTTGCCTATGAGCTCGTCTCCAAGGGCAGGGAGCTGGCAGATACCCTGAATACTGAACTATGCGCCATATGTTTTGGGCATAATATTGGTGAGGTCAATCAACTGATTGCCTGCGGTGCCGATAAGGTTTACCTGGTGGATAACCCGGCTTTAGCTGACCATCAGGAGGATTTGTATAGCGGTCAACTCATTGAACTGATTCAGCAACATAAGCCGGAGATAGTCATTGCCGGCGCCACTTCGCTGGGGCGTGCGTTTATTCCGCGGGTAGCGGCTGTCTTAAGGACAGGGCTCACCGCTGACTGCACCGGGCTTGAGATTGATACCGGGACGGGGCTTCTTTTGCAGACTCGCCCGACCTTTGGCGGTAATATCATGGCAACTATTATCTGCCAGGCAAAAAGACCGCAGATGTCAACAGTCCGCCCCCGGGTCTTCAAGAAGGGCACACCAGATGAGAAAAGAAAGGGAGAGATAATAAGAGTAGACTTTGATAAGGAGCGTATCACCTCAACCACCAAACTGCTCAGCTTTGTTGACGACCTTACTGAAGCCGTCAAACTTGAGGATGCCGATATTATTGTTTCCGGGGGGCGGGGACTGGGCAAGGCGGAGAATTTCCAGCTACTGGAAGAGCTGGCTGATGTTATGGGAGCGGCGCTGGGTTCATCTCGACCGCCGGTAGATGACGGGTGGATTCCATACTCCCATCAGGTTGGGCAGACAGGCAAGACGGTCTGTTCCAAGCTCTATATTGCCTGTGGTATCTCTGGAGCAGTCCAGCACCTGGCTGGTATGCAGACCTCGGATATTATTGTGGCTATCAATGATGACCCAAATGCGCCTATCTTTGAGGTAGCTACCTATGGCATCGTCGGTGACCTGTTTAAGGTAGTACCGATGATGATTGAGAAGCTGAAGCATGAAAATTCGTGATATAATCAAGATGATTGAGGATGATATGTATAAATATCTGGTCATATTTGAAAAGGCTGGTGATAACTATTCTGCCTATTCTCCAGACATACCCGGATGTATAGCTACTGGAACTACCCGTGACGAGGCGGAGAAGAACATCAGGGAGGCTATCAATTTTCATATTGAAGGGCTTACGAAGGATGGTTTACCTCTCCCTGAGCCTGCCTCATTTACTGAGTATATAGAGGTCTGACAAGCAAGTATTGCGCGTCCCACAAGACCTTAAATAGAGGCAGTTTATTAAGGGAAGTTTGAAGGGGCGAAGCCCCTTCAAAACCTATCCTTCCCCCTCATGATAGGAATATATATACATATCATGGAGAGGGGGATAAAGGGGGTGAGGTAGATAAACAGGGGGGGCATACCATTGAGCCAGGCAAAGGCAAAAAGCTACCCAAAGTGCAAGATTTTGAGGAATCTTTGCAGGAATTGTGATTCCGATATTAATTATTTTATAGTAATAGCTTTGGATAGTTGACTGTTATGACATTAGAGAAAGATATTCGAAAGTGTCCTTGTGGCAGTGGGGGAAACTTTTCAGACTGCTGCGAGAAATATTTACGTGTGCCAGGTCGCCATAAGTGGGGAACAAAACCGGAGACTATTCTTTTTGATTGGCTGGATGTATACTCTCAGCCAATAGTTACCTCATTCATGGAAAAAGCTCGACCTTACGTTTTCAGAATCTCATGCTATTTAGACAGCATTGTAGACCAGTATTTTACCCTAGAGTTCAATACTCATATTTCTGAAAAGGAAGCTGTTAATAAAACTGTTTTTTCTATCAAGAATAATATTTTACACTCATTGCTAGCATCATTTTCTTGTTCATGCCAAGGATTATTTATACAGAGCGGAATTCTAATCCGTTCTTTAACTGAGGATTGCCTTGTTCTAATCGACTTTGCCGAAAATAGAGGACAAGTAGATAGATTCCTCAAAGGCAAGTATTCTACTACCGGCCTTATTTCACGTGTAAAGGCTTTTATACCCCAGAACATCGTCGACTGGTACGGATACTTTTCGGCGAATTTTACACACTTTGGACCGTTGCATCCTGCACCATACTTACCTACAGGGTGCTATGGCGATAACTATGTTCTGGTGGCAGTGCTACAAAATTTGGTCCGCGCTGTTGTGACTTTCCACACAGTGCTAGAGCGAGTACATTTTAACCAAGTACGCAGCCCCCTTCTCTGGAGAAGAAAAGAGGGAGAAGCTGACCTTATATTTTGCGAGGAGAGCTCAGTCTTTACTTGGACAGAAGAGTTGGGAAAGGAAATCCTCTCTCGCTACCCTCCAGATGAGCGCAAAGAAGGTTTCGTGTACGATTCACAGAGTTATCAACCTAAGTAAAGGGTGAGGGGTTGGCAGATAGTAAGTAAGGAGACTACTTCTCGTGTTAAAAGGTAAAGTTCATAAATACGGTGCTGATGTAAATACCGATGTCATTATCCCGGCTCGGTATCTGAATGTGTCCGAGCCGGCGGAGCTGGCAAAGCACTGCATGGAGGATTTAGACTCTGACTTTGTGAATAAAGTCCAGCCGGGGGATATAATCGTGGCTACCACCAACTTCGGCTGTGGCTCGTCGCGGGAGCACGCCCCGCTGGCTATCAAGGCGGCTGGGGTATCTTGTATAATAGCTAAAAGCTTTGCCCGCATCTTCTTTCGCAATGCCATAAATATAGGTCTGCCCCTGCTTGAGTGTGAGGAGGCAGTGGATAATGTAGAGGCAGGTGATACTTTAGAGGTAGACCTGTCCAGTGGCGGAATTAAAAACCTGACCAGTGGTATGGTGTTTACCGCCAAGCCCTATCCTGATTTTATGGCTGAGCTTATTTCAGACGGCGGGCTTATTGAGCATACTAAAAAGAGATTAGCCAGCAGGAGGAGTTAGAGTGCAATTTAACCTGGCAGTTTTACCCGGCGACGGCATTGGCCCCGAGGTTATCAATGAAGGAATTAAGGTTTTAAAGACAGTAGGCAACCGGTTTGACCACAGCTTTAATTTGCACTACGGGTTGATTGGTGGCATCGCCATTGATGAGGAAGGGGTAGCCCTTCCATCGGATACCCTGAAAATGTGTCGGGACTGCGATGCTGTGCTATTAGGGGCGGTGGGTGGTCCCAAGTGGGATGACCCTAAGGCTAAGGTTCACCCCGAAGATGGTCTACTGGCATTGCGGAAGGGACTGGGACTTTTTGCCAATCTGCGCCCGGTCAAGGTTTTTCCCGTGCTGGTTGATTCCACAAACCTGAAACCGGGGGTCATTGACGGGGTAGACCTTATATTTGTCCGTGAGCTTACCGGAGGACTTTACTTCGCCCGCCCTAAGAGGCAGTGGCAGACATCCCGGGGCAGGCGGGCTACTGATTCAATGACCTACTCAGAGCAGGAGATTGAGCGTATTGTCAGGGTTGGCTTTGAGCTGGCGCGAGGTCGGCGCAAAAAGTTGACTTCAGTGGATAAAGCCAATGTGCTTGAGTCATCCCGACTGTGGCGGCAGGTGGCTATAGAACTGGCTGAAGAATATCCTGATGTGGAACTGGAACACATGCTGGTTGATGCCTGTGCGATGCGACTTATTCAGCGTCCCACTGACCTTGATGTTCTGGTTACCGAGAATATGTTTGGTGATATTCTTACTGATGAGGCATCAATGCTGGCTGGCTCTATGGGGATGCTGCCCTCGGCCAGTCTGGCTGGGGTGCCACAGGAAGGCAGCAATATATTCGGCATGTATGAACCCATTCATGGCAGCGCTCCCCGTCGTGCCGGACTGAATATGGCTAATCCCATTGCTATCATCCTTAGTATCGCTTTGATGCTCCGTTACTCCCTTGGTTTAACAACGGAGGCACTGGCTATTGAGGCTGCCGTTGACGAGGTGTTACAGCAGGGTTATCGCACCTATGATATAATGGACGAAGGCAAAACAAGGGTGGGGACAAAGGAGATGGGGGACTTAATTGCTGGTAAGGTAGGAGGCTAGAAATTTGAAAAACCTTGAGTGGGCTTATCTTGCTCAGGGGCGCATTCCGCTTATTAAGCCGGAGGACGAGGAAGTATGACTGAAGTTCAGCTTTATGATACCACGCTTCGGGACGGGGCACAGCGGGAGGGCATGTCTTTCTCTGTAGTTGATAAGCTACATATTATCCAGAAACTTGATGAGTTAGGCATCCACTTTATCGAGGCGGGCTGGCCTGGCTCCAATCCCAAGGATGTTGAGTTCTTTGATAAGGCTCGGAGCCTTACTCTCACTAATTCAGTGCTGGTCGCTCTGGGTATTACCCGGTATCCCGGGACTAAAGCAGAAAATGATGCTAATCTCCTGGCCATAGTTAATGCCGGGGTGAAGGTGGCTATTATTATCGCCAAAAGCTCGGAATTGCAGGTTACCCAGGTATTAGAAACCACCTTGGATGAAAACCACAGAATGATTGCCGACTCAATAGGCTATCTCAAAGCCAAAGGGCTTACCGTTTTCCTTGATGCCGAGCACTTCTTTGATGGCTTTAAGGCTAACCCCGATTATAGTTTGCGTTGTTTGAAGGTTGCTGAGGAAGCCGGAGCTAGCTGCCTGATACTCTGTGATACTAACGGAGGCGCACTGTCTGATGAAATAGTGGCGGCGGTTAAGGCAGTCAAAGGGTTAACTACTGTGCCATTGGGCATTCACGCTCATAATGATGGTGAACTGGCGGTAGCTAATACCCTGGCGGCGGTTCAAGCTGGAGTTAGCCAGGTGCAGGGTACTATTAACGGATACGGTGAGCGCTGTGGCAATGCTAACCTTTGTTCTATTATCCCCACCTTGAAACTCAAGATGGGTATTGACTGCGTTACTGACGAGCAGTTAGCCAAGTTAACTGAGGTCTCTCACTATGTAAGTGAGGTAGCTAATCTTGTTCCCGATGCCTTCTCGCCTTATGTCGGCGCCAGCGCCTTTAGTCACAAGGGTGGGCTTCATGTTTCCGGTGTGACCAAACTGATGGAAAGCTATCAGCATATTGACCCAGCCCAGGTAGGTAATCAGCCCAGGGTGGTGGTATCCGAGCTATCAGGAAAGGCGAGTATCGTATACAAGGCAAAGGAACTGGGGGTAGATTTACCCCCGAGCGGCAATGAAGCCCAGAAACTACTTGAGCAGGTTAAGTTACTAGAGAGCCGTGGCTTCCAGTATGAGAATGCCGAAGCCTCCTTTGAGCTACTAATCCACCGGGCTAAGCCAGATTACCAGCCACCTTTTGAGCTGGTTGATTTTATGGTGGTAGTAGAGAAGAGACGGCGCCCGTCTACCCGAAAGGGAATGGAGGAGATGTTGTCTGAGGCGGTGGTTAAGGTGAAGGTGGGTAAGGAAATAATGCATACTGCGGCTGAGGGTAATGGGCCGGTTAACGCCCTGGACGAGGCACTGCGCAAGGCGCTACTTCAGTTTTACCCCAGCTTAGCTCAGGTCAAGCTGGTTGACTATAAGGTGCGCATCCTTGAGGAGAGCGTTGGCACCGAGTCTCAGGTTCGTGTCCTTATTGAGTCTGGCGACGGGGTTGACGAGTGGCGAACAGTAGGTAGCTCAACCAATATCATCGAGGCTAGCTGGCTCGCCCTGGCTGACAGCCTGGAATACTGGCTAATGAAACAAAAAAGCATCGGCTAACTCTTTAATATGAAAATAAGGAGGTGACATAAAATGGCTTATCCGGCAACTTTGAAAGTAGAATACCCGGAAAGACTTTCCCGGCTGACCACCTTTTTTAGAATTTTTACAATAATTCCAATCTTTATCATCTTGAGCTTAGTTAGCGGTGGATACCAGGGGAATGGAGCAGATAGATGGAGCTACCAGTTTGCCGCTGGTGGACTTGTAGTGCTTCCCACCATATTAATGCTTCTCTTTCGTCAGAAGTATCCCAGGTGGTGGTTTGATTGGAATGTGGCGCTAACTAAGTTCAGCACCCGTGTTTCGGCTTATTTCATGCTTTTGAGAGATGAATATCCTTCAACTGACGAAGACCAGGCAGTTCACATCGAAATCCCTTATCCAGATGCCAAAGCAGACCTTAATCGCTGGTTGCCACTGGTAAAATGGTTCTTGGCTATTCCCCACTATATTATCCTATGCTTCCTATGGATTGCTGCAATAGTGTGTGTCGTAATTGCCTGGTTTGCCATACTGTTCACTGGTCGTTACCCAAGAGGCTTGTTTGATTTTATAGTTGGCGTTTACCGATGGTCTTTAAGGGTAGCCGTATACGCTTTCTTATTGACTACTGACCGCTATCCACCGTTTAGACTTAGCGACTAATAGTAACCTATGTATTTCAGGCAGGCTTACCCACTGGCATAATATATAGTGGCTTATATTGCTTATCCAGCCGCAGCACCTGTCTAACTTGCTCGTCATTAAAGGCGCCGATGGCTACTGTCGCCAAGCCAAGGGTGGTAGCCTGGAGATAGATATTCTGCCCGGTATGCCCCACCTCTATGTGTACATACCTTTCCCCTCGGCTGCCATAAACCATCAATGTCCGCTCATATAG
>SDBU01009274.1_pt1 | contig 11061 bp, 30 predicted proteins | sample 2277071 | NCBI WGS metagenome assembly SDBU01 (sample SAMN10397929, study PRJNA504765) | marine sediment metagenome | isolation source: marine sediment core GS08_GC12, 126 cmbsf | place: Arctic Ocean: Gakkel Ridge, Loki's castle | collected 2008 | reverse complement strand
TTATTCCAGAATTTAAATATTCTTCATTAAAATATTTTTCATTAAAACTCCTTTTACATTCTTTACAGTTATATATTCTCCATCTTCTACCATCTTCTGTTTTATATTCATTACCAACAATTAGTTCGATAGAATTGCAAAAGGGACATCTATACCATTTTGGTAGATTCATTTCCTCTAATAATTGTAATGATTCTTGTTTATCCATTTTCTTTTTGTGTAGACTATAATAGACTACTTATAGACTATTAGTAGACTATGTATATATATGGATATACATGGATATCCTTTAATTTAACGTTAATTTTGCCTCTAACCTCAATTTCTCTTTTATCAAACTAATCATCTTTCTATGGGCAGTTCTTCCTCCAAATTTACAAAATTCCAAAATCTCATCATCTCCCATAATCTTATCTCGTAATGAATCCCATAAGTTCTTTTCATTATATTCATGAACTACATACCAACAAGCACCAAAAAAAGTAGTCCCATAATATTTGTTATCTTTATTTGGCAACCCAAAGACTTTGGAAAATTGTTTACAATGTTCTAAAGTTGTCTTATAATCCTTCTCTTTTAATTCCAATAGATCATTAACAAAATTCTCTCTCTTTAGAGCATAACCCATATCATCAAGTTTTTTGGCTGCTAGATAAGGATTAAATAAATTTCGTATAGACAAACTCTTTGGTGTCTTATATATTGTAACTGGAATTGAAAACTCTTTTTTAACCCAATTTATTATGGGGATAGTTTTGGCTACACTTTGAATAAAGTCATCCAAAGACTGAGTTTTACCACTATTCCATATTCTAAATGCTGCAATCTCCCCATCAGAATCTAATTTTGAATATTTTATCAAAAGAACTTCTATGGAAAATCTGGGGTATCTTGCAATTACTTTTTTTATTGCCTCTATCCTATGGTTTCCATCTACTATTCTAAACATTCCCTCTACTTCATTAACAACCATAGGACTATCAAAATGTTTTCCAGAATACATACATTTACAAAGACTAGAGATTTGAGAACTACTTAATCTTCTCCTATTATCTGGAAATACAAATTTGGAAAGTGTTTTTGAATTAATTTTAAACATCTCGAATTTATAATTGATTTTTGGACTTGGGATCTTTAATTCTTCTTTCTTAAATGGTTTCTTATTTGATTTCTTTTCTTTGATTGATTTCTTTTTTTTCCCTAGTAATGCTTTCTCCCAACCAACAATTTTATCTTTATATTTATTCTCTATATTAAACCTTATATCATCTAAACGAGCCATCTTAACCTCTTCATTTCATTAATATTAAATTAATAGTAATTTACTATTATATGCCTAGTATCTAATTGGTACCTAATTAGTAACTATTTGTGTACTATTAGTAACCCTCTAAATGTTGGTTTATAACACTTTTTACAATAGTAATTAATTTCTGATTGAGTAGCAACAGGAATATCTCCATCATAATGGTTAATCTTTCCAAAAGTAATATCCCAATCTCCTTTCTTAATTTCCTTTCCACATTTTTTACATTTATCCATTTTCAAACCCTCCTTTCATCATAGCTATACAAATCCCCCAGTATCTCCCTAATCATCTTCTTATCCTCATAGGTGAATATATCTGAAGAGATATAAGAACTTAGGGCAACTGCTGGAGTATGGCCTAAGTGCTTTGCTACCTTAAATCCATCCTGTCCTATCGCTATCAGCCAACATTCAAAGGTCTTTCTCAAGTTGTGAGAGCTAAAATCCCTGTAGTCTTTCCTTCCTATCTTTCTTGCCAGGTTCTTCAATGCTACTGTGATAGCAGCCTTCTTCAGCATTGGAAAAGTATCTTCTGGCCCTAGCTTGTATTTCTTGATCTGTTTTCTTAGATACTTAGCAAACTGTGAGCTTATTGGTATTATTCTAGGTGTTGGTTTCTTCTCTTTCTTCCTGGCCCTCACTTTGGTTACTTTAAGAATTAGGTTGTTTCTGTCAAAGTCAATATCTTCTACCTTTATGTGTAGTGCCTCATTAACCCTTGCTCCTGTATGGCCCTGCATATTAAGGTTAAGCTGCTGTCTTGGCTTTGCTATCTTCAACATCTTATTCCATTCATCAGGGTAGAAGAATAGTTTTTTATCTTCCTTTGTTGTGTAATGTCCCCATCTGCCTTTTTTTATGTCTGTCATTTAATGCCACCACTTTTCTTTTGTTCTTTTCTTTTCCTTTATAAAAAAGTAAAGTGCAATAAATGCTTTTAAAAAATTAGGAATAAGAAAAATTGTTAGTACCAATAGATATAATAATATTATTTTCATTAGTAGATTTGCATAACTTCCAGAAGCTATATACATTGCTAATGGAATAATAGTATTTATCTCTACAACTATACCATAAATTATTGGATGAGCAATATTAAACATTACCCTTTTCATAGTTATATCTTCTTCATATAGATTAGTATAACTAACTGTGTTTCTAGTTATATTAAAAAGTGCTTCGTGTATTGTCATATTATTAAGTATTTCTTTTGGTTCTTTTTTAATTACATCATCTGTTGAATAATAAAGAAATAATGTTGTGAAGATAATAATTATAAACCAATTAACTATCCTCATTTTTTGTACCCCCCATAAACAGAAACCATAAATCCCCCCTTTCCAAACTCTTCAATATCTATCTTAAACCAATCTATCTCTCTTGTTTTTGCTTTATTAAGTAATTCTTCTGTGGTTTCTTTTATTGCGTTTGTATATGCTTTTAGTTCCATACCTAACATATTTCTTATTCCTTGCACCCAATCAGTTATTATATTTCTACTAACTACTTTTATCTCTATAAATGTATCATTATTGTCTTGATAAAAACTTTTTTTCTTATTTTCTTTTTTCATGTTTCTTCCTCCTAACCCTTCTTATCTTTGGTGCGTATGAAATCCATCTTCCATCCTTTCTTACTTCCTTGTTTACCTGCTTGACTAATACAAACCTTCCACCTGTGTTGAGGTTTACTACAGTTACTCTTATTTCAGTTGGCATTTTTAATTTCTAACATCACATTTTACTTCAAAAAAACCATCTTGATAACTTGATAAATTCCATCCATCTGGTGAAGTACATTTTAAAAAATATGAAATTCCATTATATTCCGATATTGGTTCTCCACCACAATACTCTTCACATATTAATTCTGCATTATAAGTAGTACATCCAACCAACAAAACTACCAAAATCAAACTTAAAGTTATAATTTTTTTCTTCATCTTACTCATACCTCCCTATATTTTTTATCACTTCGATTGTAAAAGTTATGGTTTTTCTACTAACTCGAACTCTATTACATCTACTATCAATTTATCATCCCAACTTCCATTTATCTCAACCCATATTTTCTTAAAATCATCTAAACTATCATAACCCTCTTTCAGAGCATCTACATAATCCATTTCCCCTAACGCTTGTTTGTATAATGCTTCAACTTTTATTTTAGCAAAATAATCCTTTGAAAGCATTTTTAACTTACACTTATATATTCCACCAACTTTAACTCTTGGTTTCTTCCATACTCTACGAGTAGCTGTTTTATGCCGTGTGAGTATTAACTCTTTATGTTCTGGTTTGAATAACATTTTATCTCTTTCTAATTGGATGTTTTATGTTGATTAACTCTTTTAATAATGCTCTTATCTAACTTACCATTTAAAAATCCGTGTCCTATTAGGAAAGCATCAACATAAGGAGCATCATCTTCTATATCTTTAATATCTTCATATCCGCTTTCTGCTATCAAAATAGCATTAGGAAATGATTTTCTTGCTTTTTTTACTAATTCTTTATTTATATGCCCCATTTTATCACCTTAGTCTTATTTAGTTACATCCTCAAATGCTTTGTCTATTAATTCTAAAACATATATTGTTTCAACTAAAGGATTAATGATAGTATCTGTTTTTAACCTATTTTTCAACCATTCAACTGCTGATTTAATATCTTCTTCAACTTTACAAATGCTACACTTAGGATGTAATCCCCCATGATACTTAATCATTTTACCCTTTAATGGTTCTAGTTTCATTTTTTATCACCTTAGTCTTAATAGTTATGTTTTTCCTCTAATTCTCTATCTGGTTTATCTTCTTCCTCATTATCTTTAACTTCTTCTAAATAAAGTTGTTCTCCTTCTTTGGTATATTCAATAGCCTTACCTAACTTAGGTAAGATAATATCCGCAATAGTTCTACCTTGTTTATCTGCAATAAGATATGGCATAAACTCTTTTACAAAGGCTTCATTATATTCTTCAACAAATCCAAAAGTTAGACTTTCAAATTTAGCCTTGAGATAATAGAACAATGCCCTGTAAAGTTGATTTCTATTCTTTTCTTCAACTTCTGGAATCTTGACTTTTACTCCTACCTTCATTAGTTTTTCTTCTGCTTTGAGTTCCTTGATAAAGACAATCTGTATCTTATCTTCAAAAGAAGAATGTTGAATATCCTTAATTCCGTTGTTATTTAGTAGTTTGCTTATTGCTATTTGAGATTTAACATAATCTACTTTTGTATTCTTATATGCTTTAGATTTCCATGCTTTTTTCATCTTTTTTTCCCCTTTGCAGTTTCATTTAACCTTTCTAAAAACTGTTTTAAATCTAATTCATCACCATAAAGACTATCTGTAACTATATCATCAGCAGTCCAACCCTTGTTAGGTTTATAATTTTTTGAAATGTGTTTTATTAATTCCTTTTCAACTTCCCTTGCTTCCATATATCTTGTCAGGTATCTTCTCCAAAACGCTATTTTCTGGTTCATAGGATAATACTTATGGTATAAAAACACACTTAGGCTTCCTCCCTTTTTTACAAAACTAGAAATTCTAATAAAGGATTTCTTTGCATCTGGTGTATGATGAAGAACCCCATTTGAATAGACAATATCAAACTTCTCTTCAGGTTCAAAATCAAATAGATCAATATTGTATAGCCTTATATTATTACCTTTTAGTCTCTTTCTAGCTATGTATATTGAATTACTTTTGTCAATTCCTACCAATAATTTCGCATTCTTAAAAAACTTCATATCCCTCCCTACACCACACCCAACATCAAGAATACTCTTTCCCTCAATATTCTTAACATCCTTAAGACCTAACCTAGATATATCACTAGAATTATTAAAATCTGATTTCTTGTGTTTCCAGAAAAGGTTATATTCGGTGTGAGTCATTTTATATCTTTAATCTCTAAACATATTATCATAAATATTTAATGTAAAAAACCAAATTATCGTATAGATACCAACCAAGATTAATAGTATAGGATAAATGAATGTATACCATATTATTGTATAAAGAATATATTTCTTTTTCTTACCACCTACCCCCATAATAATTATTTCTTCTTTATCTACAAGCTTAAATTCAATTTCCATTCTAACCTCCATTTATCAAAACTTCTCTTATCAAAACAGCAATCCAAATTACCATCATTATTATACCTACCCCATTCTTCAATAAGTTACTTGAATCTATCACCCAATATTTAAAAATAGCTAGAACTGTAAGGGTAGCTACTAATATTCCTACTAAATGAAGTGCATAATCTTGTGTTGGTTTTAATTCATTCCAATATAAATTAGGATTACATTTTTCAATATCATCAAATACTTCTTTCTTTGCTAGTTTCACCATAATTTTATATTCCTTTGGGATATTCTTACACTTTGGGCAATACCACAAACCATAATACATCTTTTGTTCTGTATTACATAATAAACAACAAACTGTCATTTTCATTCCTCCTATATTTTAACTTTGATTTTATTGATTCCCATATAATCCTTTTCTTCAAACCTTTCATTACTTTCTGTTTTCATAATCTCCTTTATCAATGGCTTTTCAGAACTAAGGATCATTAAGTCTGGTTGGTTTCCATTTAAAAGAACTGGCCTTACTGCAACACACATACCATCTAAGTTATGCTCTATCATTAAATCACTTATCTTTTTATTATGCTCTGGAGTTTCATTTGTATTGGTTCTAAACGCATCAATTTTAGTTAATGGTTTACAGAACTTTTCAAGATTGTTTTTGATATTTTTTATTTGTTGTTTTGAGTAGAGCATTTTAACATCTCTCCCCATTCTTTAATTTAAAACAAACAGTTCTATAATCCATCTTAGTTCTTGGTTCTGTTTCATAACAAGATATACCTAAGAAACCACACTCTTTAGTGGATTCATAAACCATAGTAACTTTAACATAACATCTACCCAAAAAATAATTATAACCATTAGTACTATTTGAATAAGTATTATACTTACTATAACTACATTCTTTAGCCATACTTTCTTGGGGTAACATAAGAACTGCAAAAGTTGCTATAACTATAACAAGAATAAGTTCTTTTATTGGGATTGGAAAAGATTTTGAAAAATAGAAATCATACCATTTTGGTTTAGTTTCTTTTTTTCTTTTTTTCATTATTAAACCTCCATCTTAAATTTTATTATCATTGATATTTTTTATTTGTTGTTTATCATAAATCATAAAAACGTTAGCTCGGATACCCCCAAATTTATTTGTGGGGGGAGAGCGTACCTCCTTTCTTGAGTTTATCTAGTTTCCTCACCATAATCTGCCACATAATAAACATACCTAATATAAAACCTAAACTTATATTCACCATTGCTAATGTTGTTACATTCATTTTCTAAAAGCCCACTACTTTAGTGGTGGGATTATTTTACTTCCTAACCTCAATAAGTTTCTTTAGTTCTTTTCTTTTCTTAAACCATTCAAAAAGTTCTATAATCTTAGGCTTAATCCTAGAAGAGAATATTCCTGTCTTATCTGCTTTATCTCCTTTCTTTCTTCTCTCTATTTCTTGGAGTTCTGCTTTTGTGAATAGTTTTGATAGCATTTTTATACTTCTTCGTATGCCTCTCCTAATTCCCATTTTGCATTTACTATCCTATTAAGTCCTTTCTCACTATAATTTCTATGGGATTTTATTACTATACTTAATCTATCCCTTATGTTTAACAATTCCTTTTCTACTTCTTTTCTAGTCATTCTCTTTTCGATTTGTTTTTTTGCCATTTGTTTTGCCTCCAGAGAGACTTTACCTCCCTTACAAATGTGTAAGGGTAGGTAGTATATAAACCTTTCGTTTTCCTTACATACTTGTAATGTTATGTTGGAATATATACATTCTATTCTTCCTCATCATTCACAAAGGTTTCTTCTATTGATAGTTTTTTGTCTATTTTCCTTGCTTCCTTGAATGTCATAAATTCTTGGTTTTCTTCCATTTTCATATGAAATCTACATCATATAATCGAAAGTATTATATACTTCAACATATATAATACACTAATTGGGAGGAACAGAGGTAACCGTTCGTTGGCGCGGACAATTAAGTTGCCTTACATTCCTTCTTATAACCATTTTCTTAAACTCCTAATGATTTGATTAATTAACTACCCTTTCTATTGTATCATATTTTTCTTTATTCTTTAAATAATACTTTGCTTCTTTTTTAGTATCTACTGATATTTCTGTTCTCCACTTTAATTTATATGGTTTCATTAAAATAATCATTATCCAACCAACTACTGGAAAGAGCAAACCCATAATCAACCAATTCCATTCTCTTTCAAAATATTGAACGTCATACCATCTATGTATTTCTTCTCCGTATTCTTTATCAATGACTTCTATTATTCTTGCTTTCATCTTACCTTAACCTTTATCTCATAAAATGTTCAATTAATCCATAACCTATCATTAGAATAGGAATGTATTTCCAACCCAAAATTATAGCCCCAATACACCAAATTCCTATCCCTAATGTTCTTGGTAATGTATTCATAAAAAATCTTGATTCTTTTAGTTTCATCTTCTTATCCTCTAATTAATCTAAATATATATAATGAATATTCTTTATCATTAAGATAAACTTCTTTCTTACACATAAACCATAATAGAGAACCAATAGCTCCAAGAAAACTGTAAACAACCATACCCCAAAATGGGATAAGCCCCATAATATAAATCATAGTATTAAAAATAAATAATAAAAATAGTCCTATCCCTAATCTACTCCAAATTGTATGAATGTATATTAAATGTTTCTTTATAACCATTTTATTAAACTCTTTTGACTTAATAGATTATCTAGCTTTTTGAATACTTTATTGTGAGTTCTTATATTGATAGCTAATTCATTATCTACCTGGATTCTATTGTTCATCATATCAATAATTCTATTCCCCATATTGTCGAATCTTAGACATAATTGGTTTAATGAATTTGATATTTTAGGTGAAATATCTTCTATTCCCTGATTAGAGAAATAATTAGCTGCACCTATAGGATCACCAAAATATTCTATATTAAGTTCATTATAAGCCTTCTTTACATTTTTAGTTTTAAATATCATATCTATTGGTAATTTATCTATTTGCTTATCCCTTTCTATCTTCTCTTCACACCATATTCTCAATAGATTTAGATTAGATACCCCACCATATACCCTTAGAAATGATTTTAAAGCCCTATTTGCCTCATTAACCTTCTTTAAGTGTATATCCATTACTTGTTGCCTTCTTTTGCTAATATCCCCCATTAGAATTAGATACCATCTCTTCGGTTCTATCTTATTATTTATCTGTATGCAGTTCTTTTTTACTATCAAATTACATCCATCTATGGTTTCCTTAGTTATCCATTCTTTACTGTTTATTATACCTAACCCACCCCCCCCTGTTTTATAGGTCGGTTTGGTTGGTCTTAATGGGTGAAAATTAGTTTTTTCAAAATCAAAATATAGACGGTAGTTATGTGGATTATATAATGAATAGATATGAGATATTTTTTTATTAGAACCAACCGATGTTCGGTTTTTTTTAGTTTCCTTTAGAACTTTGTTAAATATGGGAGTAGTTACTTTTTCTATATAGTCAATAATCCTTTTTGTGTACTCCTCTTTTTCTTTACTCATTTTTCCATGTGCAAAAGGGGGGTCTGTGTTCCTTGCCTCACTTCATAATCATCATTACCATAACCATTGAAAGTAGTAAATGGTTCTAGTTTTCCATCCTCTTTCTTTATGAATCCCCTTCCTAATTTGATATTCCTATTAAGCAACTTACATCTTGTATCTAATTGTTTAATCATCATTTTTAATCCTCTTCTCTTAATACTCTATCAATACCAACACTACCAATCATAAACACAAGTGCCATAATTACTATTATCCAATCTAATTCTCTTTCTAGAACATATAAAAATAAAGTAAATAATCCACAGAAAAAAACCATTATCAATCCTAATTGAAAGTTTTTTTTCTTTATATGTAAATTAATTTCTTCATGTTCTTCTATTTCTCCATTCATTTTCTATCCTCCTTTTAATAGTTATAATAACCTCTCTCCGAATATTTCTTTTGCTTTTGGTAAATATTTATCTGGATTAATTCCCAATCTATGTATATTCATCCATTCAATAAACTCTTTAATTGCTTCTTTGACATCTATACTTAACAAATCTCTACCACAATGATTACGAGGTTGCCATATCTTATCACTCAAAGTCTTTTTATCTTTGTCTTCGACTGGATAAACCTCATCATACCATTTATCATGGCATTCTTTACTACAGAATCCTCTATGCCCCAAATAATTATCACAATTCATACAAAAATGTGCTGGATTTCTCTCTTCTTTATCTTCTACTATTTCCCAGTCTGTTGCTTCAACATTACTCCAAACTAAAAGTTGAGTATCATTACTTACTACAAAATTATTATCTTTTTTACAAGCAAATATATCCAACCAATTTCCTCTCCTAACCTTCTTACCTTCTTTCATTGCCTCAACTGATTCCATAAAGTTCATTTTCTATCCTCCTTCTGATCCTGAAGTTTACTTATCCTTTTCTTCAATATCTCAATATCAACATCATGCTTTGCTAACTTCGCTTCTAGTAAGTCTATCTTATTGAGTTTCAATTCAATCTCCTCATGTGTTAGTGGAGCTTCTGGTTCTTCTTCTGGTATCATCTTTATTCTTCCTCCTTAACTAACTGGCCTTACTTCACCAACTGTTAAATATCTAAAACTACATTCTATATTCCATAATAAACCTTCACAATCAAATTCTACATAATGGGCATTACCATCATTATCTATACAGTAATCAAAATCAATTCCACTATGTAATTTCATAAAAATGTGGCAAGGATACCCATAAATTTATTTATGGGAGGAATTGCCACTCACCTCGTTGTTTAATTCTACTATCTCAAATTGATTCTCTTTAAGTGTTGGTTCTTCTTGCATTTTCTCAACACCAAATCCTTTAGCATTGTAATCAATATTTATATCACATAAATCCTTAATCTTCTTACTTACTGTTAGCAGGACTTTCTTTCCTTTAAAATTCTTGAGTTCTTTCCAAATACTTTTCTCTATAGCTCCAATAGTTAAAACTTTGCCCCCTACTTCAAATGTATGTCCTATGTACAATTTTGCTTTTTCTTTTTCATCCATTCTTTGAAAACCCCCGACTTTAGTCGGATTTACTTTGGGAAGGTGTTATTTCTTTTGCACTAAATAGTTATGTTTCTTTGAAATCTATATTAATCAAACCACATTCAGGACATCTCCTCCAAGAGCCTTTCCAAGACAACTTACATCTTGGGCAGGTTGTATAAGTATCTTTTTTCATTTTATCCTTTTCTGGCGTAAAGATATATTATTTAAATCCTTCATCCCTCATTATTCCAATTAAATATCTAAATGGTCTTTGCCATAATGGAAATTCTTTTAATTCCTTTTTTTCTTCTTCTGTTAATTTAAATCCCATTTTATATCTTCTACCTACAGAGGGACACCGATTATGCACATGGAGCAACGGTACGGACTCCCTACTCCAATTTGCCATGTTCTTCCGCCTTTCGCATTTTATCTCAAAGTTATGGTTTATTGATACTCATCATCATAATAAAGGTCTTTCTTCTTGGTTTTCTTCCTTTTATCAACAACCATTATTTCTGTGTATCCTTCTCCTTT
>SDBU01009273.1_pt1 | contig 11063 bp, 8 predicted proteins | sample 2277071 | NCBI WGS metagenome assembly SDBU01 (sample SAMN10397929, study PRJNA504765) | marine sediment metagenome | isolation source: marine sediment core GS08_GC12, 126 cmbsf | place: Arctic Ocean: Gakkel Ridge, Loki's castle | collected 2008 | reverse complement strand
GCTCGTCGTGGTCGAGCCCGGAAGGCGCAGCATCCAGACCGCCCTCACCATCCGAAGGTATGCCTCCGACATCGGCATCCACGAGATCGGCATCATAGTCAATAAGTTCCGCTCCGAGGAAGAGCTTCGGGTTCTGGAGGAGCAGCTCGGGACGCTGCCCGTGGTGGGGCGGTTTCCTTACAGCGAATCCGTCGCCGCTGCCGACCTCGAAGGGCGTTGTCCCTATACGGGCACAGATGAGCAGAAGAAGCTTGTTCGCGATCTGCTGGCGGCACTTGATGACAGCATCGGAGAGCCGCAAGGGACCGGGAGCGCTTCGGCCACACCGTAGAAGCACGGCCATGAATCGCGCTTGACGTCGTCTGGAGGCAAACATGCCGGAAGAGAAAACCGTGAGAAGCATTGACAGCGCCTCGCAGCAGATGATAGAGCACTGCGCCGCCTGCGGGTTCGAACTAGCCTGGGATCGCTACGAGGCGATGAGTCCTCAGTGCGACTTCGGGGTGCTCGGCCTGTGCTGCAAGAACTGCGTGCTGGGCCCGTGTCGCCTGGACCCGTTCGAGGAAGGCGGTCAGCGTGGCGTTTGCGGGGCTACGGCAGGCATCATAGCGGCGCGGAACCTGGCCCGGCACACGGCCAGCGGCGCTGCGGCGCACTCCGACCACGGCCGCGACATCGCACACACCCTACTTCTGACCGCCCGGGGCAAGACGGAAGGCTACGGGATCAAGAACGAAACGAAGCTGCGCGCCCTGGCGGAGGAGTTCGGCGTTGAGCAGGACGGCAAGGATTTGAACCAGATTGCCGCAGAGGTCGCGGAGATGGCGCTGGCCGACTTCGGCCGACAGGAGGGGATCTTGCGACTGGTCTCCAGGGCCCCCGAGCCCCTCCAGAAGAAGTGGGAGAAGATGGGGGTCACACCGACGGGCATTGACGCCGACATCGTGCGCCTGATGCACGCCACAAACATGGGAGTGGACAACGAGCCGCTCCACATCCTTCGCGCGGCCATAAAGACCGCCCTCTCGGACGGCTGGGGCGGGAGCATGTACGCCACGGATTTCAGCGACGTGCTGTTCGGCGGCCCCGACCCGATAAGGAGCACGGTCAATCTCGGGGTGCTGCGGCCCGAGGCCGTCAACGTCGTCGTGCACGGGCACGAGCCGGCCTTGTCCGAGATGCTCGTTGCGGCGGCCCAGGCGCCCGAGATCGTGGAGAAGGCCAAAGAGGCCGGAGCAGACGGCATCCAGTTGTCCGGCATATGCTGCACCGCCAACGAGATCCTGATGCGGCACGGCATCCCCATCGCCGGCAACTTCCTCCAGCAGGAACTGGCGCTGGCCACCGGAGCCGTGGACGCCATGATAGTGGACGTGCAGTGCGTCTTCCCGGCCATCGCCGACTACGCCGACAGATTCGCCACCAGGCTCATCTCCACGTCGAAAAAGGCCGCCTTCGAAGGAGTCACGCACATCCAGTTCGAAGAGGAGCAAGCGCTGTCTTGCGCGAAGAGCATCCTGCTGGAAGCCATCGAAGCCTTCAAGGAGCGCGACAAGTCCAAGGTCCTCATCCCTGAAGAGACCGAGGAGCTGGTCGCCGGCTACACCGTCGAAAGCATCTTTGCCACCCTGGGCGGCACGTACTGGCCGGTCTTCAGGCCTCTGAATCACGGCATCATGGACGGACGCATCCGGGGCGTCGCCGGCGTAGTCGGTTGCAACAACGTCAAGATCACCCACGACTGGGGCCACGTGGAGATGGTCAAGGAGTTGATCCGCAACGACGTGCTGGTGTTGCAGACCGGTTGCTCGGCGATCGCGTGTGCGAAGGCGGGTCTGATGCGCCCGGAGGCCGCCTCGTTGGCCGGCGAAGGCCTGCGCGAGATCTGCGAGGCGGTCGGCATCGCGCCCGTCCTCCACGTCGGTTCGTGCGTGGACAACAGCCGCATCCTGCTCGCGTGCGTGGAGATGGTGAAGGAAGGTGGCCTGGGCGACGACATCTCCGACCTGCCCGTAGCCGGCGCTGCGCCCGAATGGATGAGCGAGAAGGCCATCGCCATCGCCACCTACGTGGCGGCCAGCGGCATATTCACCGTGATCTCGGAGCCGTTCCCCGTCATGGGCAGCAAGGTGGTGCGCGAGTACCTGACTAAGGGCATGGAAGAGGACTTCGGTGGGATGCTGGCATTCGAGAAAGACCCCATCAAGGCGGCCCACCTGATGATAGACCATATCAACAAGAAGAGGCAGGCGCTGGGTCTGGCGGAGATGATGTACAAACCGGTGGCGGCGGCGGCAAGGGCATGACCAAAGAGATCCGCAGATTACGCAGATGAACGCAGAGGAAAAAGACCCACAGGCGTACCAGGTTATAGGGGCGGCAATGGAGGTCCATCGGTGCCTCGGGCATGGCTTTTTGGAAGCCGTCTACCAGGAAGCACTGGCGCTGGAACTGGGCGAACGTTCTGTGCCTTTTGAGCGCGAGCCCCGGCCGGCCGTGCGTTACAAGGGCACCGCGCTGTCCTGTTGCTACAAGCCGGACTTCATCTGCTACGGCGATGTGCTTGTCGAGTTGAAGGCCCTTGGCCAACTGACGAACAACGAGTACGCGCAGATCATCAATTACCTGAAGGCAGCGCCTTTGGCGCGTGGGCTCCTGGTCAACTTGGGCGCGCCGCGCCTGGAATACAAGCGCTTTGTGTTCAGCCACAATCTGCGCACATCTGCGGCATCTGTGAATTAAGGACAACAAGATGGCTCAAGAGGTTCTGACCAGGACGGTCGTTGTGGATGTGCGCAGATGCCTGGCCTGCCGGAGCTGCGAACTGGCCTGCGCGAAGGCACATGCCGGATTCGAAGACATCGTCAGTGCCGTCCTGTCGGAAGCCAGGTTGGTGCCCCGCATCCGCGTGGTGGACGTGGAAGGGCACGGGGTTCCGGTGCAATGCCAGCATTGTGAGGATGCGGCTTGCGTGGCCGTCTGCCCGGCCGAAGCGCTCTGCCGGGACGAGGAAACCGGTGTAGTACGCCTCGACTTCGACAAGTGTGTGGGATGCAAGGCGTGCATCATCGCCTGCCCCTTCGGAGTGATAGAGTGGCACGAAGCCAGCGAGTCGGTGGTCAAGTGCGACCTCTGTGAAGGCATCGTCGGCGAGGGAGAGGAGCCGCGCTGCGTAGCCGCCTGCCCGACTGGCGCCTTGCGCCAAAAGCACGATTGAAGTCGGCCAGGCCGACGAACCCGACTCATAGGAGAAGCGTGGACCTCTAGGTATGGTCCTGTCCAAGTGGAGTGGTACGGGAGTAGCGAACTGTGGCCAAAAAGAAACGCTCGGCCGGGAGAAAGCCTGACCCTTGCCCCGCATGCGGACGGGCCTACGCGCTGAAGACTCAGATTGAGCGGGTGAAGAAGAAGCTCGGCGCGAAGGCCGGCATGGTGGAGATCTGCCCCGGCTGCCGAAGGGAGCGCCATGCGAAGGCGCTGCGTCAGTCCTGCGAAGAAGCGATAAATACCGGGTAGGAGGTACCTGATGTCGCGAGCGGTGTTTAGTGCGGTCATACGGGGTGCTCACGCTTTCGTCAACGAGGCGGAAGACGCGTGGAAGAAGGCGGTTGACGAACACAGTGAATCAGCCGAACTACAGTTCCCCGAAACGGCTTTCGCCTTGCCGATGATATTTGCCCTGACCGGCCGTAAGGTCCAGACTCTGGCCGACTGCGAGCCAGTGCTCAAACACTGCCGGGAAGACCTGTTACACGAGGTCCCCGCGGACCGCGTCTGGCTGCCGTACCTGGGCCACGGCCTTGATGCGGGCGCCGCCGCCATGTTCGCGCAGGAGATTCTGTGCGCGATTGACTACCTTAACGGTTACAGCGCCGACGACGGCTACACGGGCTTCCTGAGTGATACGTCAATGCGCGAAGTCGGCATCCAACTGGTGGACGGCCGGATGCCGGGCTTTGCGGCGATTCTGGGGCCGGCCCCCGACAATGAGACAGCCGTCAAGATCATCCGCGAGCTGCAGAAACGCAGTATCCTTATCTTCCCCTTTGCCAGTCGCGACGGCCGGACCCTGAAGCAGCAACTCGACGAGGAGAACGTGCAAACCGGCTGGGACACCTACATCGTGCCGACCGGCCCGCGGACCCGGGACGGCATTTTTGTGCTTAACTGGGCGGTGCGCAGCGCGCTGACGTTCGGCGGACTGAAGCCCGGAAGGTTCAAAGAGATCCTCCAGTACTCTCGTGACCGCGTTTTCGCCTTCGGCATTACGCTCGGGAGCATTCCCGACGACTGGTACTCCACCGGCGCGGGCGCCATCCTTATGGGCTATCCGATCATAAGCGACAGCGCCGACACGCCCGAGGTGAGGCCGACCGGCGTGACCACCTACGAGGCCCTCGTGCGCGAGACCGACTACGAGCAGCTCGTGCCCACCTGCATCGAAATCCGCGGCGTGAAGGTCAAGGTCGAGGAGATTGACATCCCCGTCGCGTTCGCGGCCGCCTTCGAGGGCGAGCGTGTCCGGCGGGACGACCTGCAGGTGGAATTCGGAGGCAAGGACGCCCATGCCGTTGAATACCTGCGCATGGTGGAAATGGACGATATCACCGACGGCACCATCGAAATGGTCGGCGAAGACATAGACGAAGTGGAGCCCGGCACGGCGATGAACATGGCGATCGAAGTCCTGGTGGCGGGCCGCGAAATGCAGGAGGACTTCGAAGGCATCCTGGAGCGCCAGATTCACCGTTACGTCAACCACGCAACGGGCGTGATGCACATCGGCCAGAGGCATCTGGTCTGGCTCAGGTTCAGCAAGGCGGCTTACGACCAGGGGTTCAGGCTGCGCCACATCGGCAACATCCTGCACGCCAAGCTGCACGATGAGTACGGCAAGATAGCGGACAAGGTGGCGGTGCGCATCATCACCGACCAGAGCGAGATAGACAAGCTGCTGGAGACCGCACGCGGAAGCTTCGAGGCGCGCGATGCGCGACTGGCGGGCCTGACAGACGAGGAAGTGGACCTCTTCTATTCGTGCACCCTCTGCCAGACCTTCGCCCCCAACCACGTCTGCGTCGTGAGCCCCGAGCGGCCCGGCTTGTGCGGAGCCTATAGCTGGCTTGACTGTAAGGCCGCATACCAGATAAGCCCGGAGGGCTGCAACCAGCCCATCGCCAAGGGCAGAACGATCAGCGCGGAGATGGGCGAGTGGGAAGCCGTCAACCAGTTCGTCTATGACCACTCGAACCGCGCCGTCGAACACTACTGCCAATACTCCCTGATGAACAACCCCATGACGTCCTGTGGCTGCTTCGAATGCATCGTGGCCATCGTCCCCGAGGCCAACGGCATACTGATCGTGAACCGCGAGCACGGCGGCATGACACCGGTAGGCATGGCATTCAGCACCCTGGCCGGCATGGTCGGCGGCGGCGTGCAGACTCCCGGCTTTCTCGGCATCGGCCGCCTCTACATCCTCAGTGAGAAGTTCATCAGCTATGAGGGCGGCTTCCCCAGAATCATCTGGATGCCTATGGAGCTCAAGACCGAAATGCAGGAGCAACTCCAGGCCCGCGCAGAGGCAATGGGTATGCCCGACCTGGTGGACAAGATCGCCGATGAGACCATCGCAACGGACGGGGAGGCGCTGCTTGAGTTCCTGGAGCGAGTCGGGCATCCTGCTCTGACGATGGAATCGCTTTTGGGTTGACGGCGCGACTGACCACAGCTTCGACTTTTCACCCGCCCAAGGCGGGTGGGACTTGAAGCCCAAGACTGGCAACTCATCTCAGGAGGCCGACGCATGGCAGTTACGGGACTGGATATCTACAAGCTTCTGCCTCGGACCAACTGCGGCGATTGCGGCGTGCCCACCTGCCTCGCCTTTGCAATGAAAGTGGCGGCAAAGCAGGCCGCCCTCGACGACTGCCCGCACGCCAGCGAGGAGTCCAAGGAAGCGCTCGGCGCCGCCAGCCAGCCGCCGCAGAAACTGGTGACCATCGGGTCAGGTGACTCAGCGCTCAAGATCGGCAACGAGACCGTCATGTTCCGCCACGACGAGAAGTTCCATCACCCCTGCGGAATCGCCGTTCTGGTGAACGACACCGACGACCTGGATGCCAAGGCAGCGGCAATCAAGGGCCTGTTCCTGGAGCGCATGGGGCAGGACATCGGCGTGGACGTGGTGGCCGTGCGTTGTGGCTCCGGCGACGGGCAGAAGCTCAAAGATGCAGCCATGAAGATGCAGGCCGAACTGAACCTGCCTATGGTGTTGATCGCTGAATCGGCCGACAAGCTTCAGGCCGCTGCTGAGGGGCTTGCCGAGGCCAGGCCGCTGCTGTGGGAGCGCAATGGGCCGTCGGACGCGCTGCTGGAACTCGGTGCGCGCAGCGGGCTGCCCATCGTCGTCGAAGGAGACCTGGACAAGTGCGACGGCGACGTGCAGAAGGCCCAGAAAGCGGGCATCGAGGAGATGGTGCTGTGCCCGGGTGAGGTCAACCCCCAGGAAGCCCTCCAGTTCCTCACGATGTCGCGCCGCGCGGCCCTGAAGCGCACGTACCGCCCCCTGGGCTATCCGGTGCTGGTCTACGCCTGGTCCCAGGATCCGATTCAGTTGAGCCTGGAGGCTTGCCACTACGTGCTCAAGTATGGCAGCATCGTCGTGCTCGACGAAGACAGGCCCGAATACGTCCTGCCGGTGCTCGTGGCGCGCCAGAGCATCTACGTTGATCCGCAGGTGCCGGTGCAGGTCGAGGCCAAGGTGCACGAAGTCAACGAACCGCACGACAAGTCGCCTCTATTGGTCACCACCAATTTCTCCCTCACCTTCCACTGCGTGCTCGGCGAGGTCGAGGCCAGTCGTGTTCCCACTCGAATACTCACGGTGGATACGGAAGGGACGAGCGTTCTGACCGCCTGGGCGGCGGACAAGTTCGGCCCGGAACAGATCAAAGAGGCCATCGAAAAGTCCGGCGTGTTCGATCAACTTGCCGAAGGCTACCAGAAGCCCGTCATTCCGGGCCTGGTGGCCGTTATCAGCGGGGAGCTTTCCGAGGAACTGGGCCGGCAGGTCATCGTCGGGCCAAGGGAAGCCGGCAGCATCCGCCGCTTCTTCAACACCGAATGGCCAACGCTAGTGGGGTCATAACCAGATGCCTGCAGTCACTTTCCTCCCTGCCGGCGTCAGCGTCGAGGTGGATCCGGGGACCAGCCTGCTCGACGCGGCCAGGCAGGCCAATGTTCCGATCCGCAACGACTGCGGGGGCCAGGGGATATGCACTCGCTGTCAGGTCGAGGTCAAGAGGGGGGAAGTGGCCGGCCGCGGCTCCGGCCATGGGTTGGCCGAGGGGCGGTTCCTTGCTTGCCGGACGCTGGTCGCTGAGAGCGACCTGGAAGTATACCTGCCCGAGGAAACGCGGCAGGTCGAGACGGAGGTCACGGTCCGCAGCACGGACCCTTTCCCTGCCGACTACCCGCCGCCCGGCGCCATGGTGGAGACAGTCGAGCTGGACCTGCCGGCTCCCAGCCTCGACGACAACGTGTCCGACTCGGAGCGGCTCGTCCGGCGCCTCCGCAAGTGGCGGGATGCGGAGTACCACATCCCACTCGAAGTGCTGAGAGACCTGCCAGTGCGCCTGCGGGACGCGCAGTGGCGAGCCGATGTCACGCTCTCGGTGGAACCGTGGGGCAGCCGGATACTGCGCGTGGGCCGGCCCGCCCGCAAGAAGCCGTGCATGGTCGCCGTGGACATCGGCACCACGGCTATCAAAGCGCAATTGCTCGCGCCGGGGGCCGGCTCGGTGGCGTCCTGCTATAACTCGCAGGTCATGTTCGGCCCGGACGTGATCTCCCGCATCATTCACTGTCAGCGCGACGAGGAGCACGGCTGGCCCGCGCTGAAACAACTGGTAGTGGAGGACATTGAGCGCCTGATCGCCGCTCTGCTCGATGCGCACGGCCTGGAGCGCGAGGACGTCTGGGCACTGGTGGTGAGCGGCAACACGACCATGATCCACCTGTTCCTGGGGCTGTATCCCGTCTGGATAAGACGCGAGCCCTACGTGGGGTGTGCGTATCTGCTGGCTCCGATCCGGCCCGAGGACGTCGGCGTCAACATCAACCCGGCGGGGCGGGTGTTCTGCTTGCCTGCGGTCAGCTCCTACGTCGGTGCGGACATCACCGCCGGAGTGTTGGCCACCGGACTGGGCGATCGAAAGCGTCCCAGCGCGTTGATAGACCTGGGCACGAACGGCGAGATCGCCATCGGCTGCGAGGAGTTCCTGGTCTGTTGCAGCGCCTCTGCCGGTCCTGCTTTCGAGGGCGGCGGCAGCGCTTCGGGCACTCGCGCCAGGCCCGGCGCGGTGGACTCGGTCTGGAGCGAGGGGGCCCTGCGATGGACGACCATCGGCGACGAACCACCGGTGGGCATCTGCGGCACGGGCTACATAGACCTGCTGGCCACTCTTGTGCGCGAACGGATCATGGACAAGACGGGCCGGTTCGTCGCGGGCGCTCCCGGCGTGGTTCAAAGGGACGACGAGTCCTTGTACGTCCTTGCCCCCGCCGAGCAGGCTGCCGGTGGGCGGGACATCATCCTGACCCAGGCAGACGTGGAGAATCTGGTGCGGGCCAAAGGGGCCATCTACGCCGCAGGGAGCGTGCTTCTTGAGAACCTGGGGATGGACTGGGGCGACCTGGAAACCATAATGCTGGCCGGCGGGTTCGGCGACAAGCTGAATAAGGAGAATGCAGTGGCGATCGGCCTGCTGCCCGACGTGCCGCGCGAACGCATCGCCTTTGTCGGTAACACCTCGCTGCAAGGCGCCGTAATGGTGGCGCAGGATGCGGCCAACTACTGGAAAGCGTGCGATATTGTCGGTAAGATGACCTACTTTGAACTGTCCACGCACCCGAATTTCATGGACCAATTCGTGTCCGCGTGCTTCTTGCCGCACACGGACACAGAGAAGTTCCCGTCGGTCTCGGCCGCACAGGAATGAACGAGTTGCCCGGAACTCCATAGGAGAATGGAAGGAGCAGACCATGCCGGTCCCCGACGTCAGCGAAAGGCTCAGCGGGGCCATCAACGAAGTCACCATCGGTGCAACGGAAGAGCAGGGCGGATCTCGCACGCGCACGGTGACAGTAGGCGGCGAAACGAGCTTCCCGATGCTGAGCTTCGAGGGCCGCTACCCACACTCGCCGGCCTTCGCCCTCGAGATAACGGCGGCGGGCCTGGACGACTGGCACGCTGAAGCGCAGAAGCACGTGGCCGACGTTGCAGGAGACCTGGAGAAGTGGGCGGCCAAGTGTGAGGAGTGGGGCGCAGACCTCATCTGCCTCGACCTGGCTGCCGCGCACCCGGATCGTGGCGGAAGAAGTCCCGAAGAGTGCGCCGACGACGTGAAGCGCGTGCTCGGCGCAAGCGGCCTTCCTCTGGTGGTTTGGGGCACGGATACGGACGAGGTGGACAACAGCATCTTGCCCAAGTGCACCCAGGCGGCGGCAGGCGAGAACTGCCTGTTCGGAACAGCAAAGGAACTGAACTACCGGACCCTGGCCGCAAGCTGCCTGGCCGACTCCCACAAGATCATCGCCCAGGCCCCCTCTGACATCAACTTGTCCAAGCAGCTCCACATCCTGCTCAAAGACGTCGGCGTCAACCTGCAGGACATCGTCATGTTCCCAACGACCGGAGCGCTCGGCTTTGGAATGGTCTACATCTACACGACGATCGAACGAGGCAGGATAGCCGGCCTGAGCGGGGACACTTTGATGCAGCAGCCCGTGATCGTCAACATCGGCAAGGAGATAGGCAGGGTCAAGGAAGCCGTCTCGCCCGAGGAGGAATCGCCCCAGTGGGGGAACGTTCAGGTCCGTTCCTCGGTCTGGGAATCTGCAACGGCCATCGGCTACGTTGAGGCAGGAGCCGAGCTGCTTATCGTTCGCAACCCGGAGGCCCTTCAACAGGCCAAGACTGCCCTGGAGGCCCTGTGGCCGAAACCGCCTGAGTCCGCCTGACCACTGAACGAACTGCCGGGCGTGGGGCCCGAGGAAAGGAGCGCGCACATGTTCGTTATCGGCGAGCGCATCAACGGGATGTTCAAGGAAGTGAAGCGAGGCATTGAGCAAAAGGACAAGGGCATCATCCAGGACCTGGCGCGCCGCCAGCTCAAGGCTGGGGCCGACGCCCTCGACGTGAACGTCGGGCCCGTCAGGGGCAAGGCGATAGACAACATGCTCTGGCTGATCGAGACGATACAGGAGGTCACCGACGCACCGATCTGCGTGGACACGCCCAAGTTCGACGTCATGTCCGAAGCCCTGAAGGCGTGCACGAATCCCACCATCATGAATTCCAGCAAAGCCAGCGCCGAGAATCTGGACAAGTACGTCCCCCTGGCCGTCGAGACCGGATCGCAACTGGTAGTCCTGACCATTGATGAGACCGGCGTGCCCAGCGACGTGGACGGACGGGTGGCAATGGGGGCGAACATCGTGACAAAGGCAATGGAGCACGGGCTGCAAATGCCCGATCTCTATATTGATCCCGTCATATTGCCCGTCAATGTGGCACCGAAGCAACCGGTGGCCGTCATGGGCGCCATAAGCCAGTTGAAGCTCTTCTCCGCCCCGCCGCCGAACTTCATCATCGGACTGTCCAACGTCAGCCAGAGCTGCAAGGAGCGTTCCCTGCTCAACAGGGCCTTCGTGGCCATGTGCATCGGCGTGGGACTGAACGCAGCCATTATGGACGCCTTCGACAAGGAACTGATGGACGCCGCTATCACGGCCGAGGTGCTGCTGGAGAAGCAACTCTACTGCGACGACTACGTTGCGGCTTACCTGAGCAACAGGTAGCCGTCGAACGCCACGGCCTGCACGAGGAAAGGCCGAAATGCGACTGCCGAAGCAGGACCACTACGAGATCGCCCGCGACGCCGCTCTGCACAGGCTGCGCCAGAGAGCTGACGGAGAGCGCCTCCGCATGCTGGGGGCTCGACACAGCGACAGCGACACTGCTATGATCCTGCCAGTCCTGTGCTGGGAACTACGGATAC
>SDBU01009272.1_pt1 | contig 11063 bp, 16 predicted proteins | sample 2277071 | NCBI WGS metagenome assembly SDBU01 (sample SAMN10397929, study PRJNA504765) | marine sediment metagenome | isolation source: marine sediment core GS08_GC12, 126 cmbsf | place: Arctic Ocean: Gakkel Ridge, Loki's castle | collected 2008 | reverse complement strand
ATATAATAGGGGCGCAGTAGCGTTGAATGGTGTGCCTTCCGGTGCTACTCTACACAATATTGAAGTAAGCGGAGATTGGGCTGGGGTTACTTTTATAGTTGGTGGAGCACATACAGATACGGTAAATGTGGCTTGCCAATTTACGGATGCAGCCGGGAATGATATTTCTCACTCTGTATCTGCTTGGATGTATTTAGCAGATGATACTTCTGGTTTAGTATTCACAGCATCCGGGCCTGATGGCGCTAATGCTATAAATACTGATGGCGCAGCAGTTGAAATACTATCTGATACGGTATATTTAATTAATACTGAATCTGATGGCGACTTTGATTTTGATGTCAAACACACCGCTGGGGCGAAAGATTGGTATATGGTTATTGTTTTGCCTGATGGCCGGTTGGTGGTATCAGGTAAGATCGAGTTAACAGCATAAGGAGATTCACAATGGAATTAATTACAGGTCTTGCAATTGGTTGGATTAAAGCGCATTACGGGGGTGTAATTTTAGGTACAGGTATTGGCGCTATATTGGGTGCTATACTTAAAAAGTATCTCCCCCAAGATATGCTTTCTGAAAAGTTAGATAAATGGCTTTTAGAGCATGGGAAATATGTAAGAATACCAGTAAGGAAATTTTTTAGAGTACTTTCCTTAAATATTAGTAATTGGCCTGTAATCGGGTTAGTTTGGAATAAGGTATTTGAGCCGTATGTTATTTTTGGCATAGACCTCTTATTTAAATCTGGAATATGGCTAATACATAATATAACAGTTGCTGCAAAAGAAGGTTTATTATCTGATAATCCTTCATTTGCAGGCCAGTTAAAATCAGAGAAAAAGAAATCTGTAAGAGAAACTTTACGATGAAAATGTTACGTCGTAATATTTCAATGAGTGAAGGTATGTGTCCTTGTAGTTGTGGGGCTATTGCATCATCACCATTTCTTGATAGGGTACAAGAACTGAGAGATAGAGTAGGTTTTGCACTACCTTTTAAAAGTATTGTAAGATGCGTGAATTATAATCATAAAATTTCTGGCAGTAGTATAACAGCGCATTTACATAGTTCAGAACCTGATGTTTATGGTGCTATTGATACTGGAATAAAACCACGTTCAAGAAAAGATTATGGGGAACCTGATAAAGTATTTAGAATTGTAACAGTTGCAATATTATTAGGTGCTAATAATATAGAAGTATGTAATGCTCATATTCATATCGGTTGGGTTCCTTTCGGACATCCTATGTTTGAAACTATTTATTGGGGGAAATCTAAATGAGTTTCGGTTTTAAAACAAGGGTAGATGAAAACGGACATATTAAATGGGGGTTAGTTGTTCCTTTATTTGGAATATTGATCGTATTACTACCCTTCATTGGTCAGTATGCTATTATGGGAAAGGATGTACAGGAAACTGTTAATGATGTTGAAGTGTTAGATAATAGAATTTATGCTATTGAAAAAGATTAAGCGGTAGCAGAAAAAGATTTTGAATACATTAAGCAAGATGTAAAGGAAATTAAGAAAACTGTTAATGATTTTGATAAAAAATTGGATGTATTAATTGCTAAATAAAAAGAGGTTCAAAAATGAAGCCCATTAAATTTCCAAAACTGTCTAGACAAGTCAGTCTAAATTATGCAAAATTAACTCCTGAACAATTAAATGCGTTGCGACAAAGATATACATTAATACAAAAAAAACGGGATCAATTACAGAATGATTTAGCAGCAATAAGACTTATTGAATCTGAGTTTGAATATCATAAACAAAGTTTACTAGATATTCTAAAATTAAGAAAGAAAAAAGGGTATAATTTTAATTTACAACATGGTTATGTTCATAGACCTAATATGAAACCTTGGGAAAATGGCTCTGTAAAAAAGAAAATTATACCTGATTTTCCAGAGGTTGAAAGGAAATTATCCAGTGTGTAAATTAGTAACAGTTGATGAAGATTCTAATATTGAGTTAGAAGAAAAAGATATTGAATTAGGTGGGTATGAAAATAGAATGATAGCCCAAGCAGAGAGTAAAAAAGGGTTTATTATTGTACGTCCTGGTACTGGTAAAAGAACGGAAATTCCTTCAGGGGAAATTATTTTCCAAGAACAGCAAAAAGGAGACTAAAAATGGTTAATCTTAGATTTGTGGGTGATCAAAAGACAGGTCAAAGAACCTACAGAACATCAAATATATTTTGTAGTTTAGATCAACCAGGAACTTGTAATATAATGGTATCTGCTGCTCAAGCTGCGCAAATGATGAAAGATCATCCAACTTGGTTTAAGCAAGGGGATAACTCAAATTTAGAAAAAGCGGTAAAAGATGAAGAAGAAGTTGCAAAAACGCTGTCTAAACCTATACCTCTTGTAGATGCACTTGCTTTAGATAGGACAAAAAAGATTCTTTATATGGCAGGTACTTTAAAAATTCCTGTTGATAAGAAACTAAAAGTATCTGAATTAGATATTCTTATCCGTTCTCATTATATCGATGAAGAAATGGAGTAATGGTAAATTATCTAACTACATTATCGGCTTTTAAATCATTTGCAAATATACCGGTTGCTAATACAGATAACGATCAAATATTAGAATCTGTTATTGCCGCTTGTTCTGATGCAATAGAATCCCATACCAGGCGTAAATTAAGAATACGATCCTATGGGGTAGGGGCTATACAAGCGGAATATGGGGGTGGTAATGGGTCTAATAGGTATCATACTAAACAATATCCAATATTTTCAGTTACTACTTTAACAATAGATAATACGATGGTTTTTGGAAGTACATCTGATATTTCTTCTAGTGATTATTTATTGAAAAAAGAGATTGGAACTATTAGACTTTTACCCGCTTCCGGGCTAACTTTTTCAGAGGGTAAGGATAACATAAAATTAATATACAAAGCAGGATATGGTGTATTTTCTATTATTACAGGGGAAAATGATACTATTGATTTTACAGACGGCGTTGGTACTGTAGTTGCTACTTTAGATGCAGGGGTATACACTGGTGCTACTCTAGCAACTGAAATCGATACACAAATGACTGCGGCAAGTCTACCTTCAGATACAGATGCATTTGTTGTTACTTTTAATGAAAGAACTGGAATTTTTACCATAACAAGTGATGGGTCTGTACTCTCTTTGTTGTGGAATAATGGCGCAAATTTATCTTCTAGTGCAGGGTTTACTCTAGGATTTAGTAGTACGGCAAATGATACAAGTGTTCTTACATATACTTCTGATATAGGAGTGATTGGGATAGAACAAGATTTAGAACAAGCCTGTTTAATATTGTGTAAAAGGTTATATAAAACTCATGATGTTTTTGGGGCTAGTAGATTTGATGTAGAAACTGAAAGAGTTGAAGGTGAGCGTGCGGGTACAACTAAATTTAATGTCGATCCATTTCCTCCAATAGTGACTAAAATATTAACCAAATTTGTAAGGTTAGTATGACTCGGATAGAGACACCGGTGGTAACAATTGACTTTAATGTTGATTTGAAAGTCAGGGAATTAATAGCTTATGCAAAGGCTTTTAAAACATCGATCTTAGTTGATGCTTTTAAGGTTATTATGGATTATATAGGTAGTGTATCTGCCGAAGATTATTGGGAGCAAACATCTGCTAGTGCGGGTGAACATATAACTCAATCAGTTTCAGATAAAATAACTCAAAGAAGTGGGAGATTAATAGGTTCAGTTGTCGGGGCTTTTAGATTTTCAAAAGTAGATTTACCAGGTTCAGTAGACAGATTTAGTAAAGAACAATTTACATCAAGTAAGGAAGATTTTGCAGGGGGGAAATCAGAGGCTATTAGGGAAGCTAAAATGACTTCTACAGGGGTATTGGCTTTAATAGGTTCGGAAGTAGAATATGCTGCCATACATGAATTTGGCGGTGTAACAGGGATAAATCAATCTGCTACTATACCTAAAAGACCTTACTTATTACCCGCTATAAAAGATTCAGAAGTTACGGCAAGAAAAATAATTAATGAAGCTGTTCATGCCACTTTTGAAGAGGCTAATATATAAATGGCTGTTACCTCTATAAGGGAGAGTATTTTAGAGCATATTAGAACGGTGGCTATGCCCTTAATAATTGCAGATGCGGTTTATAATTTAAGTGTAAAGACAGTCAGTAGGGTATTTAAAGAGCCAAAGGAAATAAGTAAAGAAGATTATCCTTATATAATTATACTTGATGATTTTAGAACTGCTTATACCTGGTTAACTAATTTTGAATACACAACAGGACAATCACAAAATGATATAAAAACTGGAATGTTAATAGGCTTAATGGCCTATGTACAAATACAAGACCCAGGTAAAATAGATTTAACTGGATTACTCTCAAAAGAATGCAATAAAATGCACAGTGATTTACTAATAGCAATGCACGATGATGAAAGTTTAGGAGGGTATGCTAATTCTGGAATTGCTATACTATCATCTGTAAACGCTATTAATCTTGCTGATAAATTTGTAGGCGCAGTATTTCATTTATATTCAATTAAGTATGATTTTGCCCCATCTAATAATGTTACATGATATTTGGAAAACCAATATTTCTTATACGATGTCCTTATCATAGTTGCAAAAGGATTTTAGGGGAAGTAGATATTGAAGGTAGAGTTAGGACTAAAAGTAAAAGAGCCGGGATAAATATTATTTCACTATCTGCAATATTGATTTGTGTAAATCATGGTGCTGAAATTTACTGGAAATCTAAAGAGATTTTAAAATTAACTAGGAGTTAATAATGGGTACTGCAAAAGGTTTTGCTACAATAATGGGAGTTGCTAAAGAGGGCAGTTTTAAAACGGCTGTAGCCCCTACCGATAAAGTCCCCTTTATAAGCGAGGGAATTAAGTGGAATTATGAGGATAAAATATTTGATTGGTTACAAGGTTCTGCCGGTATCCCTGGGATGGATAGAGTATTTGAACCTTCGGGGGGATCATTGGAAGCGGAAATTGTATATACCCAAAAAACGGATGCCACAAATTTTATTTCTACAGGTTTATTAATTGCTATGGCAATGGGTGATGGGGGAACATTTACTGGTGGTGCCAATCAACATTTATTGGTAGATACTTTAGCAGACCCATTTACAGTAGCGTGGAATAAACAAATTAATGCGGCAAAAGTTTGGGAAGCCATTTCTTGTTTTATTAATACAATGACTATTACGGGTGAGACTAATGGAAGTCTAAAAGTTACTTTTGAATTAATAGCCTATGATCTTCTAACCGATAGTTCTACTTCGGAAATAAGTGATCTTACAAGTTTACCAACTACTGTACCTTCACCAGTATTATTTAATCAAATGATATTCCAAATTGCTGATCAATCTGGAGAACCTGGGGCTGGGGATCAATATGGGTTGAAAAGTTTTACACTTACTTTGAATAATAATCTAACGCCTCCTGAGCAATTAACTTTAGATGCTACAAAGACTTTAGATTATGCTCATACGGATGCTATGCAGCCTATTAAACCCGAAAGAAATGGTCATAGAGAAGTTACTTTGGAAGTTGTTTTAGGCCGCTATAGTGGGGATGATTTCTTTGATTGGCAAAATAATGAAACTGCTTTACAGGCTTATTTTTTAGGAACGCATCCTTCAAGCAGTGAAGAGTTTGATATTTGTTTCCCCCACTTAAAAATATTGGACGCACCCGCTCCTGTATCCGGTCCCGAAGTAGTTGAACAGACTGTTACTTTTCAGTGTTTTACTAGAAATTCAGCATCTGATATTCAATTTTCTGATAATGCTACTAATGTTACGAGTGAATTTGGCATTGAAACAGATGATCAAAGAACTGCTGTAATTTATAGTTAGGAATTAATATGGGAAATACTGTAGGAGCTTTTTCAAAAGCAGCGTTTAGACTTGAATCTGATGCAGGTATGGTTAATGCAGCATATCCTACTACTGTAGCCGGGGCTGATACTGAAGAAGTTCTTTTAAAAAGTTCTGATCAAATAACTTTTTTGTCAGAGTCTTTGAAAGAGAATTTATCGTTTGAACAGGATGTAACTTTATTGGGTACTCCTGGGGTGCCTAATACTGATTTAGTATCTATATTGCCCGCAGGTAGTTTAGAGATAAGGGGCTTTTATGATGGCCTAGACGCCCTTATAGCGGCTGCTATGGGGTTTGAATTACCACTTGCTACTAATAGTCCTGCCGCGCAAAATAGTACCGCATTAATATCTACAGATAGTGGAGCGACATCGTATAAAGATGGGGGGAATCCATTTGCCTCTGGAGATATAGGAAAGTTTATTAGAGTAGTTAGCGGAGCGGCTGAGGGGCAAGTACGCAGGATTAGTGCTTTTGTAGGGGCTGGGGAGGTTACTATTACACCTGCTTGGGACTCCAATCCGGTGAACGCTACTACGGCTGTTATGGCCCAAGAATGGCTTCACTTATTCGAGTTATCTAATCATCTCCATGATGAACTTTGGACCAGTGTTTACGGATCATATCCTACTGGTGGGGTGGGTACTGCCAATGATCAGATAATTAGACGGGGAACTTTAGGGTTATTAAAATGGAATCCTATACCGCAAATTTGGAGAAGTTGTTTTATAAATAGTCTTACAATTTCACTTTCTGCCGGTGGGGTATTATCAGTAACTGCTGAATTTATACCCTTTGATTTGGATAAAACATCTTCTACGAACACAACAGGATTATCTAATAATTGGGCTTTTGATCATGCGAGTCCATTATTTGTAACCAATGAACAGATAATTTTTCCTGAAATAAGTTATTTCAGAATAGCGGCTACAGGTGATGCTCCATTAGATTCTGGTGATAATACTGGTATAAGAGAATTTACAATTACTATAAATAACAATCTTAAAGTAGATGATATGGATGCGAGTTCTACTTTTTACAGGTTAATGCCTATGAGAAATAGTCATAGAGAAATTACAGGAAATTTTAAAATACCTCGCTATAATGCTGATACTTTCTTTGATTTTCAGAATGCTGAAAGTGAATTAATTGTAAACCTAAAAATTACAGGTTCTACAATAGCATCATCTGCTAGGTATATTAATTTTTGGTTACCATCATTAAAACTTGAATCAGGAGAAGCACCTGTGGGGGGTGCGGGAGTAGTTCCACAATCTTATAACTTTAGATGTTTAACACCCGGTGCGGCAGTAACCGGATTTCCTACACAAAATTTAATCGCACCTCGATCTGAACTCATGATTCAGACACTTTCACAAAATCCCTATTCAATGTTCCGCGATCAGCAAAAGGAGTATTAGAAACGGTATGAGGTATTATGCACCGTATAGAAATTTTAGGTATAAAACCTTATGTTTTAATTTAGGTTTTATAGAAACTTCAAATGAAAATACAATTAAATTAATTAAGAAGATACCTATTTCGCTTGGAGAAATTAAAGATATTTCTGGTACAGTAGTAAACAAATCCCCCAAACCAAAGAAGTCTAAAAAGACTACGAAGGAGGCACCTGATGTCCTTAAAACTAAGTCTAAGTAAAAAAGAGTTTAAAGGTCCAGACGATTCAGTTTTCATATATCAAATCCCTAGTAAAACAAAGGCTGTATCTATTTTTATGGCCGGGAGTGTTAATGGGAAAATTGACCCTGCTATTTGGATTGAAGGAAAAATTGACCCTGAAAAGCAAATAAAATATAGTTATAATGCTGCTAAGGAATATATCGTTGGGTGGAGAAATGTAGTTGATGAAGATGGGAATGATATACCTTTTGAAAAAGAATATATTGAATATATAGATATAGAAGTTATAGCAGAATTTGTTTCAGAAATAGTATTCCCATCGTTGATGGAAATTATTGGTATTGAAAAAGAGGATAGTGAAGAAGAGGGTGTTGAAGAAGCCCCTTTAGCAACTTAGGAGAGTATGTAAATTTACTCTCCGAATTTCGTATTAATATAGATTATTGTTCTGATTGCAGAGCAAGGCATAAAGAAAAATCAAGACCCAAACAAAATATAATATCTGAACCTGAATGTGATAAAATAGATGGAGAAAGTTGTGAAATGCTACAACACGCTCCACCATTTAAGGTTTTGCCTCAAAATTGGTTTCCCCTCCTATTGTATAAAAAGGTGCTCTCTTTTACACCTATTGAAAGTATCCGATATGGTAATGTGTCGATGCTTAAAAATACAATTACTTTTACAGACATAAAGGACGCAGTAGAAATTTATTGTAACCCGGTAGATGATATAGAATATATATTAGATGCTATGATTTTAATAAATAACATATATGAAAATAACTATATTGGAGAGTTAATTCAATCTGCTAAGAATGTAGCGAGTAAGAATAAATGAGTTTAGTAATCAAATTAATAGGAAAGGATAAACTTTCTTCAAAGTTACAAAAAGCAATTAGGGCTACTGAAAATTTGGCTAAAGGAATTGGTCGCCTTGGATTAAAATTTGCTAAAATGGGTGCTATAGGTGCTGCAGGAATAGGAGTTGTTAGTGTAAAACTTGCCTCAGATTTAGATAAAGGGTTGCGTGAAATATCAACCTTGATGGATGATGTGAATGAAAAAGGTTTGGCCCGAATGGGTAAAGAGCTACAGAATGTAGCAGCCCGATCTGGACAAGCTTTAGATAAACTTGTAAAAGCCCGATATGATATAGTTTCAGCAGGTTTTGCAGACGCTGCCGAATCTGCTAAATTATTAAACGCTTCGGCAATGCTTGCGGTCGGCGGTGTTACTGAAGTAAATAAGGCGGCTGACTTACTTACCACATCTTTAAACGCATATAATCTTACTGCCGATCAGTCTATAGAAGTCTCGGACAAGCTATTTACAATAGTTAGGCTAGGTAAGACCACTATTGATGAATTAAGTGGCGCTATGGGCCAAATAGTAGCCCTTTCAGGGCAAATGGGGATTAGCATAGATGAGGTTGGGGCGGCTATGGCTACCCTCACAGCATCAGGGCAATCTACCCGAAGGGCTGCTACTGCGATTAGACAATCGTTTGTAGAGTTGATAAAACCAGGGGATGATTTAAGGGCTGTAATAAAAAAGATAGGATTTGAGACTGGACAGGCTTTAGTAGATAGTGAAGGTTATGCAGGAGCTTTGAAGGCGATAACTAATAAAGCGAATGAACTAGATATACCATTGACTGATCTTATAGGTTCAGTAGAATCTATGCAGGCTATATTACCTTTAACTGGTACAGCCGCAGAATCGTTTGCTAGAAATTTAGAGGCTATGAAAGATTCTGCCGGGGCTACCCAAAAAGCATATGAGAAAATGCAGAAATCATTTGCTATAGTAATGTCAAAATTAAAGGTTAATATATCTAATGCTATGATTGCTATAGGCAAGGTAATTATAGAAAAGATACAGCCTAAAATTGAAGAAGCGAATAAAAAGTTAGAAACATTAGGACAAATTGGATGGGATGTAATTGGCTCATTTATGTCAGAAAACTTAGGTGCAATATTAAGTAGGCTTGCAGAAATTGCATCCGTAGGGGCTAAAATAATAGCAGCAAAAATAAAAGAAGCTTTATTTGATGCTCCTGAATTAAATGCTTTTGAAGTATTTTTATTTAAAGCTACAGTATTGACAAAAGCGCAAAGAGATGAATTTCAAAAACTTACAGATAGTGGGAAATCTGCTACACAAGCTTTAATAGATTTAGGGATAGTTACATCTGATACATATACACCTGCTTCAGAGAAATTAACAGAAACATTACAAAGATTAGTAAGTGAAGGAATTATCTTTGTAACTCAAGGGGCTGAGGGGTTAGCAGGGACTTTAGATGAAGATTTAGAACCTGCAATAGTGAAAACTGGTGAAGCAGGTTTAAAAATGGGGAACAAAATAACAGAGGGGGCAGATGCAGCAAGAATATCATTAGGACAATTAGCTACAGAATGGGCAGGAAAACATAAAGGAATGACTGAAATAATAGGAAAATTTGGGCAGGCTTTTGGTAATTTACATTCAAGTATGACTAATTTAGCAACTGTTCAAATAAAGAAAAGATCTGATAAAGAAATACAGGCTGTATTAAATTCTACCAAAACTGAGGAAGAAAAACAAGCAGAAATTTCTAATATTAGAGAACAGGCCCGTAAAGATGAAGAGGCACAATTAAAGAAATTAAAACCTTTAAAACTTGCACAGGCTATTTCTAATATAGCATTGGGAGTTACAGAGGCATTAGGGGCAGCACCTCCTCCTTTTAACCTAGCATTAGCGGCTATAACCGTAGCAGCAGGGGCTATAGAAATAAGTGCTATAAATGCTTCACCTTTTGAATTTGGAGGCCGGGTTAGAGGGCAGGGAGAAGTACCTATTATAGCACATCAGGGAGAAGGTGTTTCTACGGGCGCGGCAATGGATCGTTTTGGGGATCAGATACTTAGGTTTAATGACCTGGCGGAAACTGGAGAAGGTGCTGGTAGTAATGTCAATATAATTATAAATGCTTTAGATGGGGAATCAGTGCGCCGTATTTTAATAGATAATACTGATGCATTAGCAGATGCTATTTTTGAAGCAGTCCGCAGACGGGATTTACCAATAGGAAGTTTAGTATAATATGCCTAGACCATTTTTTGTAAAAGATACGATAGCGGCTACGGTCGCTACTACTACGACTTGGGTAGATCAAAGTGATAATAGTAATGATGGGACTGTAAGTGGTGCCATTTTAGATACATTAGGCGATGTAGATTCAGAATATAACCCGTTTTTCTTTTTTGATCAAAGTAATGATTATATCCAGATTTCTGATGATACAACAATTCAAAATATTTTTGATAGCGGGGGAACTGTTGAAGGATGGATTTATGCTCAAAGTGATGGTGAGGGAAATTCTGGCGGGATAGTCAATAAATCTGCTACCAATTCTGGTTGGATTCTCCGAGTAGAGGGAGAATCTGCCGGATTGGTCGATTTGCATTTTGTTTATTTATTTACTGGCAATGATGGAGAGTGGGAAGCGAGAGCATTGCTCAGCATAAACGCCTGGCACCATGTGGCAGTT
>SDBU01009271.1_pt1 | contig 11063 bp, 5 predicted proteins | sample 2277071 | NCBI WGS metagenome assembly SDBU01 (sample SAMN10397929, study PRJNA504765) | marine sediment metagenome | isolation source: marine sediment core GS08_GC12, 126 cmbsf | place: Arctic Ocean: Gakkel Ridge, Loki's castle | collected 2008 | reverse complement strand
TTGACTATAATTTTTTTATTAAATATTATAACGCTAAATAACTAAATCGGGTGGGGAATCCTTTTGAACCCACACTGGGGAATATTATGACCCCTGACATGATACTTTATTTTTTGTTGTTAATGAACGTTTTGTATATAATTTTGAGGTCACTGATCCAGATGAAGACAAAGTAAATGTCTCTATAATGAGCGGACCTTCCGGAATGTTAAATGATTCCAAATGGATTACATGGAAACCATCAGTAATTGGAAACTTTGAAATGATTTTAATTGCTAACGATATAAATGGAGGTTCAGATACTTGCAACTTTGTAATAAATATTAGTAGTTCTAATCAACCTCCTGTATTATCACATACAGGTAACAGGAATATAGATGAAAACGAGGTATTAACAATAGTATTATCAGCGACTGATGATGATGGAGACTCTTTAAAATATAATGTAATAAATAATCCTTCCGGTTCAAGTTTAGATGACAGTATATTTACCTGGACACCTGCATATAATCAAGCTGGTTCATATGACGTTATATTTAATGTCTCAGATGATGAAGCGAGTGATTCTGAAATTGTTACTATTACAGTTAATAATGTCAACCAGGCACCTGTCCTTGCAGCAATTGGAGCTCGCAGTGCAAACGAAAATGAACTTTTAACAAAATAGCCTTATCAGCGACAGATTCAGATGGAGACTCATTGACATACAGTGCAGTTAATATGCCTTCAGGGGCATCATTTACTGACAGCACAGTTAACATTATTTTGAATTTTTATTTATAAATATGTAGGAAAATTAAACAGTGAAAAAGGTTATGAAATTCAGTAATGTCCGGTAAAAAATAATAAAAGAGATTTAGCCTGATTAATTCATAAATTTTATTATTTTAATAACCGGATTTTTGTAGGGGCGGAATTCAATTCCGCCTTAAATCTCTAAGGTGCTTATTTAGGGCAGGTTTGAAACCTGCCCCTACATTCTGATTCAAATTCTCGTTCCCAAACTCAGTTTGGGAACGAAATTGTCTGAGAAACTCTGTTTCTCAAAAAACATACACTTTCGAACGACACGATTAATGGGAATTGTCGCACCCGGTTCTCCACATCATCTAATACAGCGGGGCAATCGTCGTAAACAGGCATTTTTCTGTAATGAATCTTATGCCGCACAGACCCCTTCTACCTCGGAAACGTAGTCCGAAATTCAAGGTAAAAACAAAGAATAATTAGTAACGTGTCCCCGGATTAGTCCCTGATTTTTAGGAATCCTATATTGAAGAGTTATTAAAACAAATTATTAAAAAATATTTTTTAATCCTCTGCATTTAAATTTAAGGAATTATCTGAAATTATAAATATAATTTACTTGATTTTTTGAAATTAATATAGTAAAATTTTATTGAGTTAACGCTCATTTACTAATGTATGATAATCAAATAATTTTTTAGTTAGTTATTAGGTTATGCAACACTGAATTTAGCCATTATGTATTACATGGAGGTTATGTATGTCTATTGCTGAAATTGTAATGAAGATGCCATGCTGGTATCTTTTGATTCTCATTCTATTCAGTTTATATTATGCTGTCAAAGGAATCATGGAGCAGAAAAAATTTAGCGCTCCGAACTATTCGACTCTGGCTCAAAAAGTTATCATACTTTATGTTCAAGAATTTCTGTTCAAAGTTATTATCACAGCATCAGGCTTTCTTGCGTTGTTTCTTGCGAACTACATTTTCTCATCTCTGAAATCGGTTAATGACATCGGAACGGGTACAGCCGCTCTCTTAATCTTACTTCTTATCTGGGGCATTACCGGAGTAAGCGGATACCTTACTTTACTTATTGTAACTGGAAAGTTACCCAGTGTTAAGTAGCCTCGAAATTGATGTCAAATAAAAAAGGAATTTTATTCATTGAAGAAATTATTAGAACAATATCTAAAAAATCTTACAAACACTTCAAAACGTGGCGATGCACGGGAAGAAAGTTACTACAAACATCTCGACGATTTAATTAAACAGTATGCGGAAATTCAAAACATAAAAAATGTTGATGTTACTATCCTTCCAAAAAAAACCGAAGCAGGAAATCCCGATTTTCGTATTTGGGACGGTAAAAATCATATCACCGGTTACATCGAAGCCAAAGACCCCTCCGTTACAAATCTTGATTATATCGAAGGCACTGAACAATTGGAACGTTATTGTTCGACCTTTCCAAACGTCATTTTAACTAATTTTTTCGAGTTTCGTTTATACCGCGATGGTGAGCGTATTACGCAAGCGATGGTCGGACGCCCCATCATTGCAAAAAGATTGCATACAGCGCCGCCTGTTGAAAATGTTAATCAGTTCAAAAAATTATTCGACCTGTTTTTTTCTTTCTCTCAACCAAAGGTCAGAAACGCACGTTCACTCGCTATTGAACTTGCAAAACGAACCCGCTTCCTGCGCGATGAAATAATTGCCGTAGAAATGGAAGAAAATGAAAGCAAAGGGCATAGACAAATTCTTGGTTTTTATGAAGCCTTTAAAAAATATCTAATCGGAACATTAACGGAAAAACAATTTGCCGATCTCTACGCACAGACAATTACATACGGTTTATTTGCAGCCCGCACCAGAGCCGATGGTGAATTTAACCGTAAACTGGCTTTTGATTATATTCCCAAAACCATCGGCATTCTGCGTGATGTGTTCAGATTTATCTCTTTAGAGGAACCGCCCAAATCATTACAAATTATCGTTGAAGATATTGTTGAAATATTACATGTTACCGATGTCAATAAAATACTTCATGAATATCTTCATACAGGAAAAGGCAGAGACCCGATTATTCATTTTTATGAAACATTCTTGACAACCTATGATCCTGAAATTCGGGAAAGGCGCGGTGTCTATTACACACCGGAAGCAGTCGTGAGTTATATTGTTCGTTCCATTCATTCTATTTTAAAATCTCATTTTGGTTTAGCTGACGGTCTTGCCAGTGAAGATGTTAAATTACTTGACCCAGCCGGCGGCACATTGACATTTCCTGCCGAAGCCATTCGGATAGCTTCCACAGAATTTAAGACAAAATACGGCGAAGGCGGTTTACATCGCTGGATTCAAAAACACATTCTGAAAAACTATTATGCTTTTGAATTGATGATGGCTCCCTATGCTATCGGTCATTTAAAGATGAGTTTTATTTTTGATGAACTCGGTTACAAAATCGCTGATGATGAACGTTTTAAACTCTATCTGACCAATACTTTGGAAATGGAAGAAATCAAACAAATCGCCATTCCCGGTTTGAGTTCGTTAAGTGAAGAAAGCCATCTGGCAGGAAAAGTTAAAGAAGAACAACCTGTTCTGGTGATTCTCGGCAACCCCCCTTATAGTGGTGCATCTTCTAATATTAATGAATGGACGGAACGATTATTAAAAGAAGATATTGACGGCACACAAAGTTATTACAAGATAGACGAACAACCGCTTGGTGAGAAAAATCCTAAATGGTTACAGGATGATTATGTTAAATTTTTGCGTTTTGCCCAGTGGAAAATCCAAAAATCAGGTTACGGTATTGTGGGGATGATTACCAATCACAGTTATCTGGATAATCCCACCTTTCGCGGAATGCGGCAGAGTTTGATGAAAACTTTTGATGAGATTTATATTCTCGATCTTCATGGCAACAGCCTTAAAAAAGAAAAAGCACCGGATGGCGGCAAAGATGAAAATGTTTTTGATATAAGGCAGGGTGTTGCTATTGGGTTGTTCATTAGAAATAAGCATCAAAAAGAATCTAAAATTTTTCATGCGGATATATATGGTCTGCGTGAAAATAAATATGACTGGCTGGATAAAAGCGAATTCTTAAAAAAGAATTATGCTGAGATAAAACCGAAAAGCCCTTACTATTTTTTTATTAAAAGAGCAACTACGAAAATTCAGTACTATCTTAAATGGAAAAAAATAAATGAAATATTTCCTGTAAATAGTGTTGGAATTGTAACCGCAAGAGATAAATTAACCATTCAATGGACTCAACATGAAATGTGGAATACTGTTTTGAATTTTTCCAGATTAGAACCTGAATTAGCACGTCAGTCTTATGATCTTGGAAAAGACGCCAGAGATTGGAAGGTTGATTTTGCCCAGAAAGATTTAAAAACAAGTGGCCTGGTTAAAAATAAAATTATTCCAATACTTTACCGTCCTTTTGATGCCAGATATACCTATTACACAGGTAAGAGCCGTGGCTTTCAATGTATGCCCCGACCCGAAGTTATGCGCCACATGCTGCAGGAAAATTTGGGATTGTTAATTTCAAGACAAATGGATAAATCAGGAATCCTACCTGCTTTTGTAACAAACTCGATAATAGATTCTCATTCAATAACTTCTGCCGTTTCAATAACATTTTTGTTACCCCTATATATATATTCAGAAAAGGAAGAGACCAAGAAGAGCGGAATAGGGAGCGGCAGTACGATGATGTTGATATTTGAACCGGAAGCAAAGTATTTATCTAAAAAACCAAATCTAAATCAGATATTTATAGAACTTTTGACAAAAACTTATAATAAAAAGCTAACACCAGAGCAAATTTTCTATTACATCTATTCAGTTCTTTATGCTAATAGCTACCGAACAAAATATGCTGAGTTCCTGAAGATTGATTTTCCAAGGATCCCCTTTACAAAAGACCATAATCTATTCTGCAAAATGGGCGAATATGGGAAAAGACTCGCCGATTTGCATTTGCTTAAATCAAAAGAACTCGATCCGCCTGTCGCTAAATATCAGGGAATCGGTGATAACGACCGCATTGAAAAAATCGTTTACAAAGAAGATAAGCAGCGTATTTACATCAACAATGTAAAATATTTTGAAGGCATCCCGCCGGAAGCCTGGAATTATCACATCGGCGGTTATCAAGTTTTAAATAAATACTTAAAAGACAGAAAAGGCAGAATAATGGACGATGCGCCCCACTATTGCCGCATTGTTACAGCCTTGAGTAAAACAATAGAAATTCAAAAACAAATAGATGAAATTTATCCGGAAATTGAAAAGGAATTAATTGGTTTTTAATAAATTGGATAACTAAAAAATAAAAACCACATAACCAATGCATCAACCTGCGTATATTTCAACGCCACAACACCTATTCCTGACAACATACTCGGAAAATCACACATCTTCCTACGCCACGATTGGCATGAGTTATAGCTCCCGGTTATCCTCATCATCCGATACTGCGGGCAATCGTCGTAAACAGACATTTTTCTGTAATGAATCTTATGCAGCACAGACCCCTTCTACCCCGGAAACGTAGTCCAAAATTCAAGGTAAAAACCAGGAATAATTAGTAACGTGTCCCCGAATTAATAATTAAAAATTTTTCGAAGATTTTAATATAATTCTATATAGGATATTGGTTTTTAAAAACCAATTTTATTCTAATGTTCTTGCAACCATTTTTCTGAATTAGGATCTAATTTAATATTTAATCCAAAAGCAATAGTACGTAGAATATATTTTGAACGCTCTATCTCAGGAATATTTTTAGCGTTATTTAACTCCTGTTCTACTAATTGAGGTGAAATAAAACTAAACCGCATTCTAGAGAATTTATCATTCCAATAATTTTCAATAAAAGGCAATATAAGTAAACGTATTAATCCTAGTTCAAATTGTAAATTTTTGAAAATCCAAGGTAAAATTACTAAATGTCCTTTTATAGCATTTTTTAAATTAATATCATCTTTTAATGTTGCTCCCAAATATCCAATTATCATTAAAATTGAGTCATCTTCTGTATTAAAAGTATTTGAAAGTTGAAATAATTCATTAAAAGAAATTTTACTAGAATATGTCTTTTTAAATAAAACTTTAATGTTTTTCCAAAGTTGAGGATTTGATGCAGTTTCACTAACTTTATCACATTTTTCTTCTATTATATTTGAACATGATTTAGCTATATTAGATTTATTAATTTTAATTTCTGCTATTCTAAAAGCAATTGGTAGCATTACTAATATTGCAGAATAATATTCTACCTTATTCCATAAATCACTTGGTTTTGAGCCAAGAATTTGTAATGGTTCAAAATCATCATTTATTGATATTTTATTTTTCTTTCTAATCTCACTATATGAAACATTAATAATTGTCGCTTTTAAAGCAATATTTATTGATTTTTCAAATTCATTATTTAAAAGCATATAAGAAATTAAATAATTACTTAGGTTTGCATATGCAAATTTGTGTAATGTTTGGTCAATTTTTTCACTTCCTTTTAAAACCCATTTTTTTGCAATATCATAGTAATTTAATGCTTCCGCAAACCTTATCATTTGCACAAATATAACTCCATAGGATATTTCTTTGTACTCTTTCCATAAGTCAATATTATAGTTTATAAAGAAGCCACGATTTGGCGCAACATATGTTTCTCCATTTAATGTTTTTTGGGGCGGTGGTTTTTTCTCAGCCGCAGAAAGAAGGTAACCGTTAGCATGACCAAAAGCACAAAGGATTGATTTCCAACTTTTGGAGTTGTCTTTACAAGAAATTAGTTTTTCAGCAGCAAGGTGCCAATAAGGAAACGCTGATTTCAAATCATCGGCAAGCCATAACGCAATAGTTAGCTCTCCAAGTACTTGGATATTTAATGTTTTTGGTATATCTTTCGATTTATCGGCTATGTCTACAGCTTTTTTGGCATATTGAATTGAAACTTTTGGGTCTTTCTCTCCAATAGCATTACTTGCGTATATTAATCCAAGAATGCGTGTTCCAGTATATGATTTTATTTCAAGAGCATATGCTTTATTGAAATAATTAATTCCTTCTTTAATATTATCAGCAAAAAAGTATTCGTTTGCTAAACATCCATTAATTAAAAATTGGACTCTTGGATCATTAGTGGCTTCACTTATTGCTTTTTCACCAAGCTTTATCGCAGTATTCAAGTCATTTAAATGTTCGGCCAGAATAATAATCTGAATACGAATTGCATTAATCCATAGTAATTCTAAATTTAAAATTTTTGCTTTCTCTGCAATGTATTTAGTTTCATCTAATATTAAATCCCAATTTTGAGAGTTTTTTGGTTTATTTATTTCTTTTAACCATAATATTTCTGATATCATCATACATCCAACTTCAGCAAACTCACTTTTGGATATATTTTTTAATTGTTCTGAAGTAAATTCTTCTATTGTATCAATCCAATTATGTAAATGTCCTATAGTACTTATACCTCCAACTGTCAACCAAATTAAATCTTCCAAATTTAAAGAATTTTTTTCTTTAAGTTCACCCTCATCAGGGAATTCAGCATATGGAAAACATTTCAAACCAATGAGCAAATATTTGTTGGCACGTATAGGATCTTTATTTGCTAAAATAGGAATTGTAGCTAAAGACATTACAATTATTGGTATAGCTTCATTTTCTGAAGCCTGTGAAACTAAAGATTCAAGATCTTTAATAATATAGTCTGTATTTATATTGATTTTATTGAATGTTCTAAATTGCCAAGCTCTTATATAGATACGCATACCTAAATCTAATTGAGTGGGCAATGAGACTGATGACCATAATAAAAGAATTCTACTATCATCAACAGTTTTTTCCATTTTACTTAATGCAATAAGAGCCTTAACGAATACTAAAGAAGCTTGACGGTAATTATCAGCGGATATAAAATATGTAACCGCTCCAATGACGTCAAACTGGTCTAAAGTTCCTTTATTTAAAATGTTTTTAGCTAGAGCATCAAAACATTTTTTTTGAATAACTATTTGTAAATTATTACGAGAAAGATTTTTAATTAATGGTGATACATTATATTTTTGATTTACATCACATTGAATCCATAAACCTTTTAATTTGTTTAAATGCTCAAGTGGAAGAGAGATTGGAGGATAAATGGAAGCTAGCAGGGTTACTTCATTATAAGAAAATTTTTCAAAGATCAATCCTAATCTATATAGTAATTCTTTTGAATTTGATTCTTCAACTGTTTCGATTATTTTCTGAATTGTTTCATCATTTATTATTTTAAAATATTCTCCTTTGAATAACCCCTCAAATGTTTTATTATCATAATTCCAATTATTTTTCATTAGATATTTTATAATTGCCGTAACAATAGCTGGATGCCCTTTTGCTAAAGGATTTATAAACTTTACAAAATCAGATTCTATAATTGAATCAGGTGCATTGTGAACCTTAAGCAGTGCAATAATTTCATTATCTGTAAATGGGAAACATTCAATATTACAAATTACATTATCATCAATCTTATTTATAAAATCATTTGGAAGCGGATTTGAGCTTGTAGATAATATTTTTATATTATGATTTTTACAAGCTTCTAGAAATTGATATAAACGTTGAGATACATCATTATTACCTGAAATTTCCGGGAAATCGTCAAATATAATTAATGAATTCCTCCCAATTTTTTTACAAAGTTCACTGTACCATTCATATCTATTACTTTTAAGAGGTGTCTCTACCATGATTTCACAACATTTATCAAATCTTGAAAAAGCCTGATTTATATTTAAACCACGTAATCCAATCCATGCTATATAATTAAATCTTTTCAGAGAGTAAAGAATGCAAAGTTGAGTTTTCCCAGAACCTGCTGTTCCATAAATTGTGGTCCATGTGTATTTTTCAACAATTTTTGATAATTTTTTTATAGTTTCAGACCTTTTGCAATGTTTTACTACTAATGGAGGTATGTCAAGAGAAGGATTTGTTAAAGTATAATCAATATTTGCTTTGATTTTAGTTCGAATATCTTTTATGACGTTTTTTGGATTATTAAAATATTCTTCAATTTTTTTTGAAATATTATCCTTAATAGATTTGAAATTCTCCATTTCTTTATCATGATCTTTTACTTTTTCTTCTACATTGCTTAGACGAGTTTCAAACAATAGAACGTAGTTCTTTAATTGATCCAATTTTTCACGATCACCTTTTGAAAGTGTTGGCAATGATAGTTGTATTTCTCTTTCCTCAATATTTAATTTTTTAATACCTGGTTGAGTGAGTCTTTGAAAAACGTAATAAAATAATCTTAAATATTTTTCTTCGGCTTCAGCATCAGTAGATGCAAGACCTTTTTCAATAAGTCGATTTTGAAATTTTTCCTTTAGTAGATTAATTTCATGTATATTTGTTTTCCATTCGAAATTACCAATAAACTCAATAAATTCTTTTTTATCAGATTCTTTAACAAAATTTTGGAAATGTTTAAATGATTCATCAGAAATTCCTTTAGGACGTTTCACATTTTGCAAGATAGATTTAATACAATTTACAGCAATGCCTAATTTAAATCCTGAAAGTTCTTTATTGCGAATTTTTTCCCATTCGATAATAGATTTAGTTTTTTCCTGGTTAGAGATGGATTTTTCTTCACATATTGTCGAGTTTGTAGTATATCTAAAGAATAATTTTTTACTAGGATTCCTTTTTATGTGCTCAATACAACGAATAAGAGTGGAAATAGCTTCAGGTTTCTTTAAATTAACAGGAGACTCTCTGTATTTTATTTGCTCGAGTAGCCTTATTTCATCATTTTCCTTAGTAGTTAATGATTGGTAAATTATATCAACATCTTCTCCTCTTTCAAGTTCAATAAATTGGTCTTTCTGCAATTCCATCCATTGCTCAATTGTCACTGCAGCTTGGAAAACAAATCCTCTTATTGTGGGGTAAGCATCTCTTCTTGAATTTGCTAAAAAATCAAACATAAATTTAAATTTTTTATGTAAATTAACTTATTTAAATACTAATTTATGAAATATTTTTGATATTTACAATATTATACGTATTTTGGGGACACAATACTAATTATTTACAAAGATAGTATATATGTGTATGTTTAACTATGGCACGACTACCTCGAGTTATATCTCCCGGTTATCCTCATCATCCGATACTGCGGGCAATCGTCGTCAGCAGACATTTTTCTCTGATGAATCTTGTATAAGAAACGGTTTACTCCCCCATTCGTAAATCCTACTTCCTCTCGCCTTCCGTTTCTCAGCATCTCCCCGCCTCTGCGGTTATTTCTCCATTCCCCATTCGTAATTCGTACTTCCTCTTTTCTATTCTCCATTCGTCGTTCGTCGTTCGTCGTTTAAAAAGTTCTTGACTTTACGAATAAAATTCATTATATTAATACTAAATTAGTATTAAAAACAACATTTAATAAACATACATATATTCTAATGACTTGTAAAAAACGTACTTATCAGAACATATTAATTTTATTGTTATGCATCTTCCTTCGTGAACTTCGCGCCCTTCGCGGCTATAATATTTTATACTTTGGATACATCAGATATTTTTTTGAAAAAAACATTGACAGTGATAATCTAACTTTAATAAAAACAATCCCCGAAAATGAAAAATACTCTCAACATTGGGAATCCTTGACTACTTTTTATCAAGAAATCATTCAAAATTCTCAAAGTATGAAACGATTTTCTCAAGAATATGAGAGAAAAACCCTGAAAATTCGCAATATTGCTTCACTTTTTTTAACTCTATTGCCCGGTTGCGGGCTCGGGCAAATTCAGGTGCTTATGCAGGAATTTAAACGTGCCCTTTCCATTGATTGTGTGAGGACCGTTAAAGAATTCGACCTCTGTTTTATCTCCGATACCAAGCTGGACATACATCCTGCGGACTTTTGCATATTCGTAAGCGACCCACTCGTCAGGTGCAACCCCATCTCTATGCCCCCGCTCGACCATGAATGGACGCGGTATCAGCAGGTAAACCATCTCCGCATAATTGAACGTGCTCCCCATATCAAAATACGGCATTTCCCACTCGATAGTGTACATAAAGCTGTATCGTCCGCGGCTGTGAGTAGTTGCTATCTTCCGTGCCCAGTCGTTAAAATCAGCCGAGCATATCGACAGGCAATATCGTTCCAGCAGCGGCGGCACGCGCACTGCTGTCTCGCCACCGTAACTGAGACCATAGTATGCCATACGCTCCTTATCCACAAATGGCAGTGTCTCAAGCCATT
>SDBU01009270.1_pt1 | contig 11064 bp, 8 predicted proteins | sample 2277071 | NCBI WGS metagenome assembly SDBU01 (sample SAMN10397929, study PRJNA504765) | marine sediment metagenome | isolation source: marine sediment core GS08_GC12, 126 cmbsf | place: Arctic Ocean: Gakkel Ridge, Loki's castle | collected 2008 | reverse complement strand
GGTCTCAGGCAACCCGTTTGCATGGCTTGGTTTCGCTCTTTACATCGTGTCCGCTTTTATGTGGCTTATTGTGCTGTCTCACACCAGTTTAAGCTTTGCCTATCCGTTTGCCAGTGTGACATTTGTTCTGATCCTGTTTCTTTCGACAATAGTCTTAAACGAAGGTATTAGTGCATTGCGGTGGGCGGGTTCCATTGTCATTATCATCGGCTTGCTCATGATAACCCGGTCGTGATATTGCTCAAATCTTTTTGCTAGGCTGATTTATACTGATGGCTTGGCGTATCACTGGAAATTTTAGGACTTCTTTTCTTTATGGTGAAACGTTTTCTAAGCAGAAGTATTAGGATCCTGCTGATATCGTTGACCGCTCAATAACATGTTTATTATTTGTTTGAAAAATATTTTTGCTTAGCGGTTCTTCGAAGATTCAAAAACTACTGATTGACGATGTAAGTTCTTTGATCTGCTCATCAGTTAACTCAGGATAGATGGGAAGCGATAAAACTTCTCTTGCAGCTTGTTCAGCCTCGGGAAAAGATCCTTCTTTTTTACCCAGATATTTAAACGCTTCTTGCATGTGAAAAGGCGTGGGATAATAAACACTAGAGCCGATATTTTTCTTCTCCAGCGATTGACTTAGTTCATCTCTTTTAGCTGTTCTAATAGTATATTGATTAAAAACGTGGCGAACTCCAGAATCAACAAAAGGAATTTTTACTAAAGTATCTTTAAGCCCCGCATTGTAGCTGTCAGATATCTCTTGGCGCTTTTGTATCCATTTATCGAGATATTTCAATTTTACTCTTAAAACAGCGGCTTGGATTTCGTCTAAACGGCTATTAAAGCCGATTATTTCACTTTGATATTTGGTGTTGGCGCCGTGTGTTCTTAAAATACGAATTTTTTCAGCAATTTCCTTGTTATTTGTTACTACCATTCCGCCATCACCCATGCAACCCAAATTTTTGCTAGGGAAAAAACTTAAACAGCCGGCGCTTCCAAATGAACCCACTTTTTGGCTTGCTACCGTAGCACCAAGCGCTTGAGCACAATCTTCGATGACCTTTAGATCGTATTTTTCGGCAAGCTCCATAATCTTGTCCATAGCCGCAGGCTGACCGAATAAGTGAACAGGCAGAATCGCCTTGGTTTTGACGGTTATTTTAGGCTCAATTTTGCTTTCATCAACATTAAAAGTACTGGGATTAATGTCGACAAAAATAGGAATAGCTCCCGCTCGAACAATAGAATCGGCAGTAGCAATAAAAGAAAAGGTTGTAGTTATTACTTCATCTCCCGGCTTTACACCACAAGCAATTAAAGAAAGTAGGAGAGCATCTGTTCCCGAGGCTACTCCAATCGCATAATTTGTACCACAATAAGAAGCGATCTCTTTTTCAAACGCTTTGACCTCGGGCCCCAGAATATATTGCCCGCTCTTAACTACTTTTGCTACCGCTTTGTTGATTTCTTCTTTTATCGTCTCATACTGAGCTTTAAGGTCCAGCTTAGGTATCAATTCTGTCTCCTCCGGTAAATAGCAAAGCAATTACTATTTAATTACTCATGTTTTGATACTTTCCTCCATAAAAGAAACCATTTTTTCAGCGGCGTGCCCGTCGCCAAACTCATCAGCATCTTTTATTGCCGGATAACTCTCTTTTGCAAATGCAACAATTTTTTTCGTATCAGCGCTAACCAGTTTATTTGCTCCGGCTGCCGTTGTCTCCGGCCACTCATCTTCTTTTAAGCATGTTAGGCAGGGTGTCTTTAGGAAATAGGCTTCTTTTTGTAATCCGCCGGAATCAGTTATCAACAAGCGAGCATTTTTTAAAAGCATCATCATATCCAGATAGCCGACAGGATCTATCAATTTGACATGATTCCCTTTTAGAGGCGAGAGATTCATTGTTTTTAGCGCTTTCTTAGTACGAGGATGGATAGGAAAAATAATGGGATCGTCAATTTGTGCAAATGCTGTCATTACGGAACGAAGTTTTTCAGGATTATCTGTTGTTTCCGCTCTGTGAATCGTAGATACTATAAATTCTCCGGGCGTCAAATTCAGCAATGTCATTATTTCTGACTTTTTATCCGCAACCATTTTGTAATGGAGAATTGCATCATACATAACATCGCCTGTGTTATGAACACCTGCCGTAATGTTGTCTTTTTTTAGATTTTCTACTGCCGTCTCGGTCGGAGCAAATAAAAGGCTTGATAAATAGTCGGTAACCACTCTGTTAACTTCTTCAGGGATCTGTTTGTTATACGCTCTTAATCCGGCCTCAACATGAGCTATCGGTATATTCAGCTTTGCTGCTGCCAGTGCGCCTGCTAAAGTAGAATTAGTATCTCCATAAACAAGAATCCAGTCCGGTTTTTCCTTCTGTAATACTTTTTCGGTCCCTATCATCATTTGACCGGTCTGTTCAGCATGGGTTCCGGAACCGATTTCGAGGTTATAGTGAGGTTCAACTATTTCTAACTGGTCAAAAAAGATCTTGTTGAGTTGAATATCATAGTGTTGTCCTGTATGGATTAGGATTTCTTGGTGTTTGTCTCGAAGTGCCCTAGAGACCATTGCATGCTTAACAAAATTTGGCCTTGCACCTACTACTAACGCTACTTTCATAAAAGTTCTTCTTCTGGAATATCCCTGACTACTTTAGCTGGAATACCGATTACTAATTTAGCTGCAGGAATATCTTTAGTGACTACTGAGCCAGCAGCAACAAATGCCTCATCACCAACAACAATTCCGGGAAGCAGGATTGCATTCGCTCCGATTCTAGCCGCTTTCTTAATGATCGGACCGTTCTTTAACTTTTGATCCTTACTACGACCAATAGAATTATCATTAGTGGTTACAGCCATCGGTGCTATAAAAACATTGTCTTCTATCCGTGTTGACGCGGCAATATAAGCACAACTTTGTATCTTTACGAAGTCTCCCACTTCCACATCGTTCTCAATTGTCACTCCCTGGCCGATCATAGTCGAATCTCCGATGCGACACCCTTCTCTTATCTGAGCTCTGTCACCGACATACACGTCTTGACCAAGCATGGAGCCCTTAAAAACGATTGTAGCGGATCCGATAGTCGCGCCGGAGCCGATTTCTAATGATGGCAAGGAGCTTAATTTCACGGTACTGGTTTTGGCAAGTTTAGGTTCTTTACCTAGGACAGCCTGATCTTCAATAACAACATTGTCGCCCACAACGGTCCCCCTTTTAATAACGACATTATGGCCTACTGAGACATTGTCTCCGACATGAGTTTGCTCCTCAATGACCAAATTCTCGCCAAAACTAAATTTTTTACCGATCTTCGCAGTTTTAGAAATAACTTTAGACATCTATAAAGCCTCTCCCACTACTGATCGATTTCTGAGCGGCTTCTAGAACCTTGACCACCTTGAGCCCTTCGTTGCCACTGCTCAATGGTTTTTTACCGCTTTTAATACAATCAAGAAAATGAAGGCACTCCTGCTTTAAAGGCTCAGCCATTTCTACGTGAGGAATTGAAATATCGCCAAATCTTAAATTTAGGTCTTGGCCATATGTTCGGTAATCAAGAGGAGGCCCCACTCCTTTGTCATAAATTCTAATTTTTTCCATACTTTTCATGTCATCAAAAACAATCATCTTTTTAGTTCCGACAACTGTAAGCTTGCGCACTTTATGTGGATCAAGCCAGCTTATGTGTATGTTTGCCAATATTTTATCAGGGAACCTCAGGGTCAAAAAAACGATATCTTCTATCCCGTTCTGCACATACGATTGACCATGGGCAATAACGGTTTTTGGTTCTTTTTCCAAAAGACTTAGGATGACCGATATGTCGTGAGGAGCTAAGCTCCAAAGACAATTTTCATCTTTTCTAATTTTTCCTAGATTAAGTCTTTGAGCATATAGGTAAAGAATTTTGCCTATTTCACCTTTTTTTATGTAAGACTTAACAGCTTGTATACCGGGGTGATATTCCAAGAGGTGTCCCACCATTAACACTTTACCGGTTTTGTTGGCAAGATTTACGAGTTCTTCAGCCTCGACCACGCTCAACGCAAGAGGTTTTTCTACAAAAGCGTGCTTACCAGATAAAAGAGTCTCTTTAGCTAGTTTAAAATGAGTGCTAGCTGAACTGGCAATGACAACGGCGTCTATTTCGGGATTTTTAATAATGTCTTCAGCATCTGTCGTCGTATTTATAGCCGGAAACTGACTTTTGATTTTCTTTAGCCTTGATTCATCAACATCGACACAAGTGTGAAGAAAAGTCTCATCTAGCTCAAAGAAAGTTCGGGCCAAATTCGGTCCCCAGTACCCTAAACCGATTACACTCATATTGATTTGCTTTACCAAATTAAATCCTTTTAATTTTTTTGTCGTTGAAATTCATTAGAGCATTACGAGTATCGATAATCAATTTTGAATGCCTTACTACTTTTGAATAGTCGACTACAGAATGATCAGTAACAATAACGACTGCGTCGTGTGCCTTTAAAGTCGTGGTATTCAACGATAAAGACTTGAAAGAATTGCCATTTATCTTCATCTTTGGAATATGATCATCGTGATAAGATAATTGCGCACCTCTATCTTTTAACAGCTCAATAATCCGAATCGCTGGTGACTCTCTTGTATCATTAATATCTTTTTTGTAAGCAACTCCAAGGATTAAGATTTTTGCTCCCTTAAAAAACTTGTCATGCTCGTTCAAGGCTTTGCCAATCTTTTCAACCACATAGTCAGGCATACTTTGATTAATTTTTCCGGCTAATTCAATAAATTCGGTGTGAAATTCATATTCTCGGGCTTTCCATGATAAATAGAAAGGATCAATTGGAACGCAATGGCCACCAAGGCCGGGTCCCGGATTGAAACTCATAAAACCAAAAGGTTTAGTCGAAGCAGCTTTTACAACTTCCCAGACGTTGATATTCATTCGGTCACACAAAAGAGCTAACTCATTGACCAAGGCAACATTGACCGAGCGAAAAACATTTTCCAGTATCTTAGCCATTTCTGCTATTTTGGTTGAAGAAACGGGAACAACTTCATCGATAAATTGACTGTAGAAAAGCTTTGTTAGCGTTAGACAGGTTGTAGTAACTCCGCTTACTAATTTGGGAATATCTTTTAACTGGTTTTTTCCCCCGGGATCGATTCTTTCAGGTGAATAACCAAGGAAGAAATCTTTGCCTACTTTTAAATTATTTGAATTTAGAACTGGTAAGATAACTTCTTCGGTAGTTCCAGGATAAGTTGTGCTTTCTAATATTACTAATTGGTTCCTGGCAAGATACTTACCAATTTCTCGGGTTGCCAATTCTACGTGAGATAGATCCGGCTCTTGAGCTTTTGTCAGGGGAGTAGGAACGGTAACTACAATAATATCTGCCTTGGCAAGTTCTGAAAAGTCTGCGATTCTTAATTTTTTTTCATTGGAAACTTCTTGAGCGACTTCTTGCTGTCTTTTCTTGTCGTTGTCGATCCCGATGACTTTAAAACCGCTTTTAGCAATCTCTTGAGCAAGGGGCATCCCAACATATCCCAAACCGATGACCGCGACTCCCGCTTTTTTATTCGCTATTTTCGCTTCTAAGCTCATATTTTTATTATTTAGAATTAGCATTTGTTTCTCGGTCTTTCTTAAACTGAACGCGAATTCTTTAATTATGATATAGGTGAATCTAACGACAAACGCTAAAATCCTCTGACAAGATATAATTTAGTATTTTTTTGCAACCAAAACGTTTTTTTTCTGCCATTCAATTGTCATTGAAAGTCCTTCTTCCAGGCTAATTTTTGGCTCAAAGCCTAAAATCTTCCGAGCTTTGGTAATGTCAGGAACGCGACGCATGATCTCTTCATATTGTCCAAATAGCTCATTATGAGGAATGTAGTTAACTTTAAGTTTCTGCTTTGTTTTAGAAAGGCGTTTTATTAATAGAGCTAGATTCTTTATCGATGTTTCGGTTTTGTCATTTCCTATATTAAGGACCTTACCCACGGTTTTCTCGTTTTCTATAGCCTTAACAATACCGTCAATCGTATCACTGATATAAGTAAAGCTTCGGGTCTGACTCCCATCTCCGTGAATTTCCACAGGTCGATTTTTAAGAACGGCGTCAATAAAAAGTGATTGTGGGCCTCCCCTCCAGGTCAAGTCGTTTCGCGGCCCATATGAGTTAAACGGCCTTAATATTACTACCGGGAAATCATATTCGGCCGCAAATGCAAAAATTAACTGCTCGTCAAAGATTTTTGATGATGCGTAGCTCCAACGCTTTATTTTTGTCGAGCCAAGTACAAGATCATCTTCTTCTTTTAGAGGTACGTTGCTGTTCTTACCGTAAACATCAGAGCTTGAAGCAAAAATAAACTTGGCTTTATTCTCGCAGGCGGTTTTCAAGACATTCTCAGTTCCCTTTGTATTAACAAGCAATGTATCTATTGCCTTGCCATATTTCGGAATTTTTAGTGCAGCCAAATGACATATAATATTGACCTTCCTAGTAATCTCTTTAAGTTTGGGTAAATCGATGATGTCAAATTCGTAGAAAGAAAAATTTGCGTTATCAAAGTTGTGCTTGACGTTATCGATAGTTCCGAAAGATAAATTATCAACGCCAATAACTTTGTAATCCCTTTGAAGAAGAGCATCGACTAGATTTGAGCCTATGAAGCCCGCTGCACCAGTAATTAGAACCGAGTTCTTTCTACTCATTAATGTCACCTCTTTTATCGATGAAACTTCTTTTATTAAGTATTATTCTTAAGATAAATCTCAAATGATGAAAAATTGTTGTAATAATGTGGATTTTTGAACGGCCAAATTTTCTATGATACAAAATAGTAGGATATTCAAACACTTTATAACCACTAAAGATAGACTTAACCAGTATTTCGGATAATGATATAAAATCATTTGCTTTGAACTTGATATCAGTTACTACGCTTCTTCGATAAGCTCGAAATATTCCCGTATATGTATGTAAGTCCTGTGATAGAACTAGACGATATACGCTTGACAAGCTCTTGCTAATAAACATACGCAAAAACGATGTACCATCAACCTTTCCTAGCGGATGATAAGGCGAACCAATAACAATATCAATTTGCTTATCTAGAGCTTTAAGCATATTCGGAATTTGCTCAGGATCATAAGTACAATCGCTGTCAATGGTCACAATTATATTACCGGTTGCCTTTGAAAAGCCTGTTCGTAAAGCTGCCCCCAAGCCGCAATTCTGAGTGTGCTTAACAATTTGGACATTTTCTTCCTTATCATATTTTTTATGAAGTATTTCATTTGATGTATCGGTGCTACCATCATCTACAAAAATTAGCTCTACCTCAAAATCTGATAGCAAATCGTTCTTGCTCAGCTTTAGCTTTGATATAAGTTGAGGCAAGCCTTTTTCCTCGTTGTAGCAAGGAATCACTATACTAACTCGTTCTTTAATACCTGGTACCATGGAGCTCCTCAATCTAGTTCATAACTTAGTGTTTTACTTGTTTTGCTCAGCCGAAATAAGACTAAAGATATTTCTTACTAGCTGCATCTCATCCTCGTTTTCATAGTAAAAAGAATGGAAAAACATATTATAACCAACCCAGATAAGTTTTCCCTTGCCAATCTTCTGAGTTGCTACAAGAATCTTATCGTCTGCCTTAACTAAGACTTGCAGGTTATTATTTGAATTTTTGTAATCCGCACCGTGCCATATTTCTCCTTCCTCAGTTAGAAATGGTGAGAAGCGGTCGCGCTCAACATCTCTAGCGAGAGCTTTATTAGAGATACTTATTTTTGGTTTTTTAGGCAACGACTCTTGCTGAATTTGTACATCAAGAAAAAAAGCATTATTCAGATTGTTCGACAAGCCGTCGAGTGTTCTGGATGCATCGATAATAACATGCCCCCCGGCAGCTACATAACGCTTGATCAGGTCTTCAGATTTCTTCTGATCGTGCCAACGAAAATTATATAGAATTATTGCGTCGTAGTTCTTTAATTGGTCAAGTTCATAATCATCAATATATGTACCTGAAACATCTGCGAGGGCATCAGGGTAGGGTAGCTTTTTTCTTGTTACATAGTACTTATTCAGACCGATTATATCGTAAATATAATTATCCAGGTCTCGGCCGATAAGGAAAATATCTTTGCTTCCGGTTGGTCGAGATCCTGTTTTTTTGTATACAATCGCGTTTTTAATTCTTTTTACCTCCTTGTATGATTTTAATTTGTTGATGTTATGAACAGTAAAAAAATAATCAGCATTTATAGCTTCTAATTCATGATTGAACCGGTCTCCCTCTAGAGGGGGCATCACTAATACCTTTTTCTTTAGATGCCACCTATAAGCTACATAAGTATCTGAAACAAGATTTAGATTCTGTCTCTTCTCGACGCGGTTAAACCAGTCTGACACCTCCTCCATGCCATAAAGACCCCAGTCTCTTGTGGACTCGAGCCATTTATAAGATGAATATACTGAAAAGCTTGTTAAGATTATCGAAAAACTTATCGCGACTACAAAGACTAACCGAGCCCCAAATTTCTTACCTTGCAGCAATTCGTTGAGTTTATCAAAACTCAACAAAATGAAAAAAATAACGGGCGGAACAATCGTAAGGTAATAGCGAGTTATCTTGACAAGCAAATGACTGTGCGTGTTAAAGAACACAACAAACCAAAATAAAAATAAAAGCCCTATCGCTGCTTTCTTATCGAGTTTAAAAAATATTGTTACTATGGAGCCCAAATATATATACCAAATAATATTTACAAACATAAAATTAATCTTGACGAAAAAAAGAACAACAAGAAAGATACCAGCTAGTGCTAACATTATTAAATAGGATGTTTTAGTTTGTTTTTTTTGCTTTATGAGCGACGACACAAAAATAAAAAAACCGGTGATTACTAATATAAGAAAGATATATTTAAGAGGCGATGTACCCAAAAAATTTAGAAAATTACTGACAAAATACGTGGAAGGTTCAATTGGGCCTGCAAGCAAACTTACCCGCGTGGTTGCTGAGGCCGACTTGTATGGCTCGCCAATTTGAATAAGAGGATCTCCCAAACGCACCCAGTAGTAAATAAAGTAAGGTACTAAAACAATTAGCGACCACAAGCCCCCGCTGAAAAGTTTTTGCAAATACTTTTCTTTTTTAGGTCTAACTGATATATAAAATAGAACTGGCAGAATCATTAAAGCGGCCGAAAAACGGGACAAAAAACATAGAACTAACAATGGAATAATAAAGTAAAAGTATCTGCTATCATCTTCTACGGCCCGAACAACAACGTATACAGCTATGATTGACAGAACCAGTGAAATAATATCTGTAATGCCTTGAGTCAAGTTTTCCATTATATCCGGAAAGGAAAAAAACAATAAGCTGCCTAAGAAACTAATGGAAGGAACAAAGCGTAGACGGAAAAGAAAGTATAAACCAATTGTTCCAATTAACGTGATAGCAGCGTCTGTGAGATAAATCACCGTTTCACTAACAAAACCAAGCTTAAAAATAATAGCAATAACAGCTGATAAAAAAGGAGGACGATAGATTTCAAAATAATCTTTTCCCTCACCGGCAAATTCCAGTCCATTAAGAAGAAAGGCATAAGTGTCCCAACCAGGTCCACGCTCGAATTGGATTTGCAACCGTATGTAAAGAATAATTGAAGCTGCCAGTACAAGAAATATGAGAAAAATTTTATTACTGTGTTGCTTAATAAAAGGTTCATCCTGCTTCTTAAGTTTTGATCGCTTTGTAGGTTTGGGTTTAGGTTTCTGCACAATTTTAGGCTTTGACCGATTAATAGTAGCGACAGGAATCACTTGCTCTTTATTGTTGACGACAAGAATATCAGGTTTTATCGTAAGTCTTTCTATGGGAATTTCTTTTCTTTTTTCAGGCGCGTCATGAGGCTTGATCTCCAACGAGGAAAGCTTGCCCGTGCTAACATCTAGCTTAAGTCCGGAAACAATACCTATTTTCTTGTCGGTGTCAGTTTGCACTTTCTTTCCGACAAGTTTTAGGTCTTTGTTTAGAGATTCGCCAAACTCGGCCGTTTTTTCTTGCTCATATAGCTCATTTTCACTCACGACAACCACTGCATCAACGCCGAGAGAATGGATCTTATCAAATGGCAAGACTTTTAACTCGAAACCGTTTCCGGCCACTACTTCGACTAAGAAAGCGGTTATACTCATTTTTGACTTATCTATAAGACAGTCTTTGAGCTTACCTAACTCTTTTCTTTCTTTTACGGAAAAAACAGTAAGACCTAAGATCTTATCGATGTTTTCTAAAATCTTCTTATTGCTTATTTCTTCACCTTGTTTTCTGGGATCTTCCTTCACAAATACCTTTAATTCTTTGTTGACTGGGTCAAATCGGTTTTTACACAAAAGCTCAATACAATAAATTTGTGCGATATTTTTGCTTTTTCCAGCACATCTTTTGTTATCTCTTGTCCTTTTTTAATGATCACATTGCCTTCATCATCTGCGATGTCTCTGTCGACTTTCTTGCCTAGCATGAATTTAGATTGGCGTTCTTCTAGGATTTGCTTTAAGTCTTTGTAAGCCGTAGTTGGTGCTGTTTTGGTTGATACTTTTTCACTAACCGATTCATGCAATTGCTCATTTTCTTTACTATCGTGTACTTCTTTGTTTGCTTTACTTTTTACTTTTGCAGCAGAAGCCGACTTTTCTTGCTTTTTTTCCTTGACTTTATTATCTTCCTCCTCGCCGTCCTCCTTTACTTTTTCAATATCTTTACTGTTTAACTTAGAGGACGATTGTGTAACAACAATTAGATCTTTTTTGACCTCTTTAACATTCTCAATTGGGCAGTATGTTTTCTTTTCAGTTGCAATATTTATGACTTCTAAATCAACCACGCTAATTTTATTACGATCTATAGAATATTCCTTAACCGTCCCTACTTGAAGGTCGTCAATCTTAATTACACGCTTGTCTCTAAAACTGTCGCTCTTATTAATCATTGCTTTTAGATCAGGAGTTTCATTAAAT
>SDBU01009269.1_pt1 | contig 11065 bp, 11 predicted proteins | sample 2277071 | NCBI WGS metagenome assembly SDBU01 (sample SAMN10397929, study PRJNA504765) | marine sediment metagenome | isolation source: marine sediment core GS08_GC12, 126 cmbsf | place: Arctic Ocean: Gakkel Ridge, Loki's castle | collected 2008 | reverse complement strand
AGGTTTAGCTCAATATCCTCCACTGTCTCGCCAATGAGCTCCCTCTGGTAGTAGTGGATTATGTCCCCGTCTGCGGTATCTATCGTTGCCACCATTGCGTAATCACCTGTCGGGTGCGTTAACGAAAGCTGGAGGCTTGACCCACCGGCGGTTGTGGCGTAGAGATAAATTCGATCGTTGTCTGCTGTGGAGTCATTGCCGGAGTCCGTGTTGATGATAATCCCGTTCACGTGGACCTCGCCCGCGCTCCAGCTAAAATTGCGGCCACCGTCATCCGAAACCGTTATTGTGTGAAGCACCCCGCTCGGGACGGTTTCGGTAAAGAACTCATCCACTGTCTCGTCGGAATCGAGAACAGTCCCGCTATCCCCCACGTCTCCGCAAAACTTTACACCATATATCGCAGCAGCCCTGGCAGCAGCACTGCCATAATTATACTCGTTGTCTGCACCGGGTATCTGGTCATAGTAGTGGGTTTTTTCAGGGTTTGCCATGATACCGTTTACATGCAAAAACACACTAAGTATTACAACTAGCATCGGAAACACTACCAGTAAAAGCCATGTCCCATTTGTTATTCTTTTTATTTTCATTTTATGTTCCACTCCACGTGTCCATCATTATGCCCTCTACCCAAAGTTCCAACCGACTCTCACCCGTACTATAAATAAGGTATGTTTCAGTGGTGCTTGACAGGTAGAACTTTACATTATCACCAATCATGGTAATGTTAGCTCCAGTATGTCCTTGAACTCCAGTCTGACCGTATATTCCAGTGATCCCCTGGATACCAGTTACGCCTTGAACTCCCGTTGCACCCTGAACTCCTGTGGCTCCCTGTACACCAGTCACACCCTGGATGCCGGTTCTTCCTTGAACTCCTGTTTGCCCCTGTATTCCTTGCATTCCAGTGTAACCTTGAACACCTGTTACACCTTGGGCTCCTGTTAATCCTTGGACACCTGTGGCTCCTTGTGGACCACCGTAGGCCCCTGTTATACCCTGGACACCGGTAACTCCTGGATCTCCACCAGAGGGGCCAGTAATACCCCCAACACCTGTGGTACCCTGAATTCCTGTTACTCCCTGTCCCTGAATTCCAGTAAGGCCCTGAGATCCGGTTACACCCTGGATACCAGTAACACCTGCTGGACCACCATAAGCTCCTGTTACCCCTACAAGTCCTGTTAATCCTTGTGCACCAGTTACACCTTGTGGTGCACCTGCTGGTCCAGTGGTGCCTTGGACTCCTGTTACACCTTGAATACCTGCTCCTGTCTGTCCCTGAATACCTGTAGGAGCAGTTCCAGTGACTCCTTGCCAACCAGTGATACCTTGAACACCTGTTTCCCCTAAACCACCATCAACACCAGTTACGCCTTGAATTCCAGTGGTGCCTTGTGCTCCTTGTGTTCCGGTTACTCCCTGTATTCCAGTAACACCCTGTACACTTGCACCAGTAGTTCCTTGAATTCCGGTAACTCCGTCTGTTCCTGCTAAACCTGTTCTACCTAATATGCCAGTACCACCCTGTATTCCAGTGGTACCTTGAATACCTGTTACACCTTGATTCCCCTGAGCACCAGTGATACCCTGTATTCCTGTAACTCCTTGAATACTTGCACCAGTGGTACCTTGAATACCTGTTACACCGTCTGTTCCTGCAAGACCTGTTCGTCCTTGTACCCCGGTAGTACCTTGGATTCCAGTTCTTCCCTGTATACCAGTTACTCCTTGGTTTCCCTGGCTTCCAGTTATTCCTTGAATTCCTGTGTTTCCACGAATGCTGGCTCCAGTGGTTCCTTGAATTCCTGTTACACCATTTGTTCCTGCAAGACCAGTGCGGCCCTGAACACCAGTTCTTCCCTGGACCCCAGTGACTCCCTGTACTCCTGTAACTCCCTGGTTTCCTTGGTTTCCTGTTGTTCCCTGAATTCCTGTTACACCTTTGCTTCCGGTGATACCCTGTGCACCAGGACCAGTTACTCCTCTAACTCCAGTAGTTCCTTGAACCCCAGTTCCACCTTGTACTCCAGTGGTACCCTGAAGTCCTTGAATACCAGTTACTCCTTTTGCACCAACGCCAGTGGTACCCTGAGAACCAGTTACACCTTGAGAGCCTACACCTGTTGCGCCCCTTACTCCGGTTATTCCTCTTACCCCAGTTCTTCCTTGAACGCCCGTAACACCTTTAGTTCCTTGGGTACCTGTAACACCTTGAAGACCAGAATATCCTTGAGGACCAGTTTGACCAATTATACCAATACCAGTTACACCCCGGATACCAGTGTTTCCTTTGGTACCTTGGGCACCACCAGTACCTGTGGTTCCTCTAACACCAGTGATACCTTGGACTCCTGTGTATCCTCTAATTCCTGTATAACCGCCTAGGTTAGCATTTACGCCCAATTTATAACCTCCATAATTAATGTATTCTTCTTATGTCCAGTATGGTCTTTCCTCGGCAGCCCCCTCTTTCGATATACACGCAAGAAGTGCCTCCCTGGTTCCCTCATCTGCATCCACCAATACAACAGCATCTGACGTAATATTTGGGAACTGAATATAAGAAAACTCATCCGCATTGTCAATTGTTATAGTCCCTATCTGATCACCAAAAGCTGGCTGATTATTCCACGTTATTATATCCTCATCTATCGGTGCCACAATCTCATAATAATCCACATCTATACTACTAACTCCGCCTGGGGTCAACTGATTTAGCCAAATATTTAACGTGGAACCACCGGGACGGTTGAGGAAAGCCCTGCGACCCACAAATATTTCTTCAAACCCCGAACTTCCAATACTTATAGTGGTATCAGCACCATAATTATTATCTGGGAAAGCCTCCAACACCCAAGAATCATCTACCCCTGGTATTGGAGTTATTGCAGAGGCAACTCCAGAAACAGTCCACAACAATCCTCTCTTATCAACCTTAAAATCCTCGCTTACCTTAGCCTCGGTACGACTAGCATTATGGGCTGTTAGTATTCTCTTTCCTAAAGGATCTTTTCTCATGTTATATCTCCAACAGTCCAAGTAGTCCCAGAATCCGGACTCCACGCCCACTTGCGGTCATCGGAATCGCTCCAGAATGAAATCCACATTCGCCCCAAGTCATCAAACTCCAAACCTATTTGCCCTTCTGCAGGAGTTACTCCTAGTCCAGCAACTGCTGTTTCTCCATTCCAATTTGCCCCCATATCCCTAGTATAGTCAAAATAAATTACATCACTTCTATAATAAAAGACCCATAGCCACCCAAACGCGTCAAACTCAATTACAGGAAAATATCCCTCAGTATCATCCTTTACTGTGACCCAAGTAGCCCCACCATCGTCGCTGTACTTGACTTCAAATTCATTCATTTTTTTGCGTAATCCTTCCCAAGCATCTGTAGTTGCGAAAGACTTTTAGTAAGTTCATGGCAGTCTTTACAGAGTGTGACCCCATTATTGATGTCCCAGAGTTCCTTACACTTACGGGCTTGTTCTGCAGAGATAATTTTATGTTCCTGTAGAATTAAAGCAAAAGGTTTTATATGATGTGCTTGCAAACACCCACCTTTAATATTACAAGTCTTACAAGTCCAATTATCATGTTGAAACGTATTTGAACGCCATTGTCTATATTCATCAAGACTCCTAATTTGTTTATACAGCGTAGTAACACCACCCTTCCAATTAGGACTATCTTTACCCCGAAATTTCCCCAAATGAGATTTACGCATTCGTTTGCAGAACTCTAATGAACGTTTTTGACCTAGACATTTCTTCCTGGTCTTCCTAATGGCTTCAGGGGAACGTATTCGTCCCCTTCCCTGTTCGGATTGTTTTTGTTTGATTTCTGCTGCTCTTTTAGTTCCATATAATTCTTCATAGGTTTTTCCTTCCAGTCGTAAGCGCATTTTTCTTCTAGTTTCTCTACTCCACATTTTCTTCTTACCTTTATTTCCTAAACTAATTTTGCGTTTTGATTCTTCAGAGTGTTTTCTTAAACTACTTGCAATACCTATCTTTCTCTTTGCTTCCTCAGTATGTTTATTCCCAATATGTGCCTTGCTAAGAGCTTTGCGCCAGGCAGCAGGGAATTTTTTCCCTTTCAATGGACTACAGTTACTATGAAAGTTATGATGTGTTATAAATTTTTGCTCAAGATCTGTACGACAGAGAAATGTATTCTTGCACCCACAAACACAGGTTCTAACTTCATACACTAATCCTTCTGATGCATATCTTCCCTTAGTGTTCCTAGTTCTCTTTCTTTTCTTTCTCATTTTACTCCTTTAGTCCTTTAGGGGCCTCTTAACTATCGTAACAGATGCGATAATACTTTCTGACATTTTCTCCATTATCTTTTCCCTAATGGCCCGTAGGTCAGATGTTCTTACAGAAGTTTTAAAAGCTTTCCCATGAGGAAGTAATTGCTGAAATGTTGCTTTAGCATCATATGCTGGCATTAGTAATTCATTGCTCCTATCTTCATTGTTATTAGAGTTGGATCTGCTACCACTTCCAAACTCATCACCTGGTAATATTCATCCCAGCCCCTTTTATCGTCTATTATTCTTATCTTATTAAAGATTTCTAAATCTAAAATATCCTCTGCATAAGGTACCTTAAATTGAACAATAGTACGAATCTGAGCGTACCATTTAGCTAAATTGTTACACATCCAGGCACAGGCAGCATAATTACCTAAATTAGGTTCTATAAAAACCCCTGGTCTGGATTCATTAATTTCTTTCTCTAATTCTAAATCGTAAAATACTGCTGCTATAATATCCCCCATGTTATATGTTTCTCCACTATAATCCCAATTAAGAGTTTCAGGGGTGTTTTCACTATCCCTAAATTCATTAGAACGTCCTAGTACAATTATTCTAGTTCTTAACGTGTCAGCTTCATAGTAGATAATGTTTTCTATGTTCTTTTGGCCCTCTTCGGGTTTGTCTGAGAAGGTATATGCGGTTTCCTGATCACCTAATTTGGGTCTTCGTCTATATTGAACTTTACCATCTTTATCAGCATAGAGCATCCATCTAGAATAGTTTCTAACAGCTAACATACATTGCCATATCTGAGTTCCTCTGGTAAACTTCCACTGAGGAGCCATGATATCCCCAGGGAGTGGTGGTGCTATTGGGTCACTATCATCATCCATTTGAATTTGAACTCTTGCTAAGTTAGCAAGACGTGCCATAGCTCCTCTATGGGTCATACCATCCATAATTTCTGAAGATAAGAGAACATTGTTCTGACAGCGTTTGAATATATCTTTTGAGGTTACATTTAACCTATACTGATTAAACCCTGGACGGACAATAATTACTTCATCTGTAAGATGGGTTGCTCTTTTTGTTTTTCCATCTTTAGTACCAAGCTCTATACTCATACTAAGATTTTTTGCTGTAATTTCCTCATGGATATCTCCGTACCCCTCTATTTGAAGTTCAGAGAATGCTGGTACAGGAGTTCCATGGGAATCTATGCTTTTCTTTTCTCTGTATCTTATAACATCTGTTTCTATTGCCCATTCTTCATAGTCAGGGTTCATGTCTCCAACTTCTGGCTCTGCCCGGACTTCAACTCCATATAGTAAAGGAATTACATGACATAAGTTATCTACAGCAATATTATCATCATAGTTCACTCCTGACATGTGTATAAATAGTTTATATTTATAAGTTGAGTCACCCCCATCTTCTATAAGAGGCTCCCCATTACCAGGACTTGCCCCTATAGAAAATTCATCTATAGGGTCTGGCATATGCGCTCGTATCCTCAAAGACCAATCTTCCGGGTCAGGTTCATATAGAGGATGTATCCAACCACTAGTAAGGTACCCTGGGGTATGATAATATAATGTAGTAAAAGTAAAAGCATACCCCCCAAAACCTTCGATTTTAATTTTTGCTCCATTAGGTACTATCACAGGGTATTTCTTTCCCGCGAGTTCCCACGTACCAGGTTCCCCCTCAATAGGTTCCTCATCAAAATTAGAATATGTACCATGGTGTCCTTTCCCTGCCACCCCAGCAATTCCAAAGTAATCTGAGGGTACAAAAACTCTAGAGTTATACCCAGAGTACCAGGAGTTGTATAAGAGGTCAACTGGCCTTTCCTCATCAACTTTACTTAGGCTTATAACAATTTGTCTGTCAATAAACATAACAATCATTGTGTACCACTTTGGTTCCCCTGATTTCATTTCCTCGGGAAGAGAAAACTCATGTCTTTTCTTTTGAATATCTTCATGAAAGAACTCTACCCAAGAGTTTCCAGTTTTGGAAAGGCATATTGCAAAATAAGGAGTGGCCTCATAACCATCTTTGTATATTATAACTCTAGAAAAATATTCTTCTGTCCGTCCTTTTAGTTCAAAAGATCTAAATGTAAGCATAAACCCTTGGTTTTCATGAAGGGGGTAATACTTCCGTACAGTAAATTGCTCAGAATTTCCGCTCACGTTAAGTTCAGGAAAATGGTGAAGAACGGAAACATCGTCTTGCCCACTTAATGTTATTTCTCTTGTCTCCCACAGCCAGACAGAATGTTCTTCTGTCCAACTAGTTGCGATAGGAAGAAAAAGACTAGTATTTCTTAATGTATAATCTAGGCGCAGCATCATTAAATTTAGATCAGGAAGAATAGTCATGCTTCTATCAAATAACCCGGTAGGGGTACCTACTGGATGTTCCCCGCCCCCAATCATAGCTTCTAAGTTCTTAAAATCCTCTGCACCATAAACTAGTAGGTCATGACCTGGTTTTATTATTTTAGTCCCAGAAGGGGCATCAAAAGTTAGTTTAAGACTGGTTATAGAACTCATAGTTGTCCCCCTATCCCTGCTCCTAACCTTCCAAGAAATTGTTCTGACATAACCTCTACTGTTTCTTCCCCAATTTGGAGATTAATGGTAAGCCCACCAGCCCCGGCACCAACCATTCTCCGACCTCCGGCTGCTTCTATACCCCCACTAACAGCCCCTCCACCAGCACCAAGAACCCCACCAAGATCTGGTGTTCCTCTATCCATTGCTTTAGCACTTTCCATGGCTTCCATTAGACCTTGCATTCCTGTTCCTTCTGGGAGATTATAGAGGGCTCTTATAGCCCCACCAAGGACATCCTGTCTTTGCATAAAGGCTTTTCTTTTTTCTATTCTTTCTAGATCTCTCATAGGCCCTTTTACAAGGTTTCCAAGTTTATCATATATATATCCATATCTTTCAGCAACATCCTCTAAAGCCTCCCGCCACATCTTCGTTAGGAAGTGTGCCTTTCCCAGATGTTCCTCAGAACTCTTTAAAAGATTAAAATATATTTTAAGCCCTGGAGGAAGGTCTTCGGTTGCTTTGGCAAATTCCTCTGCTCTTTTAGCAGCCTCTTCTCCTCCTTTTTTTCTTTCGCTTTCGTTCTTTCTCCACTCTTCAAATTCTTCTTTTGAAAAGCCAACATTCTTTTTCTGAACTTCTGCAGCGTCTTCAAATGCTCTAGCCATTCCTTCCACAGAAGCTCTATTCTTAGCCATATACTCTGAAACTTTTTTCGCACCTTCTGATTGGGTGTTTCCTAGTTTTTCATAATCCTTAATAAACTCCTCTAGCTTATCTATGTCTTCTTGGCTAACTCCGGCTGCTGTAGCCCGTCCGAGAAGCATAACCTTATCAAATTTACTCATTTCCTCAAAATACTTTCTTAGCTCCTCTTTACTTCTTGTTCCACTCCTTTCTAATTCTTTCTCTAGAAATTTAGTAGCTTTAGCACTTAATTCTAATCCTTCAACCTCCTTCATAAGAGCTTTTGTTGCTTCATTGGTTTTGGCACCTAAGTCTGTCTGAGCACCAGCAGCATCTCTGGTAGCCTCTGCTGCAGCATTATTAGCCTCTGCAGCACCAGCCGCACCCTCTTTAGAAGCACCAAAAAATTCTTTAATCTTCTCTATAATAGGACCAAAAACTTCTGCCAAATCTCTAATATGATCTTCTGACTCCCCAAGCCATTTAACAAGATTAACTAAGATAGTAGTACCCAAAAGCTTCAAGATGCCAGAAAAATGCTCCCATTCACCACTAGCTCTTCTTAACTCTCGATTTAATTCTTCTTGTGTTACACTTAAAGCAGCACCAAGGGCCTCCTCTTGTCTTAAGTGCTCTGCAGAGATACCTTGAATTTTATTTAGTTCCTCTCTTACTAGGATATACCTGCGAAGCATTGTGATACTCTCAGGAGGGAGGTCTAAGAATCTAGCAAGACGCATTGCCCCCGCACTACGGTACTTTTCATAAAAATCTGCCAATCTTTCAAATATCGTAGACATATCTTTATAAGCATCATTCTGAGATTTGATAATGCCAGCTAATCTTAACCCTGAAGAGGCTTGCCTATTCCACCCAAGATGTAACTGATCCATGTGACTTCTTAAGGTACCAAGAATTTTATACATATCCTGGAAACTTTCACCCATGGCATTAGACATGTCTAAATATCTAGACATATCCTGGGGTTGCTCCGCTATTGACTCACCAAGATCGTACATGCTTTTAGCGGTAGCTCTAGCCCGTGCTCCAGTCTGATCTAAAGCTCTTAGCATAGCACCACTGTATTCTGGTACTCTTCGGGCCAGGGATCCCATAATGGATTCTTGCTTAGTAAGAACCTGGTTTACTTGCTCCATCTGTCGAGAGGCTCTTTCTTTAGCTTGAATCTCTAAAATAAGAATTTCTGTGTAATCTGGCATTACCCCATTCCTTTTAAGTATTGTTCTTTTCTTTGTTGCTTAGAATACTCTCCTTGAATGTCTTCTATTAGAATAAAAGCCTTCACATGTTTTGCAGGAAGGCTTCTTACTCCAGTTCCAAGAATCTTTATCATATCATACTCTAATAGAAAGGGGCTCCCTATAAACCCTTTTAGCTTCCTGCTTCGGTTCTTCCTTCTTGACTTGTAGTGGGCAGCAGACCACCCTAGACGATGCTGGGCTACTGCCTCTATCAGTTTTTTTCTTCATCCTCAGTTAGGGTGTTTAGAGCATCAACCGCCTTATATAGAGCCCTTCCATGAGATGGGGGGAGCTTTTTAACATTCTCTTCTGTTATAGTAAGTATCTCCCCCTCTGTGATAAGAGCCCTATTCTCATCTGTACCCCTGAAGGTCCAAGATTTTAGGGTTTTCAGGACCATCATAACTCTGAGTTTTCTCGTATCCATTGTCGGTTTTCCATCTACAACTATTATAGAGGATTGAGTAATCTCTAAATCCTCATCCCACAAATACGATAATAGTTCGTAGTTTATGCCCTGAATATCCATTGTCATTCTCCTTATGCAGTGCCTATATCCCAGTCTTCCACCGCGTAATTTGCTCCATACTCTATAAGATCAGCAGGAGTAAGCGGCCTTTCATGTGCGCCTCTCTTTAGATTGGTCAAGGTGATCTTGATACTGTTAGTACCAGCACCAGCAGAATCAAAAGTAAGAACTACACTACCGATTACGGTAAGACTCTCAACCATGAGGTCTATACCTTCCTGCTCCAAGAACCTAAGAGAACAGGAAATTACCTGATTCTTCTCTACGAGGTACTTTGCCCGTCTCACTGGAGCACTTAGAGAGGAATCAATGACCGGACCCCAATCCACATTGTGAGCTATGGAAATTGTTGCCCCCACAAGCTCTATACTTGATATACCAGAAATTACTCCGTTATACCACATAAGAACAGGGTCATTTGCTGGGCTATGCGTTCCACCAGAACCGTCAGCAGAATAAAGAGCCTTCCATGCTACACTACCACGGAGTTCTGCTCCTGCTGCCGCATCAATGGTCAAAGAGTCAATCTTGCAGTTCTTATGTACCTGACTCTCACTTGAAGATCCACCACCCTCAATATCAAACTCTGTTAAGCGACCTGTGGAAGCATTTCTTTTTCCTAACTCTAGAAGAGTCTTATCCTGCAACTCTAGAGTTACATTACCAAAAGCAGTAAGAAGCCCTTCTCTCAACTGCGTTGGTTTGAAATCACCAATACTCCTTATATCCCGGACCTCACTACTCTCTGCCATTGTCCCACCTGATATGATGCCCGTGCCTGTCCTACCACCACCTACAGAAGTACTAAATTTAAAAAATTCGTCTATACCAACTACGTATGCCATGTTATTTTTCCACCACCTTTCTTGTTAGGATATGACAGTCTTTACACAATGTTACTCCATTACTTACTTCCCAAAGTTCTTTACACATCTGGGCCTCCCACACGTTCCCGATTTCATCCTCTTTTACTATTTGACTAAATTTTTTAATATGGTGGGCTTCCAAGGAAACAGCTTTTCCAGCCTTACTTCTTACTCCACAAGTTTGGCAAGTCCAATTATCTCTTTCAAAAACATTTGAACGCCATTTTTTGTATTCTGAAAGATTATGAATTCGACGATATAATGGTGTAATACCTCCTTGCCAATTTGGATTCTTTTCACCTAAATTTGCTATTCTTCTCTTCTCCAATGTCTTTTTTGGAATCTTCTTCCCATACATTGGGTGATTCTTTCCACAATTAATCGTATTTCCTTTTTGGAATCCATGAGTATGCCCTATTTTAGATTCCCGTAGTTTACTAATATATTCTGGGTCCTTATAAAAGTTACAACCTACAGGGTACTTACGGACACGGCTCACAGGATTCCCCCCCTTCCAACTTGGGTTTTTATTCCCTAATTTAGCTTTTCGTTGTTTCCTAATATACTCCGGATCATGGTAGAAATTATAACCTTTTGGGTACTTACAAACATAATCCACTCTTTTATTTCACCTCCTTCTTTTTAGGTTTTGTTTCTACCGGAGCTTTTGCAACTACAGGCTCTGGTTTCCTAACTTCCTGAAACTCAGGATTCTTCAGTAACAATTCTACTACTTCATCTGTGAACTTACCATCCAATAAAGGATGTCTTATAAGGTTCACATCTGCCATACCGTGAATGTACGAATGGAATCTTACACCGTATGCTGTTTTCTGCACAGGTGGGAAATTGCCAAGTTTATCTTTAACGATTTGTTGAAT
>SDBU01009267.1_pt1 | contig 11066 bp, 11 predicted proteins | sample 2277071 | NCBI WGS metagenome assembly SDBU01 (sample SAMN10397929, study PRJNA504765) | marine sediment metagenome | isolation source: marine sediment core GS08_GC12, 126 cmbsf | place: Arctic Ocean: Gakkel Ridge, Loki's castle | collected 2008 | reverse complement strand
ACCTCAAACCGACCCGGCTTGAGTGTATCCAGGCTGATGTTAACTCGCTGCAGGCCGGCCGATTTTAGCTCAGCAGCGCAGCGACCGAGCAAGACGCCGTTGGTGGTCAGAGAAATATCATCGATAGTCTCTATCCGAGTCAGCATCTCAATTAACTTAGCCACCCCTAGCCTCACCAGGGGCTCACCACCGGTAATCCTTACCTTGGTAATCCCCAGTTCAGCTGCCGCCTGAACCACGGTATAGATTTCCTCATAGGTAAGAATATCACGGTGGGACATCAGGCGGACGCCACCCAGCGGCATGCAGTAGATACAGCTCAGATTACAGCGGTCAGTTATCGAGATGCGCAGATAGTTAATCGGGCGCTGAAAAGAGTCAGAAAGTCCGGTCAAAAATAATACCCCCTACTAAGGCTACCACTATTTTACCGTTACCAGTGGCAATCCACAAGTATCGACTTCGCCAAAGATAATTCACGCCGATAGATAGTTCCTAAATTCGCTTCCTCTCCTCCCGCACGAAAAAGAGTAACACCATAGCTGCCGCCGCTAAAATTGCCAGCAACCGCCAGGCCACTTCATAAGAACCCGTCACATCAACGATGTAACCGAAAGTCGGTGGACCGATAACGTGGCCACTAACGAGAATAACCGTGCTCATGCCAGTCACTATCCCGGCCAGCTCCTTACCGGCAATCTCGCCAACGAGCGTTAGATGGAGTCCTCCCCAACCAATAGCGGCCAACCCCAGGACAAAACAGATAGGACCGATTATCCAGAATGGGCTACCTCTCTCAAGAAAGGAGAGTAGCAGGCACGTGGCAAAAGTAAGGCCACACATCAAGATATATACCTTCTTCCTGTCCCCACGGAAAAAGTAGTCACTGATGAACCCTGATACTGGTTTGCCAAAGGCACCAGCAGCCTCAGATGTCGCCAGGAAAAGACCAGCCGCTACCACCCCGATGAGCATTACTTCCCCCAGGTAGAGGACGAAATGGGCCAGCACTGAGAACTCAACGAATACCAAGCATGCACCCGCCAGGCTAACCAGCCAAATCTCCCGACCCCGAAAAACCTCCCACACCGATGCTCCAGAAGACGCCGAGTTAACCGTCGGCGAGGTGTTAAGTTCAACACTATGCGGCGGTTCCCGGTATAAAATAAATGAGACAATCCCGACAACTATGCTGATAAAGCCGATGGCAAGAAAGCCATAGTGCCAGGAAAGGGCTAGCGCCAGGGTGGGCAAGGTGGCCGCACTGACAATCCCGCCAATATTGACCCCCGTTTGCTTGAACCCCATGGCCGTAGCCCTCTCCTTTACCGGAAACCAGAGCAATACTGCTTTAGTTGTTGCCGGCATAATGCAACCAAGACCTACTCCAGAGAGCGCCATGAGGATGAGTCCCTGGTCAAATGACGTGATGAGAAACATCCCGGTAACGAAAATACCACCAACCATCGCCCCTATAACGAGTATCGGCCGTACCCCGATTTTATCGACCAGCCAACCGGCTGGAATCAGCGAAATTCCATATCCAAGGGCCGCTGCTGACATCAGTGAGCCGATTTGAGCATTGGTCAAGGCAAAGTCTTCTTTGAGAAAGGGGGCCAGTGGTCCGATACTCAGCCGCTGCATGTAGACCACAGTGTAACCCATCCAGCAGACGCCTAAAATAACCCAGCGATATCTACCCATAAGCAATATTCAGCCATATCAATCTAGAGCAACACCGTGTTTCAACTACCCACTGTGTTGCTGCTTAACCTCACCAGCAGCGGATATACCTTCCTTGCCGCCTCCCCCCGATGACTTACCCGGTTTTTCATCGCCAAAGGGAGCTCCGCCATGGTCTTGTCCAGTTCCGGCAGGTAAAAGACCGGGTCATAGCCGAAACCTTGATGACCCTCAGGTTCGAAGGTAATGACCCCCTGACACTCGCCAGTACAGAACTCCACTCTCCCATCGGGGGTTGCTACGGCAATCACACACCGAAAACGGGCCGACCGCCCCTCCCACGGCACCCCTTCCAGCTTGGTCAACAAATAATTGACCCGCTCCCGGTCTGAAGCACCTTCACCAGCATAGCGGGCCGAAAGTGGGCCAGGCTCACCACCCAGGGCATCGACCTCCAGTCCAGAATCGTCCGCCAGAGTTAATAGCTGGCTCTCCACAGCCAGCAGCGTTGCCTTTAACCTGGCATTCTCCTCCAAGCTTTCTCCCACTTCACGAACCTTGGTGGTAATGCCCAGGTCAGCCAGGGTAACTAACTCATAGGGAAGAGTCTGGAGCAGGCTACGGTACTCGTGTACCTTAGCCTGATTGTTTGTCGCCAGGAGTAGTCTGGACATGCCCCTAGTCCGGAGGAAGGTCAGTAAATCTTCCCTTCAGCTTTTCCATTACCTGGGGCATTGTAGTGTATTCCATCTCATCCAGAGGCAAGCGGTGCGGCTCAAAAGGACCGTGGCGACGCATCAGGTACGCCATTTCATTTGCCTGGTGTCGGGCCAGGTCGAATGACTTGTCAGCGAACATGTCGCGGGGCCCCACCAACCTCCCGGAAGAAAGCTGGAAACCAAGCGCTATCACCCGGGGTGGGCCATCAAAGCGAGTGGGAGTGCTATCTTCGACGGAGACCGGCATCAGGGGGCCCTGGTGTGAACCCCTCATCCACCCCTCCACCAGGATTGGAGCAGCGAACGGTTCGAGTACTTCTCCTACCGCCGGAAACTCCCCCTGGGAACGGACAATACAGACCGGGTCGTCCTTACCCACGTACCGCCCGGCAAGTAACGCTAAACGCTGGGTAGAGGATACCGCGCCAATCTCCTTACTCTCCCGATGGTAGACCGCCTTTACCATAAAGTGTGAAGGGGCCCCGATAAAAACCAGCATGTCATAAATCTCATCCGGGGCGTTAAAGATTATTCGCTTATGCTCCTTGATATCGTGCACCTCAAAAGCAAAACCGCGGTGCATATTGTCGGCAATAACCAGCCCAATGGTATTAAACGGGTCGGCAAATATTTTATACAGCGCCATGTTCCAGGCCCCGGCCGAGGTCTTGTCGGCCATAAAGATGATGACCGTCTCCGCCTCCCGCTCCTCAAATTCCATCTCGGCCACCCCCGGCCCCATTCCCTTGACATTACCGGAAAAGGCATCGCGGAGTAAGTCCTGTCCGGCACCATGAAGCTTCAGCTTCTTGGCCAGCGCCGTGCCCTCAACAAAGGTATCCCAAGCAAGCTTGTGTATTTTCTCGCTGTTCTCACCCTGCTGATGAGTCATAATGAGCTGCAGGTCATCCCCACACTTGGTTACGTGGTAGTCCACCAGTAGCCCGCTGCCCTTAGCCTTGGCCAGAGCTTTGTCTGCCAGGGCCAAAATATCCGGGTGAGAATCAGAATGCCCCACATAACCACCAATATCAGCCTTGATGACACTCAGCGTGATTTTCACATTCGCCTCCTTTAAAAGTGAACTAATAATCAAGCCCGCCCAGCGGCAAGCGAGACGTTGACATCTGTCCCCGGCTAGGGTTTGGCAGTTAGCAGTTTAACAACTCACCCCAGCGGTGTCAAGACAACGAGGTGGGAGCACTATCTACCACACAGGCAATAATGTTATAATACACCCGATATAGAAAGGGGTAGGTTAAGATAGACATAATCCCGGCGGTAGACCTGAGACATGGGAACTGCGTTCGCCTGTACCAGGGCGATTTCGCACAGGAAACGGTATTCTCAAACGACCCGGTAGATGTTGCCCTGCAATGGCAATCGTTAGGTGCAACCAGGCTTCACATAGTTGACCTGGACGGGGCGGCTACCGGTGAACTTTTTAACCTGGATATTATCAGGGAGATAGCTAATGCCGTATTGATTCCCATCCAACTGGGTGGTGGCATCCGCGACCTTGAGACGGTAAAAGAGGTGCTCAAAGCCGGTGTCGAGCGGGTCATTTTGGGCACAGCGGCAGTAGAAGACCACGAGTTAATCAAAGAGGCGTGCCGTAACTTCAGTGAGTCGGTTATTGTAGGGATTGATGCCAAAGAGGAGTATATTGCCATACGCGGCTGGCAGCTGCAAACGGCACTAAGAACGCTGGAATTTGCCCAATCCATGATACAACTGGGGGTGAAGCGTTTTATCTATACTGACATCAGCCGTGACGGCACCCTTACCGAACCAAATTTCACGGCTACCTATGAGCTGGTTAGCAACCTCCGGGTACCCGTAATCGCCGCCGGAGGCATTTCCTCAATAAACCACCTTAAGGTGCTGCAAAAGCTTGGTGTCGAGGGCGCCATAGTGGGCAAAGCACTCTATACCGGAGACATCAACCTGAAACAAGCACTAAATATCATTAATCGATAAGAGGCCATTTATAAAGTAGCTTGAAGGGTAAAGCCCTCCAAGAGCAACCCTTCCCCATCTCCTTCAAAGGAGAAGGGGACAAAGGGGGTGAGGTAGATAGGAAATCACCTGCAGTTTAACGAAAAAGGACTTATCCCAGCGATAGTTCAAGACGCCGACACCGGAGAGGTACTGATGCTGGGTTACATGAATGAGGAAGCCCTGCACCGGACGTTGTCCAGCGGTGAGGCATGGTTTTACAGCCGCAGTCGCCAGGAGCTATGGCACAAGGGAGAAACCTCGGGCAACCGTATCATGGTGCACTCGGTATGGCAGGACTGTGATAGTGATACCATCTTGGTCAAGGCCCGGCCCACCGGTCCGGTATGCCATACCGGCAACAAGACCTGCTTTTTTCAGCAGCTTGCCAAAGATGATATAGACACGACCGGCTAGGGGGAAGCCTGAGCTACCTCTTCTTTCGGCTGGTCAATCTCCACTACTTCCCTTAATGCGGTCACGGCAACCTCCAGCTGACTATCATCGGGCTCCCTGGTAGTCAGCGACTGTAGCCACAATCCTGGAGCCAGTAAAGCCCGGACCAGACTATTCCCGGCATGTCTGCCGGCGAAATAGGTAACCTCGTAGCCAAGAGCCGCGATAACCGGAAGAAGGATAACCCGCGACAGCACCATCAACCACAGTGACGGCAAACCAACCAGGGCAAAAACAACGATGGCTATCATCAAAACGATGAACAGAAAACTGGTACCGCAGCGCACATGAGTGGTATCATATTTCTTCACCGACTCTACATCGAGGGGAATCCCATCTTCATAGGCATTTACCGCCTTATGCTCGGCACCATGATAGGCAAACACCCGCCTGAGGTCAGGCAATAACCCCATTAACCCGAGATAAGCAACGAAGATAGCCAGGCGAAAACCCCCTTCTATCAGGTTAAACACCAGGGATGAACTGATATAAGAAGCAAGCAGCCTGGTAAGAAACAACGGAGCTAAAAAGAACAGGCCAACAGCAAAGGCCAGAGAGCCCGCCAGTGTGAGCCAGAGGTATCCCCCGGAAATCTTCTCTTCCTCTTCCTCCAGAGAAACATTAGCTGAGTACAGCAGCGCCTTAATACCTAAAGCCATCGCCTCAATCAGGACAACGATGCCTCGCAGTAGCGGAGTCTTCCTTATCCGGCCGGTATAGAACGCAGACAATGGCCAAGTATTCATCACCAGGTCGCCGCTGGAACGGCGCACTACCGTTACCATGGTCTTCTGGCCCCGCATCATCACCCCCTCGATAACCGCCTGGCCGCCATAATAAGTCCTCTCCGCCACAGCAAACCTCCTGAGAAATAAAAAGGGAGCGGTTCAGTAACCCGCTCCCGCCGCCACAGTCATACCTTCTTAGTCCTGTATCCCGTAGCGCCGCTTAAACCTTTCCACCCGCCCGCCAGCATCCATCATCCGGCGCTCGCCAGTATAAAACGGGTGACACTGGCTGCACACCTCGACCTTGAGGAGTTTTCTGGTGGCACCAGTGGTAAATTTGTTGCCGCAAGCGCAAACCACCTCGGCATCAGTATAATACTCAGGATGAATCTTCTCTTTCATACTATCTAACCGGTGTAAACGCTAACCTTCCTGCGGTTTTTGCTGGCCGGCTCGAATTTGACAATGCCGTTAATAAGAGCAAACAGGGTATAATCCCGGCCCACCCCGACGTTATTTCCGGGATGGATACGTGTACCCCGCTGACGAACCAGGATGGTCCCCGCGTTCACCAGTTGTCCGGCATATCTCTTCACTCCAAGCCGCTTCGAATTACTATCGCGGCCGTTACGGGTACTGCCACCACCTTTCTTATGTGCCATCTGCTGTCACCTCTTCTTTCCGCCGACGAACCCGCTTCTTCGGCTGGCTCGGTGGAGTCTCCTGGCCAACTATCTTATCAATCGCCAGCCTGGTATAGAATTGACGGTGTCCCGTCTTCTTGCGGTAGCGCACCTTGGGCTTGTATTTAAATACGATAATCTTCTTTCCTTTGGCCTCGCCTTGCGAGGTAGCAACCACCTTTGCCCCCTCAATAGTGGGCGTGCCCACCGTTACCTTATCGCCATCTGCGATAAGTAGGACTCGCTCCAGGTCAATAGTATCACCCTCAGCCACATCCAGCCGCTCCACATCTACCGTCTGACCTGCGCTTACCTTATATTGTTTGCCGCCGGTCTCAATAATAGCGTAAATCCTTGGCCTCCTAGACTTAGCTATTCTACCAATTGCGGTGGCCAGGTGTCAAGCAGCGCTCTCCAGCCGCTGCCACAACTCCTTCACCTTCGCCTCTAACTCAGTGAGGCTGCAATCGGCATCAATAACCACATCGGCACGCCTCAGCCGCTCCTCGGAGGATAGCTGAGAACGAACGCGGGCTAAAGATTCCTCCTCCGACAGCCCACTCCGTTCCCTGAGCCGCCTGAGCACCGTAGACTCAGGGGCAACTGTAACCCAGACCTCGTCCACCGATGAAGCCCAGCCTGCCTCCACCAGAAGCGGAGCTTCAAGGACAACCACTGCCACACCCTGCTCCTGGTATTTCTCAAGCTGGGCCTTTACCATATCATGCATCCGTGGGTGTACTATCCGGTTCAATTGCGATAAGGCGCTGGCATCCGCAAATACTATCTTGCCCAGCCGGTTACGGTCAATATCACCACTGGGGGCAAGAACCTGTTCACCAAAGGCGTCAATTATACCCCGTCGTATCTCAACATCCTTTAGCGCTTCATGCCCTACTTTATCTGCATCCAGAATCACCGCACCCAGCTCCGCCAGAGACTGAGACACGGTGCTCTTGCCGCTACCTATGCCACCAGTAAGACCGATAACCTTCATCGCCCTCCGTCTTATCAAGTCTATCTGTTAGTAGATTAGGCCGTCAAGAGAGCGAAACTCTATTAGACAACTTTATTTGTGACCTCACCCCTGTATCCCCCTCTCCTTGATAAGGAGAGGGGGAATCGTTATGTAAAGAGAGGCGAAGCCTCTCTGCTACTCTCCTTCAAATGCTGCTGCTGGAACAAGTGCTTTCATAGTCTCCCCGTTCAGCGTTGACTGGCAAACAGCTAAGGACAGGTTTAAGAGAAAGGGTATGAAGTAACCCCATACCCCGCGCTTTTCAGGCCTGTTAACAATAGCTCGGGAAGCCGAACCTATCCAAGACAAGCAAAACGACTCCTGTTGCATTAGAATAGTGATAAAGATAACGCGGAAATTAGCGCAGGCTACGGAACACGGGGCTTGACCTCAGCATCAGTCAAGAAGACTGGACATCCTTCCGGTGGTTAGGGTCACGGCGTATCTCGTGTACCACCTTTCCCCCAAACAGGGCAGCGGTATGTGATGTCGTTGTCCCAGGCTCGAAGACATGCATCAGGATATTTGAGTCCGACCAGAAGTCGTGCCCTGGTTTTAGATTTGTCTGGTTATTAGCTCATATAATCTGACTGCTTCTCGGGCACTCTCCATAGAAACCGGTGGTTCATCGCCGGTTTGCAGGCTACCAATAAACCTCTTGATTAAGGTATAGTGTCCATGATGATGCCTGCCTGACACGATATTATATACAGTGTGGAGGGTGCCGGTGAATTCTTGAATACCCCACCTGATGTTCTCGTAGGCGTGCGCGAGACGGCCCTCTCTGCCAAGCCCGTATCTAATGACGACGGCACCCCAGACGTCAATGTATAGATTCCCCTTTGTGCCATAAATTTCAAGCACCATAGTATCGTCAGGCATATTAACTGATGACGTCAGTGTCACCAGGCTGTCTTTATTCTCCAGGACTACCCTTAACTCGTCGGCGACAAGCCAATCACGGTTACCCGTTTTCCGACTGTATACGACCACGGGTTCCAGATTATCTAAAAAAGCCGAAGCCAGGTAGATGGGATGTGAGAGCATCTCTCCAAATATGCCTCCCGGCAGTTTATGGCACCAGTGTTCTTTATCCATAACCAGGTCACGGTCTCTGGGCATCGTGTCCTTAATATTTATTCCTACTATCTCGCCAATAACACCCTTGCTGACCATTGACCTTGCTTTCAATATTGCTGGCATGAAAAGCTCATTATGCACTACGCATAGTTTTACCCGGTTGGCGTGGGCTTCCGCCACCATTTGGTCGGCTTCTTTCAGGCTTAAAGCCATTGGTTTTTCCATTAAAACGTGGCAACCTTTCGCCATTGCCTGAGTCGAAAGCGCCAGATGTGACTGGGGTGGAGCGCAAATGTCGATGATGTCAACTCCCTCCTTGTCCAGCATTTCAGGAAAGTCAACGTAACAACGGCCAATGCCAAATCTTTCGGACACCTGTTTGGCCAGGTCTTTATTCTTATCGCAGAGTGCCACTATCTCAACCCCTTTTATCTTGAGTAGCGAAGGGATGTGCTGTTGTTCGGCTATGGCACCGCCGCCGATTATGGCAATCCTTAGCTGCTTTTTCTCGTTCACCACCAACTCTGTCCTTTACTATTAACCCCAATTCACGTGGGGTGTGGCGCCTTGGCGCGCGCTTACCTGGGTAAAGACGACATGCCGTGCGTCCTCAGCAACATTGGTACAACTCAGTTACGGAAACTTTAATCCGCTGACCTACCCTTGTCAAGCGCCTGCTATTATTAACGGCTGTCCGTTCCGACTAGGAATGTAGGGGCTGACGCCCTCCTTTCTAATCAATTCCCCCTCTCCCTCGAGGGAGAGGGGGACCAAGGGGGTGAGGGTGAATAAAAATCTACAGGCTATGTTTGACAGGAACTCGGTGATATAATTAGGGTTGAGGGGGTGCTGCATGACGCTAACCACCCGTGAAGCAACGCTCTACGAAAAACTGCCCCACTCCAGGGCACGGTGTAACGTCTGCCAGTGGCGCTGCCTTGTCAACCCGGATAAGCTTGGCGTCTGCCGCATGCGTCAGAATAGAGACGGCACAATCTATAGCCTGAACTACGCTCAGGTGTCCTCGGTAGCCACTGACCCGATTGAAAAGAAGCCGCTGTTCCACTTCTACCCGGGCAGCCTGGTCTTCTCGCTGGGCGGCTGGGGTTGTAACTTCCACTGCCTGGGCTGCCAGAACTGGGAAATCTCCTGTGTGGAGATGGCACAGCCAGAACGCGGTTCCAGAGAGATTCCACCCAAAAAGGCGATAGAACTGGCCAAACAGTATCACTGCCAGGGCATCGCCTGGACATACAATGAGCCGACCGTGTGGTTCGAATATACCCTGGACTCGGCCAGGCTGGCTAAAGAGAATAATCTGTATACCGTCTATGTGACCAATGGTTATGCCACCCCGGAAGCGCTGGATGCCATTGGACCCTATTTGGACGCTTGGCGGGTTGACGTCAAGGGCTTCTCTGACGAACTCTACCGCCGGCTGGCCAGGATAGCCAACTGGCGGGGGATACTGGAAGTTGCCCAGCGGGCCAAGGCCAAGTGGAACATGCACGTAGAGGTGGTCACTAACATCATCCCTACCATGAATGACGATGACCGCCAACTGGAAGGCATTGCCCGCTGGATAAAAGACGAGCTGGGTGAACTAACCCCGTGGCACGTAACCCAATTCTACCCTCACTACCAGATGAGCGACCTGCCCCCAACCCCAGTATCAACCATCGAGCGCGCTTATGAAATCGGACAAAAAGTCGGTCTCAAGTTCATCTATGCCGGTAATCTTCCGGGACACAGCAGCGAAAGCACCGTCTGCTACTCCTGCGGCAAACTAGCTGTGGAAAGGTTCGGATATCAAACCAAGGTAGTGGGGCTGGAAGATTCAAAGTGCAAGTTCTGCGGGGCAGAGCTTAATTTCCGGACATCAGGCACCGAGAGGAGGTCGTAATGGTCAGGAACCCAGTGGTAGCAGGACAATTCTACCCGGCATCATCCGCCCAACTTAAAGCCATGATTGAGGAGATGGTAGATGAAGGGATGGTCAAAGAAGAGGTAATCGGTGTGGTTTCCCCCCACGCCGGTTATATTTACTCCGGAGCAGTGGCCGGTGCGGTTATGTCCCGAATTCAGCTCAAGGATACTGCCGTTATCATGGGGCCCAACCACACCGGGAGGGGAAAACCGCTCAGCATCATGACCGAAGGAGCGTGGAAGACGCCATTGGGCGAAGTGAAAATTGACTCGGAACTGGCGAAGCGGATATTAGCCACGTCAGAGCATCTACAGGAGGACAGCACCGCCCATCAGCTTGAACATTCCCTCGAGGTCCAGCTCCCGTTTCTGCAGTATTTCAAGAGCGATATTCAGATAGTCCCCATCGTGCTCAGCTACGCAACGGGCAGCATCTACAAGCAAATCGGCAAGGAGATTGCCAAAGCGATTAAGGACTCAGGCAAAGCGGTGGTAATCATCTGCTCAAGCGACATGACCCACTATGAGCCACAAGAATCCGCCCAGAGGAAGGATAACCAGGCCATCACGGCCATACTGGACTTGAATGAAGATGAGCTACTAAGACGGGTTGAAGAACTGGATATTTCCATGTGCGGTTACGCTCCCACGGTCAGTCTTATCTCAGCAGCCAAGGAACTGGGAGCAGACGCGGCAGAGCTGGTCAAATACCAGACAAGTGGTGACGTCACGGGGGACTATTCCAGCGTGGTCGGTTATGCGGGCATAATAATCA
>SDBU01009266.1_pt1 | contig 11066 bp, 8 predicted proteins | sample 2277071 | NCBI WGS metagenome assembly SDBU01 (sample SAMN10397929, study PRJNA504765) | marine sediment metagenome | isolation source: marine sediment core GS08_GC12, 126 cmbsf | place: Arctic Ocean: Gakkel Ridge, Loki's castle | collected 2008 | reverse complement strand
CATGGTGCTGTTCGGCCTGCCCCTGAGCGTGGGACGGCCGCGGGCCAGCCTGGCTTTCGGCGCCGGTATGAGCATCTTCGTCATCTTCGGCTACTACGTAGCCATCATGCTGGGAAAATCGTTGGGAAAACAGGGTGTGTTAGAGCCCTGGCCCTCGGCCTGGCTACCCAATATCATTTTCTTGGGGTTGGGATTTTACCTGCTGCTCAGGCAGCGCAGCTGAGGCGTAAAATTTACCCGCTTAGCGCGCCAGGGTCAGGCCCAGGGCCAGGCTCAGGCCCCGGGTGGTGTGAATCAACAGCCCGTTATTGAAAGCCATCGCAAAATCGAAATGGATCGGTCCTTTGTGGATACCGAAGCCGACCCCCAGCTGGCTGGAGTCCTTACCGCCGTAGCGCAGACCCATCCGCACCGGGAAACTGGGCGGCGCCAGCAGCTCCACCCCCACGGCCAGATGCCAGCCCCGCATGGCCCACAGGCTATTCTGAAAATTGGTGGTCAGGTCCACCGACACCCGGCCCACGTCTTCGAACATCTTGGAAGCGCCCATCCGAAAAATGGAGGGATAGTTGGTCGTGAAGGGGCGGGGGTTGTAATCTCCAGCGTCCCGGCCTTCAGAACGCACCAGCCCTGAATCGGCGGATTCGAATACCGTGTAGCTGTCACGGAGGAACAGACTGTCCAGCGGTGCACCTCCCTGCAGCTCCATGAGCGTCACATCCCGGGCCTCGTAAGTGTAGAGGAAGTATTCATTCTCCCGCCAGGGCATCATCCCCTGCAATACGCCGCCCAGCAGGTCCTTGGTGATGGATGACCCCTGCCAACGGATGCGTCCAACGGCGTTGATCAAAGCGATACCCACCTGGTAGCCGTTCAGATCCCCGGTGGCAAAGCCCAAGTCCAGGCCGAACCCGCTACCCCCCACGGCCTGCCGGAACAGGTAGCGCCCTTCGCCGTGCAACCCGGTGATATCGGTTATAAAAGTGCCGTAACTGGAGTCGGGGTCCACCCCCAGGTAGAACAGGCCCTGCAGGTATTTCAAGGTGACCCCGAAGGCCACATTGCCGTTGGGGATAGCAAAACTGAAGCCCCACTCGGTAACACCGATCAGCTCCTCATTCAAATCGATCTTCAGCTTCTGGTCAATTGGATTACCTTCGAGCATTAGTTCGAAGAAGCCCTTGGGTAGGCCAAAGGCGCCGTAAATGAGCATCTCGCTGGAATAGGCGGTTGTACCCTGGGCCCAGTTGAGCCCGGGGATGGGCATGTGCAGGGTGGTCTTCAGCTTCCAGCCGGCGGGATCAATGCTGTCTAAAAATTCCTGCTTGTCAACGTAATCCGCAGAATCGGGGTTGAGGAAATCGGCGCCGTTGATTCTATTGTAGTTATTCACCGAGAGCAGATTATTGGCTACGCCGAAAGTGAATCCCCCCAGGTTCATGCTGAAGTTCTTCTCCGAGAACGCCAACCGGGCGGGGTTGTAGCCAACGGCATGAATGCCCTCGGCGGTGCTGACCATGGCACCTCCCAGGGCCAGGGCCCGGGCGTCCGCCAGCGGTTCCTGGGCGGTGAGCAGGCTGGGGGCCACCGTAGCCAACACAAGCAGGATCGCGACCGCTGTTTTCCGGGCAAACATCAGCGCCGCTCCTTAGGAAGCCAGGTGGTCGTGCGGGGGATAGATTCCCGCCGCCCGTCGCGGAGCGGGGACTGGGCCGGATTCAGCCCCGGAGCGGACGCCGGACCAGACGAGGTGTCCTGGTAAACGGTGACATAGAATGAAACAGCCACCGGATCGGCTTCGTCCTGGGGGTCATTGTCGGCCGTGACGGTGATTTTAGCCGCGCCGACACCTTTACCCGTAATCTTGAGCCGGCGCTTATTCGCGTCCAAGGGATCGGGCTCTACGTCCACCGCCGCGACCCCGGTATGATTGCTCACCGCATCCAGCTCCATGTCCTTCACCTTAGTCTGACCGTCTGTATGGCTGAAGACATTGTCCAAGCTGATGGAGATAGTGCTGTCCACCGCCACTGAATCGGAGGCTATCGATCCCGCCGTAACCTGGGTGGTATCCACCTTGGTGGGTGGTACCAGTATATCACTGGACATCTCGAACGTGATGTAGGCGGCGAAATCGAGGCTGTTGGTCGATTGTACTGTGCGCGCGCCGTCGGTCTCGTAAAACGAAATCATCGGCTTCAGATAGACTGTTTTATCGGAAGTCAACCAGTTAACCCGCTCGGCGTCCAGGGCAATTACCTGGGTGGTGTCACCCAGTTTGTCAGGGTCTACGTGGCCCCAGGTGTCCTCAACCCCCGCAGCGGGGATTTCCATGTCGAACAGGCGCCCCACCCAGAAGGCCGGTATCGAGTCGTTGCCGCTGGCGAAGAACTCCACCCGGGTGGCTCGGATGCCGGAACGAGCAGTGGCCTGGCCGGCGGTACTGCTCTCGGGATAATAGACAATATGAGATATCCCCATGATCGAATCGGCTTCCAGGGCGTCCACCAGGGAAGTATAGATAGTCGTGTCGTAGGTCGTATAGACGGTCTCCGGAATGCCGGCGGTCAACTGGTCCAGCTCGTCAAAGGCCAGGGGGAACAGGGTGGAATCCGACACCAACATGTCGATATTGCCGGCGATGGGGAAATTGCTGGTCACTATTGACGTCAGGCTGGCGGACAACAGCGCTGACTGAATCTGCTCGCGGGTAGATGAATCCATGGGCGCCACCGGGGTGGCGTCTAACGGGAGAAAAGTAATGGTGTGGGGTATGATGAAGGCAAAGGGCGCTACCAAATCAAACGTCCCCCACATCTCGGCATCCTGAACAATTGCGCCTTCACCATCGATCACAGCCGCGCCCCCTACTTCAATGGTGTCCGGGGCCATGTTGATAACCTGCACGATCGATTGGTCCCCGTTGGCCACTGAGGTGTCCCAATAAGCCTCGTTGATCAATGAATCACCCGCAGCCAGCCAGTAAGTGCTCGTCCCAATTTCATCAAGTACTATTACAGTGGTGGCCGGGTTGCCACCCAAACCCCCGGTTTTCGGATAGTTCAATTTGGCTACAATAGGCACTTCGACAGTATCGCCACGGGCATTCAAGCCTCGGAGATTTAAGGCTAGATTCACCGGTAAGGCGATCTCATTGTAAAGGCGGAGTTCGAGCTTAATACGATCAAATAGAAAACCGGTGAATCCGGTAGGAATCTTATCGATAGTGGTAGGAACTGTTTCAAAACTTACATCGAATAGTCCTTCAATCAACACGAACTGCAAGTCTCCCACGCCGAAGGTTGCCTGGAAGTCCCCCAAAGGCAAACCGTCCAGTGGAATCATCACGTCCTTCTCTAAGATCACCGCATTCACGATAATTTCAAACTGTGAGATAGTCTCGCCGCCGGGGTCAAGGAACCAGTAGTTTCCAAGGTCCTTGGTATCGCTGGTATCCGGTTTGCCATTGGTAAGGGTATACAAACCGAATTGCAGGCTGTCGCCGCCAAGCGAGTCGGAGCTAAAATTGGGAAAGATTATCTCAAGATCAATATCGAATGGCAGCCGGTTGCGCAGGCCTGATAATGCGATTTCATTCACCGGAGGAATCGTGCCGGATTCAAGACGTCCTCTGGTGATTTGGACATCCGATGGTAGCTGCATGGGAGGAGGAGTGATATCCAGATCCAAAGGGGTGTTAGCGGTGGTGACGGCCACGCTGTCAACGGCGCCTGCACCTACTCCCAATCCAATAGTGATCGTGATTTTAGGTATGCTGTCAGCAGGTATGAATACTGTATCGGTGGCCAGAGGCAGAGCCATGGCGACCACCATGGAGAGGCTGCCGCCGAGCTTCCCCGACTTCAAGTCGGAATTCTTGGAAAATGTAGTACCGGAACTCAGATTGGTGGTATCGTGGCTTCTATACAACAGGGTTTCCGCAGCTGCCCCTAAACTAAACAGCTCCATACCGACGGACTCAATGTCGGAGGGGAAATTGTTAACTACCGTCGTCGTAAATTCGCTCAGCCCGGGGTCAGATGATAACTGAACATATCGCACCCGCTTGATAAACGAGATTGAATTAGCAATGGCGGTTGTATCAAAGACTTGAAACGGCCCTGCCTGTTGATCAAGGTTCACCGAATTCACGAGCGTGTTCCAGGTGTCCACAGTAATAGGCACGGGAAAAGGCGAGGGCAATGACACCGGCATCCCGGCCATATCTAAAAGCGAATCCAGGGCAAAAACCAGGGTGATTGATTCATTCACCGTATCAGCGAAAGTGTTGCCATCGGGAGCATTTTCGGACTGGGTGATGGTCTCCGACTGCGAAACCTCGACGAATAAGTAACTGGCATCTAAGGACGTTCTTTGCAGAGTGTCACTGAACTCGATCTGCAGTTCTTTCGAGGTAGTATCCTCGAAGATAGTAATACTGTCGGCTACGTCGGTGAACGGGTAGTTTTGGTTGATCAGCGGCAGGGTGATCGAGACCCCCCAGCGAGGCATTTCCGGCGACTCCAGCAGCTTGAAATCACAGGCACCCACCAGGATGGCCGCGGCCAGCAGTGCACCCGGTAACACTCCCCGAAACCGGACGATATGGTTTATCCCTCTCATCAAATTTCTGCTCCGCCGGGCCGCATCCCTGCTATGAGCCGGCCCGGCTTCCAGTCTCGGGCAAGGTTAATGAAAAAGCAATTCAAAGTATGTGCGCCGCAACACGTTCCGTAAAATTCCCCCGGTGCCTATTTCAGGTACTTGGCCAGATCCGCTACCTTGTCCAGCCGCTCCCAGGTAAAATCTTTCTCCTCCCGGCCAAAGTGCCCGTAGGCGGCGGTCTGACGGTAGATCGGTCGCAACAAGTCCAGGTGCTTGATTATTTCCATCGGCTTCAGGGGGAACTCCTTGACAATGATCTTTGCCAGCTGGTGATCCGGTAGTCGGCCGGTGCCAAAAGTGTCTGCGCTGACCGACAGTGGCTCAGCCACCCCGATACTATAGGACAGCTGCACCTCGCAGCGCTCCGCCAACTCGGCCCCGACGATATTCTTGGCGAGGTAGCGGGCCATATAGGCCGCGGATCGATCCACTTTCGATGGGTCCTTGCCGGAGAAGGCCCCCCCACCGTGCCGGGCGTAGCCCCCGTAGGTATCGACGATGATCTTGCGCCCGGTCAGACCGGTATCCGCCTGGGGTCCGCCATGAACGAATCGCCCGGTGCCGTTGATAATGAAATGGTCGTTGAACTCAACCCCACTCTCTACCAGCACCGGTAGGATCACATGCTTAACAACTTCCTTGGTGATAAAAGCGTGCTCATCAGCACAGTTGGGATAAGACTCGCACAGGTCATCGTGCTGGGTGGCCACCACCACTTTCTGAACAGCCACCGGTTTGGTCCCCTCGTATTCCACCGTCACCTGGGACTTGCCGTCAGGGCGCAGCCAGGCCAGTTCCTGGGACTTTCGTACCTGAGCCAGCCGCCGGGTGATATTATGGGCCAGCATGATCGGCAAGGGCATCAGCACCTCGGTTTCACGGCAGGCAAACCCGAACATGAGCCCCTGGTCCCCGGCCCCCTGCTCGTGCCCCTTGGACTCGTCCACACCCTGGGATATTTCCGGGCTCTGCTCATCGATACTGGTGAGCACCGCCGCCTGGGTGGCGCTTATTCCATAGATAGCCTTGGTATAGCCGATATCCAACAGTGTCTGGCGGACGACGCTGGGAATGTCGACGTAAGTATGGGTGGTGATCTCTCCTGAGACCAGGATCAGACCGGTGGTCGCCAGAGTTTCACAGGCCACCCTGCCTTTTGGATCTTTAGCCAGGATTTTATCCAGAATCGCATCGGATATCTGGTCACAGACTTTATCCGGATGGCCCTCCGTAACTGATTCAGAAGTAAACAGATGGCGTGCGGGCATACAAAAATTCCTCCTCCAATCCCACTGGTTATAAGGACAGTGGGCGTCAAATTACACCCAGATCGACACTATACCCAATAGTAGCTGCCTGCGGGGAAGCCAGCTGGTTGTGGGCAGCGGCATTAATGAGGTCGCTGCAGGTGAAGGGCCGCTAGACCCGGTCCCGGATAGTGGCGCTTCCGTGGCCGGTAACCGGTGGCCTCAGGGCTTGTCTTCCATCAATTTTGCCAGGTGAGAATCCAGATCCCCGTCGCCGGGAACACTCACCATGCGGTCCAGGAATTTCACTGTCCCGGTATCCGAGTCCGCAATGCTCCTGATCAACCTGATCTGGCGCTTCTCGACCTTTGCTTCGTCTTTTATGGCTTTGCTGGCGAAAGTTTTTTGACTTTTAGCCATGTTTACTCTCTTTCTGTTCCTCCAGTTGCCTGGAATATGAAATTACTCCATTCCCGCCGCGAGCCTTGATCGCATACATGGCTTCATCAGACTTCCGCAGCATCTCCTTGATGTTATGCCCGTCGGTGGGATATTCTGCCATCCCAACACTGACGGTCATGCGGCTCTTCAGGCCGTCATTGATGAACAAGTGCTCCGCGATCGATAATCTGATCCGATCGGCGGTAGAGCGGCTGACACGCTTGCTGGCGTTGATTATAATCACGCCGAATTCCTCACCGCCCAACCGCCCGGGTACATCGGTCATTCGGATACTGGATCGGATCAGCTGCCCAATCTGGGCCAGGACGAAATCGCCATGCGGATGCCCATACCTGTCGTTGGTTTTCTTGAAATTGTCCAGATCGAGCATCAGCAAGGTCATGGGGTCTCCATAGCGCGTATTGCGTTCCAATTCCTCTTCCAGCCGTTGCATGAATGAGCGGTGATTCAGCATCTGCGTCAGTCCGTCCATCATTGCGTTGGCATGCTCCTGGTGGTAGCGGCGCGCCCACCAATAAGCTGTGCCAAATACACCGGCGATGGCGGTAAGCCGCTTGAGATCATCCGGTCCATAGTGCTGCGTTCCGGCGCTTTCCAATGCCAGCGCGCCCCGGGGCTGTCCGGCTTCGATAATCGGCACTCCCATAAACGATCTTACCCACACGTTGCGCAGGTCGCCCGCCTCGAAGCGGCCTTGAAACCCGACTTCACTGTTACCGATAATCAGCCCTTGGGCCCGCAGGTAGACCTCACCATGCCACACGCCGGTGGCGGAGTATTCCCGGCCCGGCGCGAATTCATCCTCCCGCCCCGTGACCAAGGCTATCCGAAGGCCGTCCGACCCTCGGTTGGAAGGCAGCGAAATCGTCAGACGGTCGAAATCCAGCGTCTCACCGGCTGCCGTTACCAGAGCAGCCAGCACCTGGTCGGGATCCTCGGTGATATCGATCTTTGTGGCGCCAGCCAGCAGATCGTCCAGAGCCGTAATATGCTCTGTCGAATCGCTATGCTCTGGTAAGGGGGTCTTCTTCTCCCTGGACATGTCTCACCCTTCAGCGGCCCGCCCCGGCAGGCCACTAACCGTCAAGTATATTGACAGGTATTTACACAGCCCTGTCACCGTGCGCCGAAGTTACGTCCATCCATCACCGGATGGCCTCTATGATCGGGGAGAATTTATCGCTGGGGACTTAGGTAGTCGACCCCAATTTATGGTCGCCCAGCTTGACTGACATATTTCATCTGGCGGGAGAAATCGCGGCGGGAAGAATCCCGCCGTTCCAGCAGGGAATCGGTCCCGGTGCTGACGTCGGCCACTCCGGCAGGATTTACGCTTCCTGGTTGTGAAGGGATAAGTTTCAGTGATGATCCCGCCTGCAGCGATTGACCGGCCGGCTCCACTAAGGGCGCCGCTTCCTGGTGGAACAGGCTCAAGCTGATAGCAAGCATAGCCATCGCCGCGACAGCCAACCCTCCCAAGGAGGCGGGGGAGAAACCCGAGGCGCCCGGCTCTATCAGGCGACGCCACCATGCCGGCCGCCGGGCCAGGTCCGATCGCAGTCGCTCCTGCAACCGGGGTACAAAGTCAGGTGACAGTGACACGGAGGCACCATGTTTCAGGTGCAGTTGGATTTTCTGCATATGCGCCAGAATACGGGCGCAGGGCTCGCAATCCTCCAGATGCCGCAGAAACGATCTTTGCTCGGTGAAAGATAGTTCGTAATCCAAATGTGCTGATGCTAATACGCGAAAATCAGAACAATTCATTCAGGCTTTATTTCTCCTGTTTTCATCGAGGTTCGAAAGTATCTCCTGCAGCCGCAAACGCGCCCGGTTAACTCGGGATTTCACTGTACCCAAGGGAATTTTCATAATTTTACTTACCTCATCATAAGAAAGTTCCTGAACGTCCCGTAAAATAACCACTGTACGGAAGTGCAGCGGCAATTGAGCCAGTGCCCGCTGGATGGCCTGTTCCGTCTGGGCCCCTTCGTGAATTTTGGTGGGCGTGTAGTCGGTCGAGGGCAGCTCCACGTCCCGTCCCCCCAGACCCAGAGTGCTCATACTGAAGGTGGCCCGCCTCCGGCGCTTGCGCAACTCGGTTCGGGCCAGATTCCCGGCAATGGTATAAATCCAGGTGGAAAACCGGGCGATCTCCCGATAGGAGTGTTTGTGTGTATATACTTTCACTAACGTATCCTGCAAAAGATCCTCCGCCAGGTCCGTGTCCCCCACGAACCGGTAGATGAACGAAAACAGCCGATCCTTAAATCGCTCCACTAAGTCCAGGTAAGCGTTCTCGTTGCCCGCTTGAAACTGGGTGATCAGCTCCTCGTCGGTATATTCGTGGCCGTTCAAGCCTTTCCTCTGCAAATAGTGGTTATCAGGGCGATCAGTACGGCTTCCGCATCAACAGCCATCGATTTCAAAGTCACGTCGGTGGCCAACAGGGCCCGCAGCACCCGGGCCGTATCCCCGGGGGCATACCGCCGTGCCATCGGCCCTATTTCGGCGCTCACCACCTTATTCAGGCCCGTATAGACCTTCAGCGCGGTAGTATGGGACTGGAGATAAAGCAATTGGCTGAACAGGGCGGCGATACCGCTGATGATCGGAGGCGGCCGGACACCGTGCCGAAGCAGCGAAACCAATATTGCCAGTGACCGGGGGGAATCCCGCTGGGCCAGCGCCTGCTGCAAGTGCCACAGCTGGTGCCTGCGATCCGCTCCCACCTGGGTCTCCACCGTGCCCGGATCAACGGCGGCGCCATCGTCCAAGGCAATGAACAGCTTGTCCAGCTCACTGACCACATGACCCACCGAATCACCGACGTACTCCATCAGGATATCCAACGCTTCGGGGTCCAGCTGGTGGCCGTTGCGACGGGCATAATCTTTGGCCCAGGTCCGTATCTGGTCCGGGAACGGCGGCCGGGTGTCAATCACTGCCACAGCTGGGGCCATACGCTTATGAAGCCCCTTGCCGGGTAGGTAGTCCTCCAGCACCAACAACAGGCATTTGTGCGCCGCCGGCGCCGCCACATAGGCCAACAGCTCATCCCGGGCCTTACCGCTCACCCGCTGGGCCTGGCGCACCACCAGCAGTTGCTTGCTTTGAAACAGTCCATAGGCCCCCAGCTCCGCCAGAACTTCCTCCGCCTTATCGTCCTCCAGGGAATAGATTTGCTTGCGGTCACCCGCAGGTAAATAGCGCAGCACCACCTGGGAAATGAAATGGTCCTCAAGGAAAGTGTCGCCGCCCGCCAGCAGGTACACCGGTTCAATCTTCCCATCCTGAACGGCTTGCAGGGCTGCCCGGTATGTTGGTTTGCTCACGCTCTAGCGCCTCTCAGGCATCTAAGTGCGCCTGCTCTCGGCCAGGCTGACCACGACGTTCACCAGCAGGGCCACCAGAAAACCGGGCACCAACGAGTACAGCAGGCCACCCCAGGGGATGTTGTCCCAGATGAGCACCGTAAAAAAGCCCGCCAACATGCCCGCCAGCACCCCGTTGCGGGTGGTCCCGGGCCACCACAGGCTCAACACCAGCGCCGGCCCAAAGGCCGCCCCCAGCCCGCCCCAGGCAAAAAGCACCTTGTCGAATATGCTATGCGGTAGCTGGGCCAGGGCGATAGCCGCCGCCCCGATCACCAGGGTGGCAATCCGGGACACCAGCACCAGCTTCCTCTGGTCCGCTGCCGGGTCCACCATCTGGTGATATACGTCCTCCGACACCGCCGAGGTGGTCACCAGCAGCTGGGAATCCGCGGTGGACATCATGGCCGCCAGGGCGCCGCTGATCAGGATACCGGCGAACCAGGCCGGGAAAATGGAGAGGGCCAGCTCCGGCATCATCATTTCCGGGTCGGCGAAATATCCGCCGCCGAAGTATGCCAGGGCAACCAGACCCATCAGGACGGCCCCGCCGTAAGACAGTAGCGCCCACACCAGGGCGATGCTGCGGGCCGTGGGTATATCATCCGTCGAGCGAATGCTCATGTAGCGCATGTGCAGGTGGGGTTGCCCCATATATCCCAGGCCGACGCCGAACCCGCCTACAATCCCGGCAACCAGGTTCCAGCCGCTGCGACCGCCGGACGGGGTGAGCAATTGTGGATCGATGGCGCCGATCCGCTCGGCCAGCCCGCTAAATCCGCCCACCTGTCCCAGGGCCACCAACGGCAGCAACACCAGAGCCAGAAGCATGATCCAGCCCTGGAAGAAGTCGGTCCAGGCCACGGCAAAAAAGCCCCCCAGGAGGGTATAAAATACAATTATGACGGCACCCACCAGCACACCGTTAAAATGGGGCCAGCCGAAGGTCTGCTCCAGTGATTTGCCGGCTGCGTCGAATTGGGCGGCGATATAAAAAGTGAAGCTGAATGCTATGATAGCGGTGGCCACCAGGCGGATAGTGGGATCGTGCTCCCTGAAACGCAGCTCAAAGAAGCGCGGCAATGTCAGGGCCCCCAATCGCTCACTCTCGCTACGCAGCCGCTGGGCCACCAGGAACCAGGAGACGGCTATGCCGGCCACTCCACCCAGCCCGGTCCACAGGGCGGGTTCCAGCTTGGTCCCGCCGGGATCGCCCAGACCGGTGGCGTAGGCCAGACCGGTGAGCCCCAACAGCATCCAGCCGCTCTCTCCCGAGGCCCGTTCCGAGAAGGCCACCACCCACGGTCCCAGGCGACGG
>SDBU01009265.1_pt1 | contig 11068 bp, 10 predicted proteins | sample 2277071 | NCBI WGS metagenome assembly SDBU01 (sample SAMN10397929, study PRJNA504765) | marine sediment metagenome | isolation source: marine sediment core GS08_GC12, 126 cmbsf | place: Arctic Ocean: Gakkel Ridge, Loki's castle | collected 2008 | reverse complement strand
AATTCAGGAGTCAGAATGAAAGGATTATATCTCACAGAGCACGCAGAGGGCACAGAGGTTTAAAAAATTAGATATCTCTTCTCTGTGTTCTCTGTGATCTCTGTGAGAGAAATATTGCCTCTATTCTGGATTCTGGCTCCTGACTCCTGACTCCTGAATAGTTACCAATGATCAACGTTGATTCAAAGTTGAAGGGAATTTCAAATATGTTTGGCTAGTCTTTGTTCTCTTATCGTTGTGATCGTAATGTGCGAATGGATAACGGTCCTTACCATAATGAAGTACCCCATCTAAATCCTTTCCCTCATATTTAAAACCATGCATGTCAGCAAGCATACGAACATTTTTAGCATGCTTTTTGCCCCGGGAAATCATTATGGAAAATATTATTCCAAAGGTCAGTATGAGAAAAGAAAAACCGCCAATTATTATAAGTAATTCTATCGTGTCACTCATATATTACCTCCTGCGTCATAACAAGGCTTTTTTCACTCTCTTTCAGAGCCACTTCTACCTGCTTGCACACATCATGGGCAGCGTTTTTGAAAATTATAAGGTATTCCAGCCCTCATCAGATTCGATTTGTTAATATAGAATAGTTTTTTCTCGCTATAAACTTCAATCATTAATTCCAGCTCTTTGATCCAGATATCAATTTCCGGATTGAAAATATTCAGACTCAAGATTTCCAGCATACCTTTCCAATCATGATAAACACCGTACTTTAAAAGAGTGCGGAAAGTTTCTGTCCAAACCAGGAAGTCTTCGGACCCCAATTGTTTTATTCGTCGCAAAATGCTTTCTTTCGACGTGTTTTCACTCAGGTCTTCAGCTCGAAAATGCTTTACCTTAATCACCGGATCTTCAGGTTTGTATCTATATTTATTTTTGTTCATAAACCACCAGGCACGTGCTTTGGCAACGTAATAGGCTGCCGGTGTGGGATCAAATTCATTGGTCCGAGCAAATTTGTGCCCTGTAATATGACCCAAGGTTCGGGCCGCGTTTTTACGTATTCTCGGGTCAGCATCTTTTAGAAACGGAGCAACCTGTGAGGCAACCGATTTATCTCCAAAATTATAGAGAGCTCGAAGAATTGTCACGACTCTAACTTGTCTGTTTGTTTGAATATATTCCTCGTTACCTAATAAACTTGCGGTCTGCCGGGCAACCGGAAAGTTAACCAACCATCCTCCTTCTGCCCGACCAACAAAATCACCTAAAACACAAGGGTTATTCAAGGCTAAGAGGTGTGCGACCTCTGACTGGTTAGACAGATCGTATGTGCTAAGCAGATACCATGCTCCGTTATTTACCTTATGATTATATAATAAGAGCCAGGCTATACGTCTTGCCTTCAATACTTCACCCTTCTCCATTAGTGTTTTAACAATCTTTTTGCGAGCGGCTATACTGTGGCCATCCATCGGGTGCCCGGACGAACTTGTCCACCAGAGCTTTACAACTCCTTTGTCGATAGTAATAAGGTCTTTCCCTGACGGGCGGTGATCAGATCGCAGGTTGTACTCTATCGTAACCCCCTCTAATCTATCTATTAGAAGGACATTAAGCATTAATGTGCTGTGATGATCCGAAATTCGAGCAAACGTACTCCTTCCTTTCTTATCTTTTTCTGTAAGGAAAAACCATGTCTTCCAGGGAGGGCTTGTACCATCAGCCCTGTTACCGACGCCCAACTCACCGTCCGAAACAAAATAGACCCGGTCCCCATGGTAACTGATACCAACAAGGTGGTTTTTCAAGTATTTTTCGATCGAATCCCGTTCCTTATTTATGGTTTTTTCGACGCTGAATGCGCTCAAATGTGGATAGTTTATCAAGCACATCAGAAAACTAATCACAATCAGTAATCCAAAAAAATAAATTCTTCGAATCATCATATATCCCGGTTCAGCCTTTATATCGTCATGTGTAGTCCCGTCCCGCCTTCCTCATTTACTCTATTTCTCTTTTCTCGATTCTTTTCTCGCAACTAACCAGATTATCAAGAGAATCCCACCCGGAATAATGATCGCAGATTTATCTTTACCATGCACTTCAAAATCCGACGAAAAGTCTTGATCTTCGACAAGACTGCACTCTTGACCATAGGGCTTTCCCGGTGCACCAAAAAAGTTCCCTTCTCCTTTGGGGCTGATCGAGCACAGCGGCAAGTTAAGATTATTGTCCTCAACTACACAAGTAGTATAATGTCCTGCTTGAGTTCTCAGTTTCGCTTCAAACAAGGAAACACGGCCGCCTTTCAAATCTCCAGTCAAGAGATTGACAACGCGGAGCCATGAATCTTTAAATGATGGGAGGACCGTGAATTGCTTTGTTATGGTATCGTCGCTCTTAGAAAAGGCAAAACCCTTTTCCCTGGCGAGGGACTCGTATTCCCTTAGATGTTTTCTTTTCATCATGAATCGTATAATGAAGAACGGGACAAAGAAAGCTACAAGACCACCACCGAATACTAATACTATAAAAAAAATAAAATCACTTTCGCTCATAAACCCCTCCTTAAAATATAGATACCAAAAGTATCACCGAAACCCTCCAAGGTAACTTATTCTATCACTTCCTCAATCTTCTCAGCTGCTTTTTATATACGGTTTTAACCCTCTTTTTGGGCCTGTCTTTGACCTGTTCCGATTTGGTGCTTTTCTCAAATCCTGCGTCAAACCGGGTACCGTAAGAATGTCTTTCTTTGTCTTTGTCTTTGTCTTTGTCTTTATCTTTGTCTTTATCTTCTTCTTTCTCTAACTCCGTGTCTTTCCGTTCCAATACTTTATGGCTCATTGTCTTATTCACAGGCTTACGCTCCTTTTGAACTCAGAAAGGAATAAAGGGATAAATATTGTAAAAGTGGCTTTAAACCATTTTATTATCTCAGCAATAAGTATGCCAAAATAGGGTAGACAGTCAATTTCCCCGTAATCCCAAATAATTAGAGTTTTATAGTTTTGAAGTTTATATGTAAAATATTGGATGATTTGAGGTGAAATTCGTCAATCCGTCAAATTTTGGACCCTGATAAGATAACTCAAGCATATTGAAAGATTGAATCAATTTGATTAATAAAAGAGAATATTTGATATGGATTTTAGAATTTATGGATATAGGTCAGGAAGCGGTTTGGGCAAGCCCCGCTTTCGCATACATATGGTATTGGAAAGCTAAAAAAATTAGGAAAAGATAAAAGCATGTAAACTACCAAAATAAATAGAAAAACAGGCTTTGTTACGTATAGGATAATAAAGACTATCATCGCTATAATTTAAATTCTATCGAAGATTTCGTTTGGTAAACGAAACTTTATCAGATTTTGGGGAAAAAAATAAATCATCAAGATATAAGAAAAATGTTTGTGTGCAACGTTTACGTTCAACCGGTGAAGCCCAGCACCCCCGGCAGATAGAGCACCAGCCACGGCACGTAAGTAATTAACAGAAGGGTTATTAGTTCCGCAATCAGGAACGGCACCACCGCCCGGATGACACTGTCGTAGGAGCAATCTGCGATGCGGGCGGCGGTCAGCAGCGTCATGCCGTAAGGCGGGGTGATCATGCCGATGTTCAGGTTGATCATCATGACCAGGGCAAAGTGGAGCGGGTCTATGCCTATTTGGGCTGCGAAGGGCCCGAACACCGGCGCCAGGATGAGGACCGCCGGCAGAATGTCCATCAGCATTCCGACAAGGAGCAGGAAGACGTTGAGCATCAACAGGATGAGGATAGGGTTGGTGGTGGTGCTCAAGATCATAGCGCCTACCTTGGCAGGCACCCCCAACCTGGTGATATACCAGCCGAAGATATGGGCGGTGCATACGAGCAGGAAAATAACACCGGTGAGTTTGGCGGTATAGCGGGCCGCCGGGATCAGGTCACTGAATCGCAGGGTGCGAAACACGAAACGACCGACGAAAAATGCGTATCCGGCTGCCACGGCGGCCGATTCGACGACCGTGGCCACTCCGGCCAAGATGGAGCCCAGAATGACGACGGGAATGAATAGCGCCAGGAGGGCGTTGCCGGTGGCCCGGATGATTTCGCCCAGGCTTGCCCTTCGCTCCCGTCTGGGATAGTTACGTTTGAGGGAAAGCCACGTGCTTATGACAAGCAGGAGCCCGCCCATAAGCAAACCGGGGAAGCACCCTCCCGCAAATAGGGCGCCTACAGACAGTTTGGTGATATAGGCGTAGACGATCATGATGATGGATGGCGGGATAATGGGCCCCACAATGGAAGAGGCGGCTGTAACGGCGGCCGAATAAGCTGCGGAGTAGCCTTCCTTTTTCATGGACGGGATCAGGACATTGCCGACGGCCACTGTATCGGTCACCGCTGCCCCGGTCATGCCGGCAAAGAGGATGGACGTGCCGATATTTACGTGCGACAACCCCCCGGGATAGTGACCGATGAGCGAATTGACGAAGTTGACCAGGCGGTCGGTCAGTCCCGACCGGTTCATGAGTACGGCGGTCATTATGAAGAAAGGGATGGCGATGAGCAGGAACTCTTCCACCCCGGTGTGGAAACGGGTGGCGATGATGCGCAAGAAATTCCAGCCTCCCATTTCCCAAAGACCGACTACGGACACAACTCCCAGCATATACCCCAGAGGTACGCCGATAATGAGGACAACAACAATAAGCAGCAGGATGATGGTGATCATGATCTCTCTCTATTGATTCCGTCCCGGGTCGCTTTGCGCCTGCGGGCTTATTATTATCAGGGTCTCTTTGAGGATTTGGGCGGACACGTGGATGAGCTGGATCACCGCGGTGATGGGTACGGCGATCAGAGACCAGGTCCATGGGATCTGCAAGGCGGGCAGGATTGATACCCGGCCGGCTATGGCCACCTTAAACCCCCAGATCAATAGGATGACCAGAAATATCCACACCAGGGTATTGGCGGCAAGGTTGCAAAACGCCAGAGACCGTCCGGAGAGCTTGTTCACAAACATCTCCAGACCTAGGTGATCTCCATCCTTCAATGCGATCGCGATCCCCAAAAGCCCTATCCACATCATCATCAGGCGGGCGAGCTCTTCCCCCCATTTTATAGGGGCATCCAGGGCATAGCGGAAAAAGACGCCGGTGAGGACCTCCACCGTCATCACCAAAACGACGCAAACACAGAACCACTGAGTAACCTTATCCGCTTTCTCGCTCAGGCTATCCAAGAGGTTTCCAAAGTTTTCCAGGAATCTGAAGCTCCCCTCGACTCCACGGTGTCGCATGTTTAAACCCTCAGAAGATTATTTTGTATATTCCTTGACGAGTTGGTTAGCAATACGTTCACCCGCTTTCGCGACTTCGTTGCGGACCTCGTCCAAAAGCTCTGCTTTCAGGCCGAATTCTTCCACCGCCCACTTGCGGTAACCTGCCATGCCCAGTTTCTTAAACTTCTGCATGTTTTCCGGAGTGATGCGGTTGAATTTCATACCATGTTTCTTGGCCTCGTCCTCGGCCAGATCGGAGAGGTGGGCCGCCACTCCTCTGGAGTAGATGATCGCCGAGCGGGCAGATGTTAGGATGATTTTCTGATGCTCCGGACTCTGGGCCTGAAACCACTTATCACTCACCACCCAGGTGAGGCTGTTGTAGATGTGGTTCAGGTATGTAACATATTTTTGGGTCTCCCAGAGCATTGTCCAGACGATGATCGAGGGGGCGTTGAACTGGGCGTGAGCCACTTTGGTGGCCAGGGACGTCTGCACCTGACCCCAGGCCATGGGCACGGCAGATGCCCCCATGCCGTTCATCACCGCCATGTGGGCCGGGTTCTCCTCGGTGCGCACACGCATGCCGTCAAAGTCCTTAGGGGTGTACACCGGACGGAGGCTGTTCGTCAGCACTACGAATCCGCCGCCGTCGTCCATGGTGCCAAGATAGCGCAGGCCTATTTTCGGCAGCTCACCCATGAAATCCGCAAAGTATTGCGAATCAAAAAAGGTCCAGGCCGTTAGCTTGTCCGGAAAGAGATACGGCTGGATGATGGCCTGGTACTTTTTGTAAAACGAAGAAAAGGCCCCGGAAGAGGTGAGGACCATCTGGAGCGTGGTTCCATCCCGGACCTCTCGGGTCATCTCGACTTCGCTGCCGAGCTGCCCTCCGGGAAAGATCTCGACCTCGTAATGCCCTCCGCTTTTTTTCTGCAACAGGCGCTTGAAGTACACCATGGCCGGGTAACCCTCGTTGTTGCTCATATCGGCCGGGAAAAGGGTGCCGAGGGTCAGCTTTTCGGCTGATAATGCGGTCGCGGGTACGAGCAGGGCAGGGAAACAAATCAGTGCGCCGGCTAGCGCGGCAACCCACCAAAGCTTTACTTTTTCGGCATAAAGTTTCATCTTCTCACCTCCTAAATTAATGTCTTTAGATTCTGATATCTTTGCCGTAACCGATCGTCATTTTTTATCTTTTTTAATAACCGTTTTCTGTTTTGACTCAAAGCCGATACACTGATATCACCCAGCATTCGTCCAATATCTTTAAGACTCATACTTCTATTTAAATAAATAGAGCAAAGCTCCATGAATGCTGAACGTGCTTCCCGGCATGAAGCACGCTGCAAATATAATTGGTCTTCTGTTACACCAAACTCTTTAGCCACCTTACTGGCAATCTCCTTTATTGTGCTCGGCCCGCTTTTTAACCTGTCCGGTTGATGAAGCGCCCTCTTGCCCTTTCCTCTTTTTGAAAGAAATTGCCTGTAAACCCGATCTGCAAAATCTTCCGAACCTAAAATGGATTGACCCCTAACACCTTCCCACATCGGGATGACCATCTCTTTTTTAATGCCGCCAATAACAAATATACCATATTTCCTGCGGCTATCGCGGGTATCACCTTTGCCAATCATGCTGAGGATTTTAGAGTAATTCACGAAAGATTGCCGATCTTTCATACGAATGTAGCCATAGTAGCTGCTCCAGGAAAAGTTACGAATAATCTTATGTTTTTCCTCCACCTCCAGACCTGAAAATTTCTTGATTCGAACAGGGTTCAAGTGGACATAACGGCTGAGCTCCGGGAGGCAGGTGCCGGCTTCGATGAGGATGGCCTTGTAACGGCCTTGATAGAGGTGACCGCTCCTCTTAAATCGCCTGTTAAAGTAGATCGTGTAGGTGGTGTTAAAGCGCTGCATAAAATTGTGGAGGTTGGCTTCTTGAGTCCTGAGAATGAGATGAAAATGATTATCCATGAGAACATAAGAATGCACTTCAACGCCATACGGGTCTAAAGTATTATGGAGAATTTCAAGAAATCTTACCTTGTCCCGGTCTTCCCTGAAAATTACCCTCTTTTCATTTCCCCTGCATGTTACATGATACCAGGCACCCGGATATTCTATGCGGAGAGGTCTAGCCATAAAATCACCGTATCAGGTAATTGTCATACTGTCAATAGTTAAGGTTTGACCCTGTTTTTCTAAATCAATCTTTTTCCAGTTCCCAAAATGGTGGTTCGTCTATCGGTTTTGGAGGCCATACGAGGTGCTCTGCAAAACCGACAATCCTCTTCTCATCTTCTTCGAGCAAAAACCTTTGCATACGAAGTTTATAAGCTTCAGTTTTTACCCGTTTCACATATTCCGTTTTGTTTGAGTAGCGCTCCTCAACAGAGGGACGGGGGTCTCCCTTTTCTAATCGCTCCTTCTCCGTCAAAGCAAATGGCCAGAATGATGCATAAAAGGCTTTCAAGAAGCCGGGAGCGCCGATATTTTCGTTGCGAGGGTTAAAGGCCTGATAGGTGCCAAGCGGTGCGGAGAGATCCGGCAGTCTAATGCCGCCCACGCCATTGCCATCGCTATCATAACCGGGCACCCGAGCTCCGTAAGGAGGACCGAAATATTGAGGTGGCACATGGTCCTGGATTCCTTCAGTCCACCACCGGGGTCCATAATCCACCCTTGGAGGACGCAGCATCGTCCCCGGATGCCGTAGAGATGGAAATTGAATACCGGCAAAGCTGTAAGCAGGAATCTTTGGGAACCTGTCCCTATGTTTTTCAGATGTTATCAACTCACCCCTGCAAATCAGTGGAAATAAATTATCGGGAGGATCAATGCCGTAGGTGACCCACTCATCCAGGGCCACTTGAAGCGAACGCCCCACCGGTCGTTGGTCAATGTAACCCACAGAGTGTCGGGTAGTGCTTACTGTTCTCCTGCTGCCAACGGTGGCATGAATGTGACTCGCCCCATTGATCATATATAACCGCCCATTTTTGTGAAGGGTCGCATCTGCGGTGCCCAGTACATTTGTATGAACCAGTGACGCAGCCCTCGTCCAGTACTCGTGGCCGTGGTTGCAGATCATGATTTTGGGTATCTTCCCCAATCTCTTTGCAATCGCCAACAGGTCCCCGTGCTTGCGATTTTCTTGACCCAACGGGTCATACTGTTCGACACCTTCTTTAGTGAAATTGAAAGGAAAGTGATCCGCCGGAAAATAGTTACCTTGAAGATGCTTCGGGTGGTGTGTTGTTTGGGAAAACCTGTAGTTGAAATCCCCCTTACCACCCCCGCCAACTTGCGGTCTGGCACCCTCGAACACCATGCGGTCTTTTTCATCCACATGAAATCCTTGATAGATCATCTGTATGATAAATCGCCCTGGCTGGGAAATACCGAAGATATAGGCGTATTCCGGGTCTGGATGACCATTGTGCAATAACGGATTGGAAGCTCCTTTATCGTCCATGCTGTCGAAGCGGAAAAAGGAGATCGCGTCGCGGACAGCAGCAAGGCCCAATCCAACGACCCGAGGATTTTTAGCAGTGTAAATGAGTTCGTAAATCTTCCCTTTCTTGAATCCCGCAGGCAGGTAAACATGAACAGGATCGTATACCGGGTCTTCTTTACTATCAAGTACGGCAAAATCCCATTGATCGCGCGGGATCAAAGTCCGGGGTCCGATGTTGTCTATATCCGGGTGATCACGTACCGTAAGGATGGCTTCGTTTTCATAAGCCCCGGCCACCGGATAGCACCGACTGCCTCCCCACGCAATCCTTTCCACTTTTTTGCCGTCTCTGTTTTGTACAGCAAGCTCGGCAGCAACCAGGCCTGTCACAGGATCGCCGTTATCCTTGACGCTGATCGGCAGGTTAATCCTCAACGGTTTTTCGCCGACACGCTCAACATCCCAGTTCCAGGCGCTCCAAAGTAAAGAATATCCCTGTCGCATCAGCCAGCCGTTGCCTGCATGTTCTTTCGTGGATGGGTCATTGTTAAACGGGGCATCATTATAATAACCGAGCATCAAAGGCCTGCCGCGGTTGTTTACTCCGTACAACAGCCGGTGGTTCCCCTTTGAAAGGTCCACCGGTTTTAGAAGGATAAAGTCGCCTGAAAAGACGACCTCTCCTGCCGCATTTCGGGCATCCCCTCCGACCGACTCCTTTATGCGGTTTCCTTCTATCTTCGACATGTCCTTCCGGAGTCTTCCCTTGGATGCCAACCTCAAATCGACGACCTGCGTGTTATGCCGACTTTTCGGGTCCACAGCATAGTGCAGTTTTCCCTTAATTTTCTCGTAAGCTCCAACCTCACCGAATACCATCCCGTCGGCAAAGGGAACCCGCTCAGTAATCTCGATCCGGGCTACTCTAGCAAACGAGGCAGGTGGCACTGTCAGCAGAAGGACAAAACAGGTTCCAAGTGACATCGTTATTCCCTTGGAGAATGTAAACCTTTTTTTACCTGCCATCATAAACCTCCTCTTTCCGGTTCCGTTGGTATCCCATATCACATGACACCGGCTATATCAGGAATCTCGGTGATCCATCGTCCATCATCCTCACGCTCAGTTTCAATGCTCATGCTCATTCTCCGTGGAAGCATGATACAAACCATGTCCTGTTTAGGCAAGAAAATCTTTACACACGAACTATTGACGGCTTCGTTGATTTCTTCTATATACTCATCTATATTGCAGGGCTACGTCATTTAAATGGTTAACTTTCTGAATCAAATGGAGATATTTGAGAAATCAAAATCCTACAAATTCGAAGCACGAAGCACGAAATCCGAAACAAATACGAATGACCAAAATCCAAAATTCCAAAAAATTGGAGTCCCGACAGATATCGTATAAGTTCTGGGAATGTTTTGATCATTTGATATTCGAATTTCGATATTGTTTTCAGGTTGACATTTGCCCACCTTAAAATCATCATGATCGCATATAAAGGACAAGGTATCAAAGGAATGGCTCATCGAATCACGGTCCCGGATGATTTTCCGGCAGCGATTTCAGGAACCGAAGCCGAAGATAGGCTTAGATCCACAGCGGATGTCGCGATCCACCGAAACAAAGCGCCCACAGAAAAGGGGCTCATCGAGAGGGTTCAAGACAGCCATGTGATCCTCAATATCCGGGCCTACACCCATTTGTCCCGCACTGTCCTGAATGCCTGCCCGCATCTCGGACTGATAGCCGTTTGGGGCACGGGGACCGACAATGTGGATTTGGAGGCTGCGGCGGATTTGGGTGTTACGGTCACGAATACGCCGGGCGCCAATGCCCTGTCGGTGGCCGAGCACACGATTGCGATCCTTTTGGCCCTGACCCGGCAAATCCCCCTGGTTGACCGCGAGGTCCGGGCGGGCGGGTGGCCGCGAGTGGAGATGGTTCAACTGAGCGGTAAGGTCATGGGTCTCCTCGGTCTCGGCGCGATCGGCGCCCATGTCGCTCGAATCGCAAGGGGGCTGGGCATGCAAGTGATTGCATGGACATTACAGCCCTCGCCTGAACGGGCCGAGAAGAACCGGGTAAGGTTCGTGACAAAAGAGGAGTTAGTAAGAACGGCAGATGTCGTCAGCCTTCATCTTCTCTTGAACAACCAGACAAGGGGATTCTTCAAAAGGGAGGATTTCGGTTTGATGAAGCGGTCGGCCTTTTTCATCAACACGGCGCGGGCAGGTTTGGTTGAGACCGGCGCCCTTAGTGAAGCCTTGCTTGGAAAGAGAATCGCAGGTGCCGCCCTTGATGTCTATGACCTTGAGCCACTCCCCGCCGATGATCCGATAATCACCCAACCGAATGTGGTTCTGAC
>SDBU01009264.1_pt1 | contig 11069 bp, 8 predicted proteins | sample 2277071 | NCBI WGS metagenome assembly SDBU01 (sample SAMN10397929, study PRJNA504765) | marine sediment metagenome | isolation source: marine sediment core GS08_GC12, 126 cmbsf | place: Arctic Ocean: Gakkel Ridge, Loki's castle | collected 2008 | reverse complement strand
AAGGATAAACCCTTTGTTGCAGTCAACTGCTCGGCTACTACCCAGAGCCTGTGGGAAAGCGAGATGTTCGGACACGAAAAAGGGGCCTTTACCGGTGCTATTGCAACGAAAAAGGGCCGGTTCGAGTTAGCCCATGAGGGAACCCTTTTCTTGGATGAGGTCTCTGTCATGCCTCCGGAGCTTCAGGTCAAATTACTAAGGGTACTGCAGGAGATGGAATTCGAGCGGGTTGGAGGAACCAGGACCATCAAGGTTGATGCGCGCATAATTGCCGCCACTAATAGAAACCTCAAGAAAGGGGTTCATGAAGGTTGGTTCAGAGAAGACCTCTTTTTTCGCCTGAATGTGATCACCGTGCAGGTTCTACCCTTGAGGGAACGTAAAGAGGACATACCGCCCTTGATCGATCATTTTCTGGCCAAATATGCCCGTGAAACCGGAAAAGAGATTCAAGGGATATCGTACGAGGCCGTCGAAGCCCTGATGAACTACTCGTTTCCCGGGAATATCAGGGAGCTGGAAAACATTATCCAGAGAGCGGTTATCGTGGCTAAAGGAAGCGAGATAAACGCCCGCGACCTTCCCGAAGAGTTGTCAAGTCGCTCAGGGTCAGAGCGAGGGGATGATTCTTACCGTAACGTTAAGAATAACCACCTCCTGAATGCGCTGAAAAGGGCCACCATATCTGACAATGGAGGGCCACTAAGACTGTGGCATCGTACCTTGCAGTCAATCACTATAGAAACCATCCACGAATTTCTTCTAAAGAACAACAGAACACCTTTTTCGCGGCTCGAGTTCGCAAAGTTTCTTAGTTACAAAGCCAAATCCGATAGGAACAAATATGGAACAGCAGGAAAATACCTCTCTGTCTTGAAAAAGAACAGTATTTGTGTCCATAATAAAAAGAAGGCAAATCAGTCCAGATACACACTCTCTGAAGTTTTTTTGTCATAAATGCATAGATACCCAAATTCGGTCTTGGTACTTCTTTTCCTCACGGCTCTCATCGTCTCCTGTGAAGGGTCTGACACCTCTTCCACGGAGAAAAAACCTGAAAATGAAAATGTGCTTCGCTATGACGTGAACGTCTCTCTTACCTCTTTGAATCCCGCAGAGGTTGGAGGCTCCGGTTCAACCTATATTTTCCCTTTGTTATACAGTTATCTTTTTGTTCCAAATAGTGACGGAAAGCTCGAACCGGACCTGGCCCTCAAATGGACGTATGATCCCCAAAGTTTTACATGGACGATCCATCTCAGAAGAGATGCCCTGTTCCATGACGGACAGCCTGTAACTTCAAAGGATGTAAAGTATTCTTTGGAAGCAGGACTTGAGAACCTTCGTCGCTATTTGTCTGCTTTAATAGAGCGCATCTCCCTTTCATCAGATACGGTTATTAGCATACGTCTTAACAAAGACGATCCTAAGTTTCTCCATAAGATCTGGGATATGGAGATTGTTCCCCAGCCAAATGAACGCAAAATCGATTATTACAATCATCCCATAGGCTCCGGCCCGTTCAAATTCAAATACAGGAAAGGAGAGAAGGAAGTTGGGCTTGTGGCCAATGAAGATTATTTTCATGGCCCCCCTTCTCTTGCCCAAGTTGTTTTCTATTTTCAGCCGGACAAAGAAAAGGCATGGACGAGGCTCCTTTCAGGAGAGACAGATATCGCCCAGGAGATCTCCCCCAAGAACTATGAGATGATGCGGCAGTATAAAAAAAGATACTATTTTGACCTCTACCCCCTGCATTATTATTCGATCCTCCTCTACAATACAGCTGATCCCCTCTTTGCCGACCCCAAAGTTCGATTGGCCCTTTCTCATGCCATTGACAGGGAATATATTGTAAAGAAAATCCTGAGGGGCTTCGGCGTCGTTTCTGTCGGACCTATGGGGGTGAATTCCCCTTTTCACAACCCTGAGGTCAAACCTATCCCGTACAACCCGAAAAGGGGATTAAAGCTCCTTCAAGACGCAGGTTGGGCTTACGAAAAGGCAGACGGTTATCTCAAGAAAGAGGGAAAAAGTTTTGAATTTACCATCCTTGTTTTTGAAGAAAGCCAGATTGAAAAGAAGGTTGCCCGATATCTTCAAGTCTGCCTCAACGACCTTGGCATCAAGGTGCACTTGCAATCCCTTCCCCACTTGGAACTCTTTAGAAGATATTATAGGAACGATGCGTTTCAGGCTGTGCTGACCGAGGCTAGCGGTGTGTACCGTGATCCTGAATTCATGAAATCGGTGTGGACTCCTGATCTGTCCGAAAAGTCTGAAGCCGGTTCATTTGAGCATCCAGAGGTGACCCGCCTTATCCGTCAAGCACTTGACGAAACAGACCCATTAAACCAAAAGAAATGCTTTTATGAAATAGATGCCCTGATCACATCGCTCCAGCCCGGCACATTTCTGTTCCACAAGACAGCCATCGATGTCATGTCCAAGCGGTTCAAAATAGCCGTCCCTTTTTCTCTCACACATGAAGGAGTTTACCGCCTCAGGTATGCCTCGCTTGCTCCAAGTTAGAACTTATACATACTCCATTCAAACTTGTCCTCAAAGGTTCAAACTCTTATCTTCTTAAGAGCACTCTTTGTCTTCTGATCAATACAGTCTTTCCATGCAATAACAAATAGATACATCTTGCCTCTCCCAAATCCCCAATAAGGGCATACATCTTGATAATGACATAGGAATGATCCCGGCCGGATCACGTCGTATCGGGGCAACGTCATGACCGAAATCCACGGAGAAGGGAGGGATGAGATGATGAAATTGATAGTGATTAACAAGGGCACATACAAAACCAGAAGGTCAGGACTATTTTGCTGTTTCCGAAGTGGCCCAACTTCCCGCAACTAACCGAATCACTATTTTGTTCCCCCGGGCAGACCCGACTTGCCCGGGGGAGACTTTTTAAAGGAGATCAGAACATGCCTTTGTTCAAGAAATCGAGATTTACTGTGGAGGTTCCTGTTGAAAAGGACGGGGAAGAGTTTTTTTCCCTGTATCAGACCATGACGCAGGCCTTTGTCCTCATCCCTGAAAAAAACTGGTCGTATGTCCTGAGCGATCCCATAGCACCGGCCGATCCTGCCACTATAGATATACTCTGTGACCAGGGATTCCTGGTCCAAGACGGCACGGATGAAACAACTGTATTTGAAAACTGGAAGCAGCAATACGTGCACGATTTCAGCACGTTGAAATCAAAGGTCCTGGTCACCCGGAAATGCAACAATAGGTGCCGTTACTGCATCCTCGATCCTGAAGCCAAAGAGATGTCCCCTGAGACAGCCCGGGCCATGGACCGGTTCTACATTGAGACCATTGAGGAAAAGAATCCACAAAAGGTCGAAGACGACTACCTGGGTGGGGAGCCGCTCCTCAATCCCGGAATCATCCTGGAAAGTGCTGCCAGGCGGTTCTATTACTGCCTGGGAAGGGGGATTGAATACGGCTTTGTCATCACCACCAATGGTACGCTCATCAGACCGTCGGTCATCTCGGACATGAAAGAGGTTGGGCTGACAGGGATTCGGGTCAGCGTGGCCGGCCCTGCCCCTATTCACGATGTTCTTCGGCCCTCGAAAAGTAACGGCAAAACCTATGACCTGATCATGAAAAACCTACAGGCAATCTCCGGTATGATTCAGATCACCATTGAATGCCAATACGACAGCGGGTCTCTCGACTTTCTTAGGGTGCCTGAGATGCTGGATGATATTGGCGAACGCAATATCGCTATTGAGAATATCGCCTTCACCCCTATCCTGCGCACAAGGGGAGAAAGCCCATATCAATCCGGGATGGGTGATCCAAGAATATCTCTATACCTGATGCAAGAGGCAGGAAAAAGGGGCTTCCCCCAGAATGATGAAGCCCCTGCAAACGGCTGCATGGCTGACTTTCGAGCCAGATTTATCTTTGATGCAGATGGTTCGATCATCCCCTGCCCATCCCTGCAAGGCGGGGAAATGGCCTATGGACACGTCACTACGGGTGTCGACTTTGTCGCAGAATCACAACTGTTGAAGCGAAGGCTGCCCGACAAATGTCTTAACGAATGCCCGATTCTGCCCGTCTGCATGGGAGGGTGCCGCCTGCAAGCACTTGTGAATGGGAACGGTTTCAACGGGATAGATTGCCACTATGAAATCCATCGCCTTTTTGTCGAAGAATACATCAGGGAAAGGACCTCATCAGTCTCTTTTCAAGAAGAGGATGCGGCCCTGAAAAAAGCAGCGTGACAGGGATTGCCCGGATTCACCCCAAGCACCTGATCATCTCAGCCGAATTCCTGGCAGATCTGGGAAACCAGTTCGTCGCATTGACCCTCCTGGACCTGCTGGTTCTCAAGGGAGAGCGCGCCTTATCGAATCTTGTGGTGCTGTGCGTGGTTCAGCAGGCCCCTTCTATCTTCCTGAGTCCGTTGGCCGGTCTTTGGATGGATCGGGTAGGATTAAGAAAATGGCTTACCACGGCTAACATAGGCAAATGCTTTTTGTTGGGGCTACTTATTCTTAGATCATCCGTCTGGGTCATCTTTCCCGCCTATCTTTGCTTTACCGTTGGCTCCCTCTTCTTCCATATCGGACGAGTCTCCCTGGTCCCCATGTTGATACCCAAAAATGATATCATCTCTTTTAACTCGCTTAACGAAAGGGTATCTCTTGCCGGCAGCATATTCGGACCGTGGCTCATCGGCTGGATTGTTCTGAAAACAGGCCATGGGGTTTCTTTGGGGTTGGCCGGGGTCCTTTTCATGCTCTCGGTCTGCTCCATTTACGGGCTCCCCAAATTAGGTAAACCCGTTGAAAGGTCAGGCCATCGTGTGGAGAGGGAAAGAGGTGGGGGCCTGAGGCCCTTGGTTTTCAAGTACACAGAGCCTTTCAGAACCGGTCATGACCTCAAGGGATATTTTCTTATCTTTGGGTTTGTCCTTTTAGGAGGGGGTGTCCTGAATATAGGGCTTCCCATTCTATACAAGACAAATTTTGGGAGGAATATTGCTGATTGGGGGCTGATCCTGTCGGGGTTTCAGGCTGGTTCCTGCCTGGCCACCTTCCTGCTGCCGCGCTGGTCATCAACCTCCAGTCACAAAACCATCCTTTCTCTCACGTTTCTGATCCTTGGAGGTGGGATGGCAATCCTCGGTTTTCTCACGACCTGCGTCCAGATCGCTTTACTGATGATTCTATTTGGCTGCGGTTTTACCCTGATACACATCTTTTTGGAAAGCCTTATCCAGCAAAACACTCCGAAGGTGCATATAGGAAAAACCATATCCCTGTTAACAGCATACAGAGGAGCTTGCTATTTAGGGACCATATTGTGCAGTGCGCTTGTCTTAAGTATATGGGGTATCCAACCACTTCTGTTGGCCGCATCTTTAATGATGGTATCGGCATCCGTCTTGACAAGAAGCACTAGTGGGTGAGCTGCCCTTTCCTTCCTTTGAGGTTCTGTATCTGCCCCATTTAAATACCCTTTACTAAGCTTGGGGAATCTTTTATATATCCACCAAAGTAGCTTCTCTGCGTTCTTCGCATTTCTCTCGTTTTATACTTTATTGTTTTCGCCTTGAGCTAATGTTCTCCGGTTGTACGGGCCAGAAATTTTATGAACAGAATCAAAAAGAGAAAAATAGTCTACAGGTTCCTTCTCTTTGTCCTGCCTCTCCTTGTCCTGTCTATCATAATGACCGGCACTATCCTTTCCTGGACAAGCTATAAGCACTTCCTGAGAACGATAAAGATGGATTATAGAAACATTATCAAGAGCTCGGCCGGCGAGATTCACCTTTTCATAAAGAATGCCCAAAGCGAATTAGAAGGCTTGGCCTGGGTGATCGCTGCCACAAAACTGAATCAATGGCAAAAGGAGATGGCACTGGCGGCTTTTAATCACACGGCAACCGAATTTATGTCTGTTTCTTTGATTTCCACCCAAGGGAAGCAGATCATATCTACCGGTTGGGAAGGGGCGGACGAAACCTTTAGTCAAAGCGAGACCTTCAAGAAAGGACTCATGGGCCAAAACGCCATTTCCGGTGTCATGCAGACCAAAGAGAATATCCCGTACATCCATATGGCAATGCCTGTATTGCATTTAGGCGAGGTCCAAGAGGTGCTGTGGGGCGAATTAAACTTAAAGGCCATCTGGGACGTGCTGGAGGGGATCAATGTCGGTCATACAGGTCAGGTGTATATTATGGATCTATCGGGCCGATTTATCGGGCACCGGGAGATTGACCGGGTCGTGAGAACTCTTCCAACAGGACAATCAGAAATTCTAACAAAACTCCGTGAATCAGATACACCGATCGAATGGATAGAAGAAAAGGATGAAACCAAGTTCTACTGTATGGGCCACTACATTCCGGACTTCGATTGGGCTATTGTCTTGAGCCAGACCCGTACAGAGATCTTCGCATATCTATACCAAAACATTTATTGGGCAGTTCTCATAACCTGTTTAATCTGCGTTGTAGCTACCCTCCTCGGCTGGAACCGGGTGAAGCGCTTCTTGACGCCGATTCACAGCTTGCATCACCAGGTTCAAAGAATCGGCCAGGGCGACCTTGATCAGAAGGTATCGGTTGACTCCGAGGACGAGATCGGCGATCTGGCTCATGCCTTTAATGAGATGACGGATTCGCTGAAGAGATTCATAAGGCGGGAGGTTGAAACGGCCAAAGAACTTGTCCACGCCAAGAACTTAGCCGTCCTTGGCACTACCTCGAGCAAGGTCACCCACGAGGTGGGAAATCTTCTGAACAACCTGGGGCTAACGCTGTCGATTCTGAAGAAGGATAAGCTCAGCCCGGGAGGAAAAACCGCCCTGAATGTACTGGAAAAAGACTCAGTGCGTGTAACGAAGTTCATCCAGAACTTCCTGCAATTTGCCAAAAAACCAGAACTCCAATTGGAGAGGGAAGCCTTGGATAGGATTATTCGGGAAGTCTTGTTTGTCCATCAACCTGATGCTGAAAAAAGAGGAATCCGCCTTGAGCTCAACTGGTCCCCTGACCTGCCCCCGGTCAATGTCGACCCCCACCTCATGTACCAGGTCTTGAATAACCTGGTCAAAAACAGCCTGGAGGCGATGACTGATTCGGGAAGCATAGATATTGAAGGAAGGATTGAGGGAGAGAACCTTTTTGTTAGGATTGAAGATACAGGGCCCGGGATAGAACAGGATACCGTGGAACAGATATTCGATCCATTCTTTACGACCAAAGGCAAAAAGGGTACTGGTCTCGGGTTGTCGATCGTCAAGACGATTATGGAGGCTCATCGCGGGACCATTGAATGCCAGAGCAAGTTGGAAAAAGGCACGACTTTTATCCTGCGCCTCCCACGTAACTGAGGAGTTGTTCCAAATTGACTCCCTATCCTTTTTCCTATAGAAATCTATATTTATCATAATGCCATAGACATAAAGATAGATTTGTGAACTCGACCATGAACGATCGAATGAATCCTCAAGCCCTTATTGATGCCATTGTGGAAGAAAATCAAAAGCTCCTGGTAAAGGTGCCAAAGGAGAAAGTCGACCATCTCATTAAAGAGCTCGACAAGGCGGGCACGATCTTTTGTGCTGCCCAGGGGAGGTCCGGATACATCCTTCGTTGTTTCTGCATGCGGTTGATGCAATTCGGATATTCGGCGTTCTTTGTGGGAGAGACCATAACCCCACGAATTGGCAAAGAGGACTTGCTCTTTGTGCTTTCCGGTTCCGGCCAAACCGCATTTACTCAAGAATGGATCAGAATAGCACGGGAGCAAGGAGCAATGACTTTCGGTATCATAGGGGTTGAAGATTCGCCGATTGGAAGGGCCCTCGATTGCAGCCTCTCCCTTCCAGCAAGGTCGAGGCCGGAATCTTCTGGGGAGTCTTACTCCATTCAACCCCCAGGGTCTTTGTTTGAGCAGGCGGCCTTTGCATTGCTCGAAGCAATCGTGCTGGCATTATACCGGAAGCAAGGCAGTGATCCTCGAAGCATATTGGACAGGCATGCCAATTTAGAGTAGGCTTCAATTTCGGGAATTTATCCCTAATTTGAGTATCGGAGAACGGAGCGACGGGCCAGAAGAAGCCAGCCCAAGGCACAGCTCACGGGGAAAGACATTTTGCCTTGAACCTTACGCCTTGAGCCTCATACCGTTTGGGCATCACCAAAATGCATATGATTTCGGGGTGGTTTACTTGGCTTTGAAAGAGGTGTGAATGAAACCTGTTCTACAACTGGCCCTTGATTTTGTCGATCTAAAACGGGCCGTAAAGAGCGCCCAGGCCGGGGTAGCCGGCGGTGTGGATTGGCTTGAGGTCGGCACCCCATTGATCAAGAGCGAGGGCGTCCAGGCCGTGCGGGAACTGAGGCGTTTGTTTCCCCGGGTGACCCTCGTTGCCGACATGAAGATTATGGACGCAGGCCGCATAGAGGTTGAGACCGCTGCCAAGGCAGGGGCCAACATCGTTGATGTGCTGGGTGCTGCCAGTGACGCCACCATTCGGGAGTGCATACAGGCCGGGAAAAACTATGGGGCCAAGATCGTCGTGGACCTGATTGCAGTCAAAGACCCTGTGTCTCGGGGCAAACAGATTGAAGATTTTGGAGCAGATTACGTCACAGTGCATTGTTCCATAGACGAACAAATGGAGGGAAAAGACCCCTTTGAAACCCTGCGCAGGCTGGCTGAGGCTGTTTCCCTGCCCGTCGGGGTGGCAGGGGGAATCAACTCTGAAACAGCGGCCCGTGCACTAGAGGCCGGGGCATCCATCGTTATTGTAGGCGGAGCCATTACCAAGGCTGTTGATCCCGCGGAAGCAGCGAGTAACATCAGGAAGGCCATGGAAGAAAGGGTCGCCATCCCAACCAAACTCTTTAAAAGGGGCACAGAAGAAGAGATCCGGGAAATCCTTGAGCAGGTTTCCGCAGCAAATCTATCAGATGCGTTGCACAGGGGTGGCGTCATGGAGGGTATACGCCCCTTGTTTCAAGGGATTAGAATGGTGGGCCGGGCCGTGACAGTCAGGACCTATCCAGGGGACTGGGCAAAACCTGTTGAAGCCATTGATGTTTGTGAAAAGGGGGATGTGATCGTAGTTGATGCAGGCGGGGTTGGCCCTGCCCTCTGGGGTGAGTTGGCCACGCATTCTGCGCTGCAGAAAGGAGTAGCAGGGATCGTCGTAGACGGTGCCATCCGCGATACATACGATATTGCCCAGCTGAAGTTTCCCGCCTTTACACGGCTGATTATGCCAAATGCGGGCGAGCCGAAGGGCTTTGGGGAGATTGGTGTGCCCGTGACAGTTGGTAATCGGAGGGTCGAAAATGGCGATTGGATCCTCGGGGACGATGACGGGGTCGTGGTTCTGCCAAGATCGATGGCGACTGAATATGCCAACCGCGGCATGGACGTGCTGGAAAAAGAGAACAGAATCCGTGAAGAAATCAAAGAGGGGAGCACCCTCAGTAAAGTAACCGAACTTTTGCGCTGGGAGAAGCAATAGATCGACACTAAGAACTTTTAGTCCCGCCCTTGTCGGGGTGAAGCCTCCCCAACCTGAAGGGCGGGAGCCTTCACATATATGGCGGTTCTCCACGCTGTCAGGCACAACCCTTGCATTCATCATGACATAGTAGTACTTGGCCGAAGGGACCCTAGTGGAATACTTTCACTCCACTGAAATAGCCTTCGATTTCACAAGACAAGCATTTCACGCGCCAGGCCAGGGAGAACGGGAAAAAGGTTTTGCCTTTGGTGTTATCCCTTGCTTTGTCAAACAGGACTTACTAAATGCTTCTCATCGATCCATGCCTTATATTTGGCAAGGCTTGTGCCTGATCACACTGGGCGGAGATCTGAAGAAATCTGATTCATGGAAGAAGAAAGAAGGAAAGAAGAAAGGTACGAGGTCGATGCCAGTGCGGAAGTGAAGTATGGTGCCACCACAATCAATGTCAAAGCTATTGAAATTAGTAAAAGTGGGCTTCAGATCCAATCTTCTGATTTTATTGAGCCCAAGACCGAAGTTGAAGTCGTACTCGTTCTGAAAGAACCGAAAAGGGTTTCTGGAGAAGTTAAGTGGGTAGTTGCTGAATTCGGGCCAGCGGGGGTATCTTACAAAATCGGCATATTTTGCAAATCAGGGGACTTGATCCCAGATGACGGGCCTGAAGAAGCATAGGATTGGAGCTCTCAAGAAGACCTGCCTGTAAGGGAAAGTCTCCCCCATATCATAAGAACATCTCATTTCCCCTTTTTTCGTCTGAGTTTTAATTGACGGGCTTTTTCCCGGCCGGCTCTGACGATCCCCAAGGTCAAGAAATAGCCTGCTGTGCCCACTACGATGCCGGTCAGGGTCCCGCCCACCAGTAAGGCGAAAAGGACGTTCTTGCCAGAATACCATAATGTTTGCCACGAAGGGTTTGAAAAGAACGGAGCGTTCAGTGGATAACCGAGCAGCTTGGCTCCCGCCATATAATTGAATCCGTAGATAATAGGTGCGGTGACCGGATTGGTGAGCCACACGGTTAAAGCCGCTGCCACCTTGCTGATCCTGAAAAGGGCAGCAATAGGCACTGCCAGATACGTCTGGATGCCCATGGTAGGAGTCATGGCCACAAAGAAGCCTATCGCCGCTCCCCAGGCAACCTCCTCAGGGCTCCCATGAAGACGGATGAAACGATGATAGAAATACCGAGCAAACTTCTTTACGGAATCCCGTCTGGGATTCGGCCATTCCACATGAGCCTCGGTAATATCATCATGGTCTTGCAAAGGGCTTTCCCTTCGAATGGTTGCCATCTTGGGTGAAGATTTCCAGCACGTTGGCTGCGGCATGAAAGCCGGAGAGAAACGAGCAACTTCTTCAAGAGGGTGATTTAGGCAACAGCCTTAATGACTACTCACCCTAATGCAGTAAGAAGTTGTGTGTTTGCGTTTCTCGGCCTTTTAAAGAACCCCTCTTGCCTGGCCGACAGGATAAACTTTCAGTGGCTTCTGAAATTGAGGGGGACCATAGCAAGCTGACAATGGGACGTCAATTGAAAA
>SDBU01009263.1_pt1 | contig 11070 bp, 7 predicted proteins | sample 2277071 | NCBI WGS metagenome assembly SDBU01 (sample SAMN10397929, study PRJNA504765) | marine sediment metagenome | isolation source: marine sediment core GS08_GC12, 126 cmbsf | place: Arctic Ocean: Gakkel Ridge, Loki's castle | collected 2008 | reverse complement strand
AATAATATCGTATCGTAATGTTCCATTTTGAATTTGTGATTTAAAACGGTCTATTGCCTTTGCAATTAATCCTCTTGCAACTAAAGTTTTCCCTAAGCCCACTTCATCGGCAATTAAAAAGCGACGTGTAGGGTTTTCCTTTTCATACATTTGCTTAAAGGCATATTTAACTGTTTTTCTCTGAAAATCTTTCAACTTACTTAATATTTTTGCTGTATCCGGAAATGATACTTTGTCCTTTTTTTCCATATTGATTTTTGTAAACCCTCCAAATATTTTTCCACATTTCTTTAAATTCCTCGGGAATTATATCTTCTTTAATATCTTTATTTTTAGATAATTCTTTAATTAAATCATTAATATTTTTTATCTTATCGGGATTACGACTTAAAGCTTTTATCAATTCTTCTGCAAGCGGCATGGCTATCTGATTTTGTTGGTTCGCATAACCCCCTTTATAATTATTAGAAACATTATGATTAAACAAAAATATATTCTGGTTTTCAGTAAGTAAAATTCTTAAATATTGGATAAAACCATTTGAATCCCTTAAAATAGCTCGAATAATTTTATCATTTCTTCTTTCTGGCATGCCCTCAACGGGTAAATTTAAAACAAATTCCATCTTCTGTGATATCCTTTTATCTTTAATGTTCAATTCAAAAGCCACAAGACTGGTTAAAGAAAGTAATGGTACTTTATGGAATATAATTTTATCCTTCCATAATGGCAAAATATCTTTTTTATTAGTCTGCTTTTGTAAAGTAATCGGATAACAAAATCCCTTTACATCTTCATTGGAACATTTCAAATGATCTTTATCTGGACAAACAATTATTTTATATAATTCTTTTGATTCTGGTCTTATTTTCACCCTTAACCCCATTTTTAATAAATTAGTCTTATATTCCTCAAGCTTTTTCTCCAACTCTTTTTCTAGATTCTCTTTCTTTTTTTCTTCCTCATCAAGAGCGGTTTTCCCATATTCTTTTAAAAAATTAACAATTGAATTCTCTGATTTTTCATCTATGAATTTATTAATTCCAATTTTATTTCTCTCTCCTCTTAATTCAACTAAAGCTTCAACATTTTGCGAAGAAAAACCGGCATGGGTAGCATTTGATGAGCCATTCCATAAGGTAACCGATTTTTCATTTTCACCTATATATAACTTAGCGTGTAAGCCCGATAATCTAGAAATATCATCTTCTGATTTATCTTCAGCTAATTCATCCAGTACCCATATTTTGTTGTATTTTTTCAAAGTATTATCAGGTATTTTATCTAAACTGTACTGTGTGGAAATTAAATATTTTTGTTTTGCATTTTCAAATCTGTTTAAGAAGCTCTCACTTAAAAATGGGGATACTATTAATAAACGTCGATATTTGTCACTAATGGGAAAAGAATCACTATTATCTGTTCCTAAAAAATGAAAATTAAATTGTTCATCAAAATTTTCAGGTGGATTGAATTTAATTTTCCCTAGCTCAATACTAATTTTTTTAATAATACCCAATCGATTTTTTTCTATTTTATTAATCGCAATCTTGGGCAAAAAATTGACAAATTTAATTAACTTATCATTTTCTGGAACCTCACACTCTACCGGTTTTCCATCCAACACTAAAATAATATCCCATGAACGGTCAAAGGTAATATTTCGGGAAAGACAAATATATTTATAAAATATTTCTTCTTGATTTTTAAACCTTAACAGCCATATCTTTGGATGAAAAACTCCTTCTGAAGAAGGATTCACTTCTACTATCGTATCTTCTAAATAACTATATAAAAGGGAGTCAGTAGATGATACTTTAATCTGTCCATGTTGGCAGAAAATAACCAATTTACTTGCGTTTCTTCTAATGGCATCAAGAGCAAAGATAGAATTATTCAGGATTTCTTTTTGATTTTTACATTCATATAAAGAAAAAGCTAAAGGAACGCTTAAGAGTGTCTCCAGCTCTAAGGAATAAGTTGTCCCAATCCCCCAGGATAATTGATAATCCGAAGGCGGTCTTAATGCATCAATATACAATGTTCTTTTTCCAGGCTCTAACATATTATTTATTTAACCCCCCGAATAATATCGTTAATTATTTTGTCCACCACCTGCCATCGATAATCAAGTTGCCCAGTCCCTGCTGCTCCGCTCCACTTTTCTAAATAATCCGGATTCCTTAGTCGAGATCTTCGGCCTTTTACTTCTAGTTCTCTTGCATAAATAAATTTTTCCATTTCATCTTCGTTTATAAAAATATCATCTATATTTTTTAGAACTATCTCTATCCACTGATCAATGAATCGTCTTGTTCTACTGGGAACATTTACAGTTAATTCAGAATATACCAAGTTCCAAAAATGTTCTAAATTCCAATTTAAAAATATCTCCGCTCTACTACTCATTGCAATCTGCCATTCAGCTAATTTTTCCTTATACTTATTAATTAATTCTTCACTTTCCTTTTTCTCAGCTAGCAGATAATTATAAACTAACGCAGCTCCCTGCATAATCTCAGAGAAATTTTGGGCATGCATCACTTTTATTTGTAAGTCATTATTTAATTTATCAATAAAAGTATTTTCCCAAACAAAATCCTTTCTTGCTGTTTTGCGAAGATTTATAATATTTGTTAATAGACTATCCCGACAATTAATTGATAATTTTTCCGATAAATATTGTGCTTCGTTTTTGGCTAAATCGAGACCTTCTTTGCCGGGAAGCTCTTCCGGTGATTTAGGAAGCCCCTCATCCCAATTCTCACCAAAATTACGGTACAACAAAACCTCTTGGTCATCACGGGTAATATTTCCTTTTTTTAAATGATAATAACTGTTTAAACCTTGATAATAATCATTTAAGGAACCCCTAAATTTTCTAATTCCCCATGTTTGTAACCCGGCCCAATAAATTGAACTGGGAAATCTCTGTAATCCCTCTCCTGAAATTGCTCCGATAACTCCGTCTTTAAACTCCATTTCCAACAGTGAATTACATAATTTAATTTCTTCTCGTTTTACTCGTTGGGAAATATTTTCTGAGGGTACTCTATTTTTTTCCATTTTTTTTAGAATCCAGGGGACAAATAGCATGTACTTAGCTCTGGTTTGAATAGTAGTAGTTCCGGGGAATAAAATATTAGCTATAGAATCTCTTACTGATCCAATGCCTAATTCGTCAATAGTATCTTGTTGCCGTAGTTGACGAATTATTTGGACCATCTTTTCACGTTCTTCATCTGAAAAATCAACCCAAGAAAAAATAGAAGCCATTTACATTATGCCTTTATAAATAAATTTTTAAAAAGAAACCCATTTCTTGTTTCATTTATATTAATTAATTTAATTTTTTCTTTAATTCAAGGCAAACTTCATTAATATTGAATCCTTTAATAATACTGTCCTCTGTTTTGTTTTGCACAATTTCAAGTTGATTTTGGTATTTTTTTAATAATCTAATAGTGTTACCAATAACATCATATTTTTTCTCAGGATCATAAGATAATAAAAATTGATATGATTTTTTCCGTTCTCCTGATTTGCTTTTATTTAAAACATACGCGTTAGCAATTTTATTACCAAAAATATTTCTAGTAACACGCCAAGAAATTAATTCGGCTTCTAATTCGGTTGATACTATTAAATCAATTTTTTGTTCATCAGTTTCAATATTTCCAAGAGTATTAGTAAGAAAATTCCCAGCTTTTGACAAAATAATTGAAGTTAAATCTTGCTTAAGATGTTGCAATTCATGAGCCAATGTCCATATACATTCAATATCTTCGCTTTTAGAAACATCCCTAGAAATCCAAACAAGATGAGAGTACTTTTTAGACTTCATTATTTCTAGTAATGGTTCTGGACTTATTTCTTCTATGCCACCATCTTTGATATTCATATAGATTGCTTTTGAACATCTCCATCTGGGATTACAAGAATTTTCATAGCATTTATTATCTATTACAATAGCAACACCTTTGGCGGGAATATTAAAATATGAAATTAGTTTTTTTATAAGTACTTTTCTTAGATAAATTAACCCAGTTAAAAATATTAGTGTTGGTATTCCACAATTTTTTAATCTCCTTTTTATCTTATCTACTAATACAAATATTCAATGCTTAAAGTTTTTAAAGTTACCAAAATAATAATTATTAATTATGAATAGAATACGTACTAATATAAAATATATTTTAATTTTTATGTTATTTTTTTAAGAATTTTGTTTTTATTTGGAAATTAATAAATTATCTAAATTTATATCAAATTCACTTTTCGCTAACCTGTCTAAATAATTCAATTTTAATTCTATTCTTTTTAATATCTTTTCTTTGCCGGCAATAGCTGACTTAAATGCTGTTGCTTGAAATGAAACTATAAATATATAGAATAATACAATGCCTATTAAGATTTGTAACATTATAAATAATTTAGAAACCATCGTTAAAGGAAATATGTCACCTGGGTTAACTGTTGAATAAATAGTCATACTGAAAAATAAATGTTCGAAATACCCGCCTTCTACTAAATTACTAAAATTATTATCATCTATTTTTGATAGACCATAATATTCAAAAGAAAATATTATAATTGTTAATAAGATTGATACAACAAAAAATACAATAAAAGAAAATAATATTCCCTTTCTACTATGTGAAATATTAATTTGCTTCTTCAATATATTAAAAAATATTGCACTATATTTTATAAATAGCCTTAACCCTTCTTTATGTATTTTAATATCCTCCATATCATTTTTTTTATTTATCTTTTTAGATTCACTTTTTTCCCAAAAAGTCCACCATTTTTCTAAAAAATTGTATAAACTTAAATAAATTAAATTCGGATTAATAATTAAATTAAATAAATATTCTAGATGGAAAAATAAAGAAATCATTAATATAGACATGCTGAATATAATTACGATATTGTTGATAGATTTTATTATCAGGTATATTAAAAGTATATCTATAATAATTAAAAGTATTTGGATAAAATTATTTTTAGTTATTTTAAAAATACTACTAAATATTTCAATTGTTTTACCTAATATACAAAAAATTGAAAAATCAATTATTTTGTAGATCATAATGAGCGGAAACAAAAATAGATATCCAAAATATGAAACAAAGTACCCTAATTTATTTTTCCTATCAAATCTTTTTTCTAAAAATAAAAAAGATAAAATAATAACAAAAGAAAATGTTATAAATATAAATATGTAAGACTTAATATATAAATTAATATTGCTAGGCAAATAATCTGTAATTTTATAAAACCATTTTGGTAGAAATAATCTCATGTATACTGATAACAAGAAAAATAATGCTAAAACATTCTTAAGAAGAAAATGTATGCTATTTCGAATATTACTCTTTTCAACTACTTTAATAATCAAAACTACTGAGCCCTCTTCATTTCCCGGTTCTAATTTCATACTTACATCTTCGAAATATCCTAAGTTATATATTTTCTGTAAAGATTTTTTTACTGTCTCAAAATTGAAAAGGTCACCGGGCTCAATATTAATTTCTCTGGTAATTACCTTCTCTTTGGTCTTGTCATTACCTTCAATTACTATCTTTTCCAGCCGGCCTTCAGAAATAGTTATCCATAATTTCCCCTGTTCGTCAAAATTAACATCTTTAATATTGATTAAAAGATAACCCCGGTCTTTGTAGAGTTGAGAAATACGATCAAGATCGTTCTTTAATATCTTCTGACAAAAAATTTGGCCTTCTTGTAAAACCATTACTTCTCGCATCTCATCCTCGGAAACTATGGTATTTCCTTCAATATTAATCCCTTTTATAGATAAATACTCAATCACTACAAATATTACTTTGTAGCCGTCTCGAAAAGGTTCTATTTTGGTTTTAACACCTTTAAAATATCCTAAACCATATATGGCTTTCATATCTTTTTCAATATTTTTTTTGGAAAAAACATCTCCTAGATTTGAGGTAATTTGAGAAATCATCAAATCCTTAGAAATAAGCGTATTACCCTCGATACTAATCTCTTTTATATGTAAATACTCAACTACTACAAATATTACTTTGTACCCATCTCTAAATGATTCTAATTTTATTTTTACATCTTTGAAATAACCCAAATCATATACTGCTTTCACATCTTTCTCTATATTTCCTTTGGAAAATACATCTCCCAGATTAGAAGCGATTTGGGAAATTATTAAATCCTTAGAAATATTATCATTACCCTGTACTACTATAGCAGTTATCTTTTTATTACTATCTTTTTTGTAATTAAATAAATTATCTAATTTTGATAAATTAGTCAATGTTCTTTCCTTCTAGGTCCATATTTTCTAATATTTTATAAAGAAGATAGGCACATCCTATTTTTCTATGGCTTAGCTTCTATTTTACGAGGGTTTTCTTTAAAACATCAATTTATAAGAATTCCTAAAACCTCAACCATCTGGTTAAAAAATTTCTCAGGTACTATAGGTTTTCCACTAAAAATTACCGAATTATTGACTTGGCACCCCTTCCCTATTTCTCTAATTTAAAAGTAAAATATTAATTATTCAAGAAAATGGGATGTGTCCCTATTTTATTCAAAAATATCTCTCACCTTTGAGGGCATTAGGTCTTTTTGAAGAAAAATATTTAGGAAAAAATAATGGGGAGCAGTCCCTATTATCCTCCTCTCTTATTAAGCTCTCCATCTAGTTTGTAAGGAAAGTCAACAGCTTTCGGGTCAGGTCTTGATTTCGCCCATGATTTCATATAACGTTTCGTATTTCCCACGTTTCTCAGCTTTAGCTATCTCCTAGTTTAGATTGAGAAATGTGCGTACCGAACGGAAATTTATTGTTATCTTATGTTAAGTTTTATACCATAAAATTATTAATACTTTTAAATTCCCTTTTCTTGGGTACTTGCAGTGTAAAATTATCTTCATCTTTATAAATAACAACATGCCAGTACATTCTATTTTCATTCTCGGTAATCCACATATAATCTATCAGACTTTTAAACTCATTATAATTAATAAGAAAAAGATTCTTGCTGCTACCGCATCCAAATGCAACAAATGCACTTTCAGCATTTTCTAGAAATTCTCTCTGATAAGGATGAAAGGCAAACCAATATTTTGCGTCATGAGCCCCACCTGAATAAGTCTTTGATACTGCAAGTGTAAAAGATACTTCCTTGTTATCTGAAAAATATGATGTTCTAGATTGTTTATGAAAGCCTAGTTTTAATTTATCCTCGATTCTTACAACACATTCTGAATGAAAATTTACCGGGTTATTCCTGATTCCTTCAACTATTTTATTATTTTCATTATTCTCGTTTAAATCATTTTCGACAATTCCCTCAATTTCCAAATCTTTAGCTGTAGTAAAAATCAGACTAGTTAATTCATCTAATTTTGTATATTCCATTGGTTTTAATATAGAATTAATCTGCATGGAAGTTTTAACATCATTCAATTTTTCTTTCAACACTAATAGGTTAGATAATGAGGTTGCACTTATTAAGCGTATATCCCATGCATGGCGTGAACCTCTTATTTGAGCTTCTAAATCACCCGTATCTTGACGACCGACAACAATAAGAATTGATGAGTGTTCCATAACAAGTTGCTTCTTTTCTAACAAGTTCTTTCGATAATTAGATATAATATCTAAATTAATCCTGTATGCATCTGTAGTCTTGACTTCTACAATAATACTGAACCCTTCAGATGTTTTCCATATACCGTCATAACCGATTTTGTTTTTACTTCCTCTGTAAATCCCATACTCTACATTAAAACCTAATCTAATACCAATTTGATTAATTATATCTTGTAAAACAAACCCGCTATTATTAAACTTTTCTTCCAAACATTCATTGGCCCAAGCCAATAATAAATCTGTTGGAATTACATTTAAAAGTTCTCTAAATTCCTTTGAAGTCTGACTTAAATCCGTTAACTTACCATTTCCGATAAACCCTATAATTTGGTTAACCTTCTTATTATTTATAACTTCTTTTTTCTCTCTCCAAAGCTCAATTATAGAAGACATTAAAAATCCCTCCAAACCAAAAGCTATATTTCAGATAACTTTTACACATATGACCAGTAGCAGTTTGTGGGCTTATCATTATCCACCGAGATAGACGTCCAAGTGGACTGCTGCTGATCAAATATAGCACTTTCCTCCGCTATTTACTATATGTGATGTTATGTGCCAAATTTATTCAAATATTTCTTTTTCCAAATTTCTATAAACCTGTGTCTCCTAATTTAGTAGGGACACATCCTATTTTTCTATGATTTTGCTTTCCAGTTTACGAGGCTTTCTCTTAGGACATCTATCTATAATAATACCTAAAGCCTCAACCATCTGTTTAAAAAACTCCCTAGACCCAGACCCTATAGGTTTTCCGCTAAAAATTACCAAATTATTGAGCTGCTACAAATGTAATTGAATTCATTTTCTCCAAAATAAATATTCTTCTTATCCATCTTTGTCTCAAGAAAATAGCTGTCCTTATTATTAATGGCTGATTTAAAATATTTACAATCATCTTTTATCATACAATTTTCGTGGCCGGGATTTCGGGGCTTGCATATCATCGTTGTAAAATCAATGATTGCAAAAAGATGTTTTCCCGGATTTACTGTATTAAATAGTTGCTTTGCAATATTGATAATTTCTTTTTTTCGCCTGATTTCACCTGTTAAATTTAAACCGTAAAACCTGTTTACGAATCTGGCAACATTGGTATCTACAGCAGGATATGGTTTGTTAAAACAAACAGTAAGAATTGCACCGGTAATATATTCACCAATACCTGGAATTTTTAAAAGGTCATCCGCTGTGTCCGAAAAAGAGCTGTTATAATTTTTAACAATGTATTTTGCCGCCTCAATAAAATGACTGGAGCGCCAGTGAAGGCCAAGATGCTGAGTTACCTGTTTTATATTTTCAGATCTGGCACGAGATAACTTGTAAACATCAGGATATTTTTTAATAAAATTTTCGTATACAGGTACGACCTGCCCTGCTCTGGTTCTGTGAAGCATAAATTCTGCAATCATTATTCTGTATGGGTCTTTTGTATGCCGCCATGGAAAATCTCTTTTATTTTTTCCATACCATATTAATATTTTTTTTACTATATTTTTAGTTTTGTTTTTGTTCAAGACATATCACTCCCGGTCGGTTTATATGCCCTGCTATTTTAGATTGAATATCAACCAGCAGGTCATGCCTGATTCTTAATACAGGATCTTTATCCTTCAGTTCGTCAAGTGATAATGTTGTTAAATATCTTAAATCAAAAACAAACTTATAGATTTTATTGTCCACTTTGAATATTGGTGAAGTATAAATGTAATCTGCCTTTTTTTTTATCTTCTTGAAATCATTTTCTGGCCACATTAAACCGTGAAGCACTCTATGTAATTTCCATTTATCCTGGGCATAATCACAGGAAGGAGATACTTCAAGAAGAATATACTTTAATTTCATGAGGAAATTATTTTTTTGCGGGTATAAGTTTATATCGCCATCAAATAAATCATTAATATTCACCTGGTTTTCCCATTCATATATATTTCCTGGTACCGAGTTTTTCGGTGGTTGAGAAATAAGATGCAATTTCGAATTAATTTGAGCAGCAATATCATCGTTGACATTATTACTATCGTTTATTTTTAATCCTTCAATTTTTTTGTTGCTTATCTCATTTTCAAGGGTATCCAGAAAAGTACCATTAAAAGTAAAAAGAGCATCTTTTATTAATTTATCAGTATCTCCATCCTCTAATTGCTTACCGGCATATGCTCTTGCAAGTTTTTGAAATACTCCGCACATATTACTATCCCAGTTACCATCCAGAGGATAGAAAGATGAAAAATCATTTACTATTTTCCCTGTAGACTTATGTACGAGATTTTCCCAGATTATAAAAAGTTGAAATACCCCGGCTTTTTTTAATTCTTTTTTTAGCTTTTTCTCTATTTTACTTATCTCATAGTTACCCTGTGAATCTTTACATTCGCTTTTTTCTAGATTAAGTATAAAAATGGGTGGATTTTCTTTCAGATTATTTTTAAGTCTTTTTATCAGTTTATCATGTTTTGTCCACGCAATAATAAGATAGGATTGATTCTTTTTTCCTATTATCTTAGACAGTACCCCGATGATTGTCGATATTTTAGTTTTATCATCCAGTCCTTCTGTACCGGCAAGCACAATATCCAGAAAAACTATTCTGACACCTGAAAGGGGTTCCGGTGGTAATTTTTCCTGCTCTCCTGTAAAATACATGGCGGATACTCCATTTTTTGATAAAGCCTCTATTAAAGGTAATGCTTCTTTTTCATATTCATCATCAATAACAACAATCCTGCCATTTTTAGGTATATTCATTTCTGCGCCTCCTTTCTAAATGCAAGAGTAACAATCGCACCATTCTTAAATTCTTCCGGTATGGAAAAATCATTCCATTCAGGAAACATCAATTCACCATCATGTGCTTCCATAATTTCTTTAGTAATATGAAGTCCCAATCCCATGCCATCGGGTTTTGCAGAAACAAATGGTTTTGTAATCTCTTCAGTTGGCAGAGCAAATCCCGGGCCATTATCTGCAATTATTATAGTGGTAAATCCCGGTAATTCTTCTGATAACGATATAAAAATCTTCTGGTGCTTAACATCTCCATAATCCAGCCACCATATTGAATTATCAATGATATTTAAAATGCTTCCAATAATTAAATTTCTTGCACATTTTACTGTAGAATAATCTTTAATTTTTAAATATTCCTTTATCACCTGTATTTCATGTGCTTTAATCCTGAACTCTATATTAAAAATGGCCTGGTCTATAAATTTTTTTAAATCTTCGGTTTTTTTACCTCTGCCACGTATAAGCATGCTGTATCCTTCCACAAGTTGTGAAAGGTGTTTTACAAGTAAAACAATGCGACTTGATGAAATTTCTTTCTCTACAACTTTTTTCAATTCTGCTATAATTTTCTCAATTTCATGGATAACAACACTCAAACTGAGTCCTGCTCCTGCACTTTTTAAAAG
>SDBU01009262.1_pt1 | contig 11070 bp, 10 predicted proteins | sample 2277071 | NCBI WGS metagenome assembly SDBU01 (sample SAMN10397929, study PRJNA504765) | marine sediment metagenome | isolation source: marine sediment core GS08_GC12, 126 cmbsf | place: Arctic Ocean: Gakkel Ridge, Loki's castle | collected 2008 | reverse complement strand
GCCGAAGGCGCGGCGCAGGGCTGCTCGGTCGTCGTCCTGCCCGAATGTCTGGACATCGGATGGACGCATCCGGGGGCCGCCGACCTGGCGCGTCCGATCCCGGGAGATTACAGCTATATTCTGGCTGAAGCCGCGCGCTGGCACGACGTATGGGTCGTTGCCGGCTTGACGGAGCGGGCCGGGGACCTTGTCTACAACGCGGCCGTACTTGTGTCTCCCGGCGGCGAGATCGTCCTCAAGCACCGCAAGATCAACGTCCTGGCGATAGCACAGCACCTCTACGCGATAGGGGACGGGCTCGGGGTGGCGCAAACGGCGCTCGGGCCGATCGGCATGGACATCTGCGCCGATAACTTCCCGGGCGCCCTCGTCCTGGCGCACAGTCTGGCGCGGATGGGGGCCCGGCTGCTCGTCTCGCCCTCCGCGTGGGCGGTGGACGCCGACCACGACAACGCGAAGGACCCTTACGGCGGCACCTGGAAGGAGGCATACGCAACCATTGCTCGCCTCTACGACATCCCCGTTGTCGGCGTCAGCAACGTGGGCTGGTTGCGCGGCGGCCCCTGGGAGGGGAGGAAGTGCATCGGCTGTTCCCTCGCCGTAGGACGCAACGGAGACATCATCGCCCAGGGGCCTTACGGGGAGGAAGCCCAGGCCCTGATCCCCGTCGAAATAGAAGTCACTCCGGCCGAAGCCAAGGGCACTGCCATTTCCGGATGGCTTCGCAAAAGGGGTCCCCTGGACTCGTGAGGACCGAGCGTCTTGACTGCGCCGGTCAGGTACCGGAGAATGCATCTGTGGCGCCATGTTCTCCACGGTCTTGACGGGAGACGCCGATGACGGGCGAATATGAAGGTAGCGGGCAAATGGGCCATCAACCCGGCAGCGTTTCACCACAACCGCAGTTGCACGTACACCAGGTGCCGCCGCCTCGCAGAAACGCGTTCAGGGGTGTCCTTCTGGGCTGTCTGATCGCTGTGGTGGGCGGGGTGACAATGGTTGTGCTGTTGGTCGTCGGGTTGGGCTTGGTCGCCGCGGCCTTCACCGGAGCCGCGTACGGCGAAAGCACCTACGCTGCAGCAAGACTGCACGAGATTACGGTCAGTGGCAGCCCCGGCGAGCCAAAGGTGGCCATAGTGCCGGTGAGCGGGCTGCTGGTCTCCGGGGGTTTCCCACTGGCAGGAGGGGACCCGGCAAGGCTGCTTGAAGCGATGCTGGAGAAGGCCGCCCGGGACGGGAGTGTGCAGGGCATAATCCTGGCCGTAGACAGCGGAGGCGGCGCGATCACCACCTGCGACATAATGCACAAAGCGCTGCAGGACCATCGTGAAGAAACCGGGCTTCCCATGGTGGCGCTGATGGGGGACGTGGCCGCTTCGGGCGGCTATTACGTGGTCTGCGGGGCCGATTACATCATGGCCCACCCGACCACGATCACCGGCAGCATCGGTGTGTTGATGCCGCTGCTGGACGCCAGCCAGCTGCTGAAGAAGGTGGGAGTGACGGACCGAACCGTCAAGAGCGGCGAGTTCAAGACCATGGGCTCCATGTTTGCCGAGAGGACGCCCGAGGAATGGGAACGGGAAAAGGAGATACTGGAAAGCATCGTGATGGACATGTACGAGCGTTTCGTTGAGGTGGTCGCGGAGGGACGTGGGCTCGACCCGGAGGAAGTGCGTGCGCTGGCCGACGGTCGCATCTACACCAGCAAGCAGGCCCAGGAGAAGAATCTGATAGACGCCATCGGTTACGAGGAAGATGCCGTCGAGAAGGTCAAGGAACTGGCCGGGCTGACAAGCGCCCACGTGGTCCGCTACAGTCGCGTGGTTTCGTTCCGGGAGTTGGTGTTGGCCCGGACGGGGACGCGCAATCTGACGCTGCGCCTGGACGGCAGCCTGCCGCCTCAGTTGCTCCATCGCCCCATGTACCTCTGGTCCCCGACGGCTCCCGTAGCCGTCGAATAGCCCCGGCGGCCCGTTCTCCAGCCTTCGTAGCCGAGGCTACTACGGCGGAGTAGGCCGCAGCCGACGGCGAGGATATCGCATGTTGAGGGTGTACAACAGCCTGGGACGCGAGCTGGAGGAGTTCAAGCCCCTGCGGGAGGGGTTCATAGGCATCTATGTCTGCGGCCCCACCGTTTACGGGCACAGCCACATCGGCCACGCCAAGAGCTACGTCAGCTTCGACGTCATTGTGCGGTACCTGCGTTACCGGTTCCCTCATCATCGCGTGCGCTACGTCCAGAATATCACGGACGTGGGCCATCTGACCGATGACGCAGACATGGGCGAGGACAAGGTCGGCCTCAGGGCCCGCGAGCTGGGCGTCGAGCCCATGGAGGTCGTCGAGACGTTCACGCGCAGCTACTTCGAGGACATGGACGCGCTCAACATCTTGCGTCCCGACATCAGTCCGCGGCCCTCCGGCCATATCCCCGAACAGATCGACATCATCCGTAAGCTCTTCGATCGGGGCCACGCCTACGAGGCAAACGGGAGCGTGTACTTCGACGTGAGCAGTTGGCCGGATTACGGCAGACTGAGCGGCCGCAGCGTGGACGACATGGTGGAGGGCATTCGCGTCGAGTCCAGCGGAGAGAAGCGGCATCCGGCGGACTTCGCGCTGTGGAAGCGAGCCGGGCCGGGACACCTCATGCGCTGGAACAGTCCGTGGGGCGAGGGATTCCCCGGCTGGCACCTGGAGTGCTCCGTCATGGCCTCCAAGTACCTGGGCGAGACGGCCGACATCCACGGGGGCGGCATTGAGAACATGTTCCCGCATCATGAGAACGAGATAGCGCAGTCGGAGGCGGCGACCGGCAAGCCGTTCGTCCGCTACTGGTTTCACAACGGCATGGTCACGGTCGAAGGCCAAAAGATGGGCAAGAGCCTGGGCAATTACATCCTCCTGAAGGACGCGTTCGCCGGGCTGCCGCCGCTCGATAAACCCGTGCGGCCCATGGTGCTGCGCTACTTCATTCTGACCAGCCATTACCGGAGCCCGCTGGACTTCTCCGCGGACGCGCTCGAGGCGGCTGAAAAGGGACTGGGTCGCATCGAGAACACCGTCGCCCGGGTGCGACGGATGACCGGGCAAGGCGCGGAAGGCGGGCCCTCTGACGACGTCGGCCGGCTCATGGACGAGACAAGGCAGAAGTTCCTGGCCGAGATGGACAACGACTTCAACGCCGCCGGGGCGCTCGGCGTGCTGAACACGTTCACCCGCGAGGTCAACAAGTGGCTGGACTCGGGGCGGGGCATCACGCGGGCCGCCCTGGAGCGCGTGGACGAATTCTACGACGAGTTGGGCGGCCAGATACTTGGTATCGTCACCGAGCAAACGGGGAGACTGGGCGTGATAGCCGGCCCAACCCCGTCACTGGAACACGATCTCGTCGAACTGCTCATCGAGACCCGGACCAGACTGCGCGAGGCCGGGCATTACGATCTGGCCGACGTGATACGCGAGCGTCTCGCACAGTTGGGCGTAGAACTGGAAGACGGGCCCGACGGCACAACCTGGCGACTGAAGCAAGGGTGACACATGAGCGACGGTAACGACCTGATACCGGAGTTCCTCGACCGGATCAGCACGGACCGGCTGTCCAGGGACCTGTTCCATCTGGCAAAGGATCCGCTGCCTTTCCGCAAGGTGAACTTCACCATCCCGGGGCACGAGATTTGCAGCCTGTACGAAGCAGACGATTTCATCCAAGGTCAGCTTGAGTCGGCGGGCTGGACGGTCGAGAAAGAAGGTGTGCAGGTGCAGGCGTTTCGCTGCGATGCCTCCAAACCCAAGGCACATCAGTATTCGCGCCCTGACCCCGCAGACCCGTGGTACACCGCCTACAACATCTACGCCAAACGACAGGGAGCGGGGTGTCCGGACGAGATCATCCTTCTGGTGTCGCACAAAGACTCACAGAGCTGGGTGGACTCGCCGGGCGCTTACGATAACGCCGTTGGCACGGCGGGCAACCTGGAGATCGCCAGGGCCCTGGCAGATTACGAGCCGCACCGCTCGCTGTGGCTTCTTTTCTGCAATGAGGAACACACGCCGTGGACGAGCGTTGCGGCCGCCGAGGGATGCAAAGCGCGAGGGGACAATCTGATAGCCGTGCTGAACCAGGACGGACTCGGCGCCAAAGGCCCCGAGGATATCGCGGCCGGCAGGAACATCCACACCACTCGCTACACGGTGGAGGAGGGCAGAGGACTTGCCGATCTCATGAGCGACGTCATCGCTGACTATGGGATTGGTCTGATCCAGTCGGTCGATAAGCGGGAACGGCCGGGCGATGACGACGGCTCGTTCGTCAAGGCCGGTTACCCGGCAGCCGTTCATAACGGTGGGTCGGCATTCGCCGGTTACCCCGACTACCACCGCGAGACGGATATCCCTGAGAAGGTGGACATCGAGAACGTCCGCTTGGCTGTGCAGGCGGCCCTGGCAGCCGTGCTCCGCGTCGATCGCAGCGGCGGCCCGCAGTAGGAACGCACCGCCCAGGACGCGCGGGCCCGGTCGTATGCCCGTGGCCGCGGCAGCGGACGCGCTCTAAATAGCGCCTCACGGAGGTCAAAATGGTTGATCTAATCGTCATCGCCATCATAGGGTTGTGCTTTCTGCTGGGCTACATGCGCGGCGGGCTGCTGCCGCTGTTGGGGCTATGCGCGCTGGTTGCGGCGTATTTCGGCAGCGCGGTGGCGGGTCCTCCCATAGGCGAGATCCTCGCTACGTATACTCACTGGCCGACTCTAGCAGTCTATCTGTGCGGGCGCATCGTTGCCGCCGGGTTCATCTACATCGCGCTTATGGTGCTCGCCGTCATTCTGGAGCGCAGGGTCGGCCGCACGGAAGGCGGCAGGCTCCAGAAGTGGAACAAATCCCTGGGCGGGCTTAGTGGATTGGTCTCGGGGTTGTTGCTGGGGGTGATCGCGCTCCTTCTGGCGGATGTTCTTGCCAAGGTGATGCCCGAATCGCCGTCCGCCGTAGTCAGATCGTCGCGGCACTCCATTCTCCGCCGGTTTGTTTCGCCTTTCAATCCCGCCGATACATTCCTGGTCACGGACGCGCTTCGGATGCTCCGCGCGGCGCGCGACGACCCCTCGGTGCTGGAACGCTTGCGCGAGCACGAGCAAGTGCAGGAACTGCTGGCGCGACCGGAACTCCAGGCGGTCCGCCAGGATACGAAACTGGCTAAGGCAATCCAGGACAACGACATCGGGGCGATCCTTCACAACCAGCCGCTGCAAACCGTGCTGGCCAACAAGGAACTTCGGGCCCTGATCCTGTCGCCTGAAATGCGTCTCGCTCTCCAGGACGTACTCCGGGAAAGCGCGCAGCACCCGCCGCCCGACGACGAGGACGAGGGCGAAGACGAAGCCGAGGACGATTCTTCGTGACGCCGTCTTCCGGCTCAACGCACGCCGATCCTCTGCCGCATTTCTTCCAGGGTCTTCTGGGCGATGGGTCTGCAGGCGGCCGCCCCCTGGTCCATGAGATGGTGCACGTGATCGGGGCGGGAGATTAGGTCACGGTACTTCTCCTGGATCGGCACCAGTTCCGCCGCCATGCTGTCCGCAAGGCGTCGCTTGCAGTCCAGGCAGCCGATGTCGGCCGTCCGGCAGCCGTTGGCAGCCCATTCGATGTCCCCGGCGGGTGAGAAGGCCTGGTGCATCGTGAAGATGTTGCAGATCTCCGGCGTGCCCGGATCCCTCCGGCGAATCCGGGCGGGGTCGGTCGCCGCAGTGCTCAGCTTGGCCCAGATATCCTCGGGCTCATCAAGCATGGAGATGTAGTTATTCAGGGTCTTGCTCATCTTGTCCTTGCTGTCCAGGCCCATCAGCCGCGGCACGTCACTGAACAGCGGTTGAGGCTCCGGGAACGTGTCGCCGAAACGCGTGTTGAAGCGCCGCGCCACTTCGCGGGCGAACTCGAGGTGCTGGGTCTGATCCTCACCGACAGGCACGATGCCCGCCCGGTACAACAGGATATCGGCAGCCATCAGCACGGGATAGGCAAACAGACCGGCGTTGACCGGGCCCTTCAGCTGCTCGGTCTTCTCCTTGAACTGGGTCATGCGGCTCAGATCGCCCATGGCCGTGCAGCTGAACAAGATCCAGCATAGTTCTGTCACCTCCGGCACGTGGCTCTGCACGAAAAGCCGGCACCGATCCGGATCCAGGCCACCCGCAACGTTCATGGCGAACGTCTCCAACACTCGATTCTGCATTTCGCGGACGTCGTAGGGCACCGTTATGGCGTGCAAGTCAACGACGCAGAACGTGCAATCATAGTCGTCCAACATGCTTGCCCAGTTGCGGATGGCCCCCACGTAGTTGCCGATATGCACGATGCCCGTCGGTTGGATGCCGCTGAAAACGGTTGGCTTACCTTCGGCATCGCGTTGCCCAATGGAGCCTGATGCGCTCATCGTTCTTCCTCCTGGACTTCGTCCCGGGTGTCCTCTTGCTTCGGCTTCATGGCCGGGATCGCGAGGCAATCAAGAGTATGGGTGCGGCCCTGTCGGGCGCACGAAGAAAAAGCCCTTGCAGCCGGTGGACCGAGGCTGGAGGGCCCAGGTCACGCAATTGGCAGAAGCCCGGAGACCCTATGCCCCCTCAGGCCACCGGCCGGGGCCAGGGCCAGATAAGACGCCACACTCCAAGACTTCGTGCGGGTTGGTCTGCTGTTGATCTCATGGCATTCGCGATGCCGACCTGGGGTGTCGCTCTTTTCGGGCGAAGTGGAGGGAGCCGCTCGCCCTACAAATCCTCGCGCAACTCGTGAGTTATCTCCGACAGTTCGCGGGCGTTGATCTCCGGCAGGGCCTTGCCGCGTTCGTCCACCTTCTCGTTGAACTTCAGGGCGGTCTGCTGCAGCAGTTCGTGCGTCTCTTTCGTGCCGCCGAAAAGCAGGAAGTTAGGAGCCCGAGTGATGCGCTTGTGCTCGCCGTCGCCGTCCAGTCCGAACCCCAGCAGCATCCGTATGTTCAGCGGCCTGTCGTCATGTCGCGGCCCCGTCATTCTTCGCCCCGTCACAGAAACGTTCGCCATCGTCGTATATAGTACCTTCCGCCCATGACAATGTCAAAAGTTCGGGGGCTAAAGGTCTCGCAGGTAGTAGATAAGCCGGCCAATCTCTTTGAATCCGAACGCAGGATAGAGCTTCTGTGCCTTGAAGTTCTGCTCGAGCGTTTCGATGCGCGCGTGCCTCGCCCCGCACTCACGGAAATGGATCAAGGCCTGCTGCAGAAGCATCTTGCCGATCCCACGGCTCTGGTAGTCCTTTGCCACAGCAAGGTTCGCAACGTGTCCGATCAGAAGGTCGCGGTAGAGGCGCGTGCAGACGAACCCGACCACCTGGCCGTCTGCTTCGGCTACGAACGCGTGTCTCGCGTTGTTCCGCAGATCGTATTCGATTGCGTCCCGCTTACACTCCTGCCAGGTCCTATTCGCTATCCGGCCGACGTGAATCTCCATGTTTTCCTCGAGGCAGAATCCCTCGAAGCTCTCTGCAGTGATGCGCAACACGGCTTCGCGGTCACGCTTGACATAGTTCCTCACGGCGATCTGGACCATGGCCTTCGCCCTTGCGTCTCAGTTGCCGACTCAAGTCACCCAATCAGCTTAGCCGCGCAGACCACCCGTGTCAAAAAGAAGAAAGATGGGAGCCCCGACGGAACCACGTGCGACAGGAAAAGGCTCTCCCCGCCCTCGGGCGGCGCGGCGCGGACCCTCCGTCGCACGCTCGGGCAAGCTACTCTGGGATCTCAAAACGGCGGCTTTGCTCGCTCCACCGCAGCTCATCCTTGTGTGTTTCGTACCAGGCCCGCCACTGACCGGCCGCCCTTTCCCGCTGGACCGGCTCGGCAGATGCGTCAAAAGCGAAGTACTGGCCGAAGCCCTTGCGGAGAAGCTCGACGGCTACCTTCCGGACGCCCTCATCTGTGTCCCCCAGACCGGTGATCAGAAGCTCGCCCACGCGGGGTGTCCGGGGTTCGATTACGGTGGTGCACCGCAGAGCGGACTCCCTCACCAGGCTGCTCCAGTCGTTCAGCAGTGCCTGCCTCATGGCATCCAGAGCGTCGGGTCCCTGCAGAATGGCCAGCGTGTGTAGGGCGTCGTATCGGACCTCCGGCTGGGCCGCCGACCTGATTGTCGCTGGCTCGCCATCTGCGTGTTTCTGGAGTCCGTCGGGATTGTCAGTGCGCCCTACAATAACGACGGCCGACGCCGGCCCTTCCTGGCCCGACGGCAGGGCGGTCCCCCGATAGAAGATGCACAGCAAATCGTCCGCCGGGTAACAGCCCATGTCACCTTTGTTGACCCGACGCTCCGAGTTCTCCTCTTGCACGTCCACGGGGATCTCAAAGCAGATGCCTTCGGCCCGTTGCACAACGGTGGACTGAATGGGCAGGGCGCGCAATATGGCCCGCACCGTCTTCGGGGCGCGATCCTGCATGAGCCGGGCGGGGAACTCCTCTTCGCCGACTTGTATCACTATCGCCATCTCACCCGCCGCGGGTTGCAGAAGCGCACGAACCCGGTCCGCGGCAGGGCTGTACTTCTTGGACCGGATGAGCTTGAGGACCCACCCACGCACGAAGGTACTCTTGTCATCGAGCTTGTTGAGAACCGCCTCGCGAACGTCCGCACGCTCGAACCAGCGGCCCAGGTGCCAGATCGCCACGGCCCGCACAATGGGGCGGGGGTCGTCCAGTCGCTTCTTCATGGCAGGCACGGCACGGTCGTCGCCGATACTGCTCAGCGCAGATATGGACCAGTAGCGGACGCGCGGCAGAGGATGTTCCAGGGCCCCGATCAGTTCGTCCACCGCCGGCCTGCCCATCCGCACCAGCTTGCGCGAGGCGTCCATCCCGTTGAAATCGTCCGTGCCCATGCGCTCAATGAGCTGCTGGACCGTCTCCGGCGCGCCGGCCTCCGGCGGGCCCGTTTCCCCCGGGGACGCATCGGGTGGAGCGCTGGCCAGCGCCCATAGCTGCACGAACACCACAGCCAGGGCGATTGCGGCTACGGATCGAAGCCTTACCATCGCGGCTCACTCGCTCAGACTTATGATCACCGTCTCGCCCGCCGAGTGGCTCTTGAGACCGTCGGGGTTGTCAATGCGCCCGACGACGTTGACCGGAGACGCCGGCAGCGGCAGAATCGTCTGCGTAGTTTCCGGCGGCAACATCGACGCCTCGAAGCTGGCTGCGATCCTCCGAGGCGAGATTCCCGATTGAACGACACCGATCGCGGCATCATTGCATCGCGCCCCCGCTTCACAACGCGTTTCGGGGTCGTGATGACGTTTATCGGCGTGGCGGTCGGCCTGGGAAACGTGTGGCGCTTTCCTTACATGGTGGCCGCGTTCGGTGGTGGTGCCTTCCTGTTGGTATATCTGCTGGTGCTCGTCCTGTTTGGAATTCCGGCGCTCATGGCGGAACTCACCATCGGCCGGATGACGCGCAGCGGACCGGTTGGCGCCTTCACCTCCATCGGCATGCCGGCGGGCCGGCCCCTCGGCTGGGCCCTCTTTGCAACCGTCTTCATGGCTGTGTCGTACTACACGGTTATCGTCGGCTGGGTATTGCGATATTTCCTCGTCTCCGCGTCGGCGAAGATCGACGCGATCAACCCTGTGACCTTCTTCGACGACTTGCTCGCAGGACTTGCGGGGCAGTTCTTGATGACCGCCATCGTTCTCGTGTTGGTTGGCGCAGTCTTAGTCATGGGCATTCGGGAGGGCGTCGAACGTATCAGCAAGATCGGCATGCCACTCCTGTTTGTGTTGCTGCTCGTGTTGATCGCTCGATCATTGACGCTCCCCGGTGCCGGCGCGGGATTGAAGTTTTACCTGTTCCCCGATTTCTCCCGGATCGATCTCGGGGTTGTTACTGCCGCCCTCGGACAAGTCTTCTTCTCGTTGAGCCTGGGCGGAACGTTTCTCGTGACCTACGCCAGCTACCTCCCCGCCAGCACCAACCTCAAGACCACGGCAGTGTCCATTGGACTCGGTGAGACACTGGCAGCCGTGTTGGCAGGATTTGTCATCGTGCCCGCCGCTGTGGCCTTTGGACTCGACCTCGAAAGCGGACCGTCGCTCACATTTATCACCGTGCCGAGCATCTTCGGACAGATGAAGGGCGGTTCGATCTTTGCAACGTTGTTCTTCGGTTTATTGTTCTTCGCGGCGTTCCTCTCCGCCGTCGCGGCCTTCGAGGTGCTGGTGACGACGGCCGTCGACACCCTGGGGTGGCGCCGCAGCAAAGCCGCCGTGGTGTTCTGCACGGCTTCGCTGCTGGCCGGGACGCTGGCGATGGTGAGTCTCGACTACATGTTGACGAGCGATCTGTTTTGGGGTTCTACGATGCAACCGGTGGGAAGCGCGTTGACGCTCGCCGGGCTCGCCTGGGTGATCGGATTGGGCAAGACGCTCGACGCCGTCAACGAGGGCAACGAAGGACGGCCCGTCGGTGCGCTGTGGTATTACTGGATCAAGTATGTCATTCCCGTGGGAATCGTCATCATCCTGGCGCTGGGACTCGACGACCTGTTCGAAGTGTTCTTCGGTTGACCGGCGCGACAATCATCGCACGACCTCCCGCAGCAGCACGCCGTCCAAATCGTCCGGCGTTTCTACTCCCAGAAGCGCGGCAACCGTAGGCGCAATGTCAACCGTCCGAACCCGCCGATCGTACCGGCCCGCCGGAATGCCCGGCCCCCAGAACACCAGAGGAACATGGGTATCGTAGCGGTACGGCGTTTCGTGAGTGGTTCCCCCGCTTTCCATGAGGTACAGGTAGTGTTCTTTATACCTGATGATGATGTCTGGCGCCCGATTCGGATGAAAACTTCGCAGGTACTGGCGACGAAAAGGATCGTCACCGGTTTGGCGAACGTCGTCGTACGCGAACGCGTCGGCCACATACTCTGATTCACGGATCCTAGCCGCGGCGGCCCGGCGCGCCCTCACCTCGATGGACCTCGGCACTCCCTGGCGGAATCGCAGCACCAGGCCATACGGCGTCGCGGAGACACCACGGAGCCGGTTGAGAATTCTCAA
>SDBU01009261.1_pt1 | contig 11071 bp, 3 predicted proteins | sample 2277071 | NCBI WGS metagenome assembly SDBU01 (sample SAMN10397929, study PRJNA504765) | marine sediment metagenome | isolation source: marine sediment core GS08_GC12, 126 cmbsf | place: Arctic Ocean: Gakkel Ridge, Loki's castle | collected 2008 | reverse complement strand
CCACTTCTTCATCTTCGATGATGTTGATTTCGATTCCTTTGAGTTTGACTTTTTCCGCATCCCAGTAACGGAGGTTTTTGGTGACTTTTAGGTCGTCATTGAGCTCTCGTTCTTCCAGCTTAAATGGGCCATTGGAGACATAGCTTGCGTCGCTGCGATAGGCCCATCCTGGGTGGAGGGCATCGATCTCTCGACAAAGTGGGAGGTAGGTCCAGTGGGCGGTGAGGTCTAGGAAGAAGGGGGAAGGGGTGTCGAGAGTGACAACCAGGGTGTAGCTGTCCAAAGCCTCAATGCCTACTTGTGTGAGGGGTATCTCGCCTCTTTTTGCCGCTTCGGCATTTTTAATAGAGAAGAGCAAGAAAGCGAAGGGAGCACGAAATTTGGGTTCGAGGATCTTTTTCCAGGCATATTCAAAATCATAAGCTGTTAGGGGCTCTCCATTGGACCAGCAGGTCTCCCTGAGAGTGAAGATATACTGCTTCGAATCCGAAGAGATCTTCACATCTTTGGCGATGGCAAACTCAAGTTTGTTGTTGTGACCTACTCTCATTAGTCCTTCGTAGAGCATGTTTAGGACGACTCCTGAGGTGCGGTCGGATCCGATGCGAGGATCCAAGGAGGGGACCGATCTGGGGAGATGGATGCGGACAACTTGCTTGTTTTGCTCTCTCTTCTCCCATGTGTTAAGTGATTGATGGATCGTTTCAAGGAGAAGAGCTGCAGGTTCTTCGGTCGGGCGAATGTAGAGGGCGCAGAGATAGAAATACTTCTCTATTTCGACGACGGCGGTGGCAAATCGGAGAGAGTCGTATTTGAGAGATTTAATTGAGTTAAGTAGATGATCCTTGATTTCAGGGCGGCCGACTTTAATCACGATGACAAGAAAATCGTCTACCTGTTTTGTTTCGATTAGTTGGTCGGGTTTTTGATCATGCATCTGCAAGAAGAGCGAGGAGATGGTCTTGGCCATCTTGGGGGAGATAAGGGTTTGCATAATGGAGGGAGTGAAGGAGTAGAAGAGATTTTCGATCAGAAATTCATGGTCTTTGCTCACCTCTTTTTTGATAACATCCAGCTGTTCCTTCTGTTTGTGAAGAAAGCCTCCGTTGTAATCTCGGAAAGGGCCGATGAGGTTTTCTAGGGTGCTGGCGACATACTGTCGAGCCAGTACCAGGTCGACGGCATGATTTTTGCGCAGGAAGAGGTCGCTATCCACTTCGAGGGAGAAGAAGGTGGCCTCTTTGAGATACTTTTTTCGTAGCCGGCCCACATGGGTCACTTTCTCTATGTTCATCCGTATCTGGGGCGGAAGCTTGTGGCTTAATGCTGCAAGGGATGGAGGATTGTTGCGCAAGATTCGCACTAAGATCACGTTGAATGTGACCTTGTCGAGGCGCAGCTCTTGGAAAGCGATCGTCGCATGGGGTAAATCGCGAACATATTTGAGCTCTTGGCTGAGGATGATGATACTTCGATAGATTTCTTCGACATTGCGTGTAATAAAAAGTGAGGGAGAGAGTTGCTCGATGCTATTTTTTAATTCTCCTGGAAGTTTGTCTCTAAGAGAGAGGAATTCTTCTGCAGAGAAATCTACACCTTGAATTTTCTCAAATTCCAGGTAGAGGGAGAGTGCTCTATTCTCTTTGACGCGGTTGGTATAGAAGGAGTCTTTTACGATGGTGGCATCGGGGATGATTCTCTGAACAGCTCGTTGAATATGCCTCTCTTCCAGACATTCATATTTCTGCAAAGAGTTCAGAGTGATGGCCATCCCTAGGACTTTTTTCACTCCGAAGGGGTAGTGGAGGGTGGGTTTGATCAATTTGAAGTAGAGGTGACGCTTGTGGGGGTAGGATTTGATCGCTTGATGGAGCAACTTTCCGAAGAGATAGTGATAAGCAATTATTCTGTAGAGGTGGCGGGTGTGGCGAATGGCGCGGAACTCTTCCTTGCAGTGGAAAAGGAAGTGTTGAGCAAAGTGGAAGAAATCCGCTTCGAAATATTTGGGGTAGCGGTTCATGAGATGGAGGATTGTTTCGTAGAAATAGAGCTTATTGCTTGACAGAGAGAGATTCTTCATCTCGAGAATATGCTTGGCGTGGCCTGAAGATTGGGCGCCAAGCTGGATCTCTTTGGCTAGCTTGGGCAGGTTGCGGTGGATGATAGGTAGACGTTTCTCTTTTTCGACATGAATGAGAAGTTCGGCGAAGTAGAAGGGCTTGTTTTGATAAGTGAAGGAGTGGTGGCGGAAAGAGAGGATGGGGAGCTGCTCTCCGGGGATAAGCCAGAGGGTGACCATCTCGTAGAAAAGAAGATCGATCGACTGATTTTGGGCGGATGAGCAGAGGAGATAGATAGGAAGTGCGCCGGGGGCCTGGAAACATTCTTTCCACTTAACGGAAGGAAGTGTTTCTGGTGATTGAAGTTCGTCTTTGAAAATCGCATCGATCTCACCGCGAATCTTCTGGGTATAGTGCTCAAACGAAGAGAGTTCGTCTTGGAGTTTGACCATGTCGAGGCAGTATAGGCTTTAAGTTTTTTAAATCAAATTTTAATGAAATTTTTAAAGAGTTGTAATTTCACTTCAAAATTATGTTGATTCATGAGATCCATATATATATGGACGAGAAGGCTTCATGGTATAAAGATGCGATTATCTACGAACTACACGTTCGCTGTTTCTATGATAGCAATGATGATGGGATAGGTGATTTTCTCGGGATGACTGAGAAGCTGGACTATCTGCAAGACCTTGGGGTTACGGCTATCTGGCTGCTCCCATTCTATCCCTCTCCCCTGAAAGATGATGGTTACGATATTTCCGATTATACCGATATCCACGAAAGCTACGGTAATTTGCGCGATTTTAAGCTCTTTTTAAAAGAGGCTCACCGAAGAGGGCTTAAAGTGATTACAGAGGTTGTGGTTAACCACACCTCGGACCAGCATCCGTGGTTCCAGCGAGCCCGAACAGCCAAGCCGGGATCGCGTTATCGAGACTATTATGTCTGGAGCGAAACACCAGAGAAATACAAAGAGGCCCGGGTCATATTTCAGGACTTTGAGACCTCGAATTGGACCTGGGATCCTGTCGCAAAAAGTTACTACTGGCACCGTTTCTACTCCCACCAGCCCGACCTAAACTTTGACAATCCCGACGTTCACCAAGCGATTTTTCGGATTGTGAGTTTTTGGCTCAAATTAGGAGTGGATGGTATTCGTCTGGATGCGGTGCCCTACCTCTATGAACGAGAGAAGACCCTCTGTGAGAATCTCCCGGAGACACACGACTTTCTGAAGGAGCTGCGCCACCACGTAGACAGTCATTTTGATAACCGCATGTTGCTGGCAGAGGCGAATCAGTGGCCAGAAGATGCGGCGAAGTATTTCGGAGAGGGTGACGAGTGCCATATGGCCTTTCACTTTCCCGTCATGCCCAGACTCTTTATGGCAATCCATCTCGAGGACTCTCTGCCGATTGTTGAAATTCACGGCCAGACCCCTACGATTCCAGATAATTGCCAGTGGGCTCTCTTCTTGCGCAACCATGATGAGTTGACTCTGGAAATGGTCACAGACGAAGAGCGAGACTACATGTTTCGCGTCTATGCCCACGATCCTCAAGCCCGCCTCAATTTGGGTATTCGGCGTCGCTTAGCCCCACTCCTCAAAAATGACCGCCGCAAGATCGAGCTGATGAATTCCCTTCTCTTCTCCCTTACGGGGACACCTGTGCTCTACTATGGAGATGAGATAGGAATGGGGGATAACATCTATTTGGGAGACCGGAATGGGGTTCGGACACCCATGCAGTGGAGTTGTGACCGCAATGCCGGTTTTTCGCATACCAATCCGCAGAGGCTCTATCTTCCTCCAATCATCGATCCAGAGTACCACTTTGAAACGGTCAACGTCGAAGCCCAACAGAATAACCCTTACTCGCTGCTCTGGTGGACCAAGCAGCTCATCTCACTCCGAAAGCGATTCAAAGCCTTTGGTCACGGCACAACTCACTTTATCGTCCCCAAAAACAGAAAGACCCTCGTCTTTTTTCGTGAGTACCAAGACGAACTTATTCTCATCATCGCAAACCTCTCTCGCTTCCCCCAGTATGTTGAGCTTGATCTCTCGAAATACAATGGCTTTAAGCTCATAGAGCTCTTCAGTGGGGAGTATTTTCCTCCCATCGGTGAGCTTCCCTACTTTTTGACCCTTGGCCCCTATGGCTACTACTGGTTTGCCCTTGAGAAAGAACGAGAGATCGATTACTCGGAGCTCCGAAGAGATACGGCCAAAAGAATTTTAACTCTAACCGTGCACGAAGATACCGATGTCGAGAAGATCTTTCATCTTCGATTGCGTGAAAATCTCAATTCCCTCATTCAGACCTATCTTTTCAAAAGAGACAAGTGTCCCCACTCCGTTTTAACTATCGATGAGACCAAGACTAAATTACTCGATCATTTTGCTCTTCCTTCGGAAGAGTTTGGAAAGATCCATCTCTTGGTATTGCTTCTGGTTCTCAACAGTGGTGTGAGAGAGAAATATCCCTGCTATCTCGTTCGTTTCCATGGAGAGCGCGCGCGAAAAGCAATACAAGAGAGTCCAGAGACAGTTGTCGTACAGTTTCAAACTTCCAAAGAACATAAATTAGATGATGTTCTTGTGGATGTTAGCGAGACAGACGAAATGAAAAAAGTAATCTCTAATATCATTCATCGTCAACGTCGTATCAAAGGAGAGAAAGGCCAGTTGAGTGGAATTTCACTTTTGAAGAAAACTTCAGAACAAACAACTGCTCTTGAACTCTACGAGCTGCTCGAAGAAGGACTAGATATCGATATTGAGATGCGCAGCTTTCTCTCAACAAACACTCCCTTTAAACACTTTTTGCCGCTATTGGGGTATGTGGATTATCCCGAGGTTAGTTCTGCTCTCGCCAAAGAGACCGTCTCTATTTCAAATGAACTCAAAGCAAAAGAGCTAGGAATCAGCCATGCAGAGCACTATTTAGAGCGCATGAGAGCCAATAGCCATCTTGTCACAGAAGAGATGTTAAGCCCTTCGTGCAGTTTCTTAGAGCTCTCCCAGGGTACGCTCCCCCCAGAGTTTCACAAAACCTTGGAAACCTCGATCGAGGTGGCCCGCCAACTCGGCGGAATGACGGCGGAGTTCCATCAGGCTATGGCCTCACGCAAAGATCTTCCTGATTTTGCGCCTACTCCTTTTACCCTCTTTTATCAACGCTCTCTCTATCAAAATATGCGACGCAAGGTGATCGAAGCCTGCTCCCATCTCCAGGGGGTCTACAAGAATATCGTCAAGGAACTCCAGATGAATGTCGATCTCGTTCAAAAGAACCAAGAGCCTCTTTTTAAATGGATTCATCTCCTTATTCGTCATAAATTCCATGCGGGCCGATCTCGCTGTCACGGAGACTACACCCTGGATCATCTTCTCTATTCAGGGAAAGAGTTTTTGATCAGCGATTTCGAGGGGAGCCCCTTTCATTCCTACTATGAACGCAAACACAAAAGGTCGCCTCTGATTGATGTCGCTTCGATGCTCTACTCTTTTGTCGAGACCGGTTTTACAGCTATCTTGAGACAACATGCCCGAGGTATGATGACAGACATCTCTCTTCCTACTTTGAACAGATGGGCCATGGGGTGGGCGATATGGGTGGGCTCCTCTTTTGTGCGCTCCTATTTACGGCAGGCCGAATCGCTGCATTTTCTCCCCAAAAACCCCAAAGAAATTGATTTTTTAATTGGACTATTTTTGATAGAACAGAGCATGGAAAAGATAGTCGAAAAACGGAGGGCTGGAAGCCTCAAAGTGGTGGTTCCTCTCACCATCCTAAGCCACTGGCTTCCGATCTATGTTAAAACCAAAGCTTTCTGATATTCCTTCTTCTGTCTACCGGTTGCAGCTCACTGAAACGTTCCCTTTTAAGAAAGCGACCGCTATTTTGCCTTATCTCAAAGAGCTTGGCATTGAGTCAGTCTACTGCTCGCCCTATTACGATGCTTATAGTTCCCATGGTTATGATGTCACCAACCCCAACCATCTCAACCCCGCTCTAGGCTCAGAGGCAGACTACGCTTACTTTTGTGCCCAGCTGAAAAAACTCAAAATGGGACAGATCGTCGACGTGGTTCCCAATCATATGGGAATCAAGGGTGGAAAAAATCGCTGGTGGCAGGATGTGCTGGAAAATGGTCCCGGCTCCGAGTATGCCCCTTTCTTCGATATTGATTGGAGGTCCGAAAAGCAGGAACTTCAAGATAAAGTCCTTCTCCCCATCCTTGGTGAACCCTACGGAGCGGCTCTCGAAAAGCAGCAGATCAAGCTTCTTTTAATTGAGGGCAACTTTCAGCTTCAATATAACGACTTTCCTCTACCGATTGCCCCGTACACCTACCCGATGATCCTCGAAGACGATCAAAATGAACTCAGCAAGGATCCTGCTTACGCAGAATATCAGAGTTTGGTGACTCTCTATCGTCAATTTCCTGTGAGCCACAATGAGAGAGCTCTGAAGAAAAAAGAGGGGAATGAGAGATTGACCGCCCTCATGAAGAGCTCCAAGCCGATCAGGCTATTTATTCAAAATAAAATCACGCTCTTCAATGGAAAAAAACGGGTGGCAACCTCTTTCGACCGTCTGGATAAACTGCTCGAAGCTCAGTTTTATCGACTGTCCTTTTGGAAAGTGGCCCATCACGAGATCAATTATCGTCGCTTTTTCAACATTCATGAACTTGTCGCAATCTGCAATGAGAGCCAAATCGTGCTAGAAGCTCACCATAAATGGCTCTTCGAACTGATCGAAGAGGGTAAAGTTCAGGGGCTTCGCGTTGATCACCCCGACGGGTTGTATGATCCAGTCACCTATTTCAAGAAATTGCGCGAACGGTTCTGCTTGTTCACAGTTGTGGAAAAAATTCTCGACCGCAAAGAGCAGCTGCCGGCTTCTTGGCAAGTTGAGGGGACCGTGGGCTACGAATACCTCAATCTCTTGAACGGCCTCTTTGTGCGCCAAGATAAAGAGAGAGAGCTCACCGAAATTTACGAGGAGTTTGTCGGTGAGAAGATCGATTTTGAAGAGACGCTCTATCAGTCGAAGAAGCTCTTTGCAACCTTTCATATGGTGAGTGAGGTGGAGAGTCTTGCTCTGAAGCTCGATCGACTTTCTGAGGGTAATCGACTCTATCGAGACTTTACTAGGCATGACCTCACCCAAGCGCTTCAAGAGCTTATTGCTGCCTTCCCGGTCTACCGCACCTATATCGGCCCGGAGGGAGGCGTAAGCAAGCGAGATAGTCACTATATCACCATCGCGATCGAAAAGGCTAAGAGTCGCGCCGAATGGCTCGATCCCTCGATCTTCGATTTTCTTGAAGACCTTCTACTGCTCAAGATCAAACAGGAAGAGACGTGTGGCTATCGAGAGTTTATCCTCCGCTTCCAACAGCTCACAGCCCCCATCATGGCCAAGGGTCTCGAAGATACCTGCTTCTACATCTACAACCGCTTTATCTCTCTCAACGATGTCGGCGGGGATCCCACCCATTTTGGTTACTCTGTTGGAGATTTTCATCGATTCAATCAAGAAAAACTCGCCCATTGGCCCTACGGATTCTTGACCAGCTCCACCCATGACACCAAGCGTAGCGAAGATGTCAGGATGCGACTCAACGTCTTAAGCGAACTCTCACATGAGTGGCGTCTTCAAGTCAAAAAGTGGGCGTTTGTCAATGCCAAACACAAAACCGACGGCGCTCCGACCTCCAATGATGAGTATTTCATCTACCAGACACTCGTGGGTGTCTGGCCCAAACAGGGATTAAAGAAAGGGGAGTGGAACGACTTTCTTTTGAGGATTTGGGGCGTCATCTTAAAATCCATTCGCGAGGCTCGCCGCGAGACCAGTTGGGTCACACCCAATCTAGATTACGAAGAGAGTGCGAAGCAGTTTCTCTACGCCATCTTATCGCAGGAAAAAGGGAATCCGTTCCTCAAACACTTTATTCCTTTCCAAAAGCAGATCGATGAGCTGGGTAGCTGGAACTCACTCTCAGCCCTTGCCCTTAAGATCGCCTCTTGCGGAGTGGTCGACACCTATCAGGGCAATGAGCATTGGAATTATCGACTGGTCGATCCCGATAACCGTGCCCCCGTTGATTTCGAATATTCTAAAAAAATGATCAAAACAGTGGAGAAAAAGGGACTAAAAAACGATCCCAAGCTCTTTGTCCACTGGAAAGCTCTTAATTTTAGAAAAGACCACCGCGCTCTCTTCCTCCAAGGTGACTACCATCCTCTTCGTGTACGCGGGGAACGCAAGGACCATCTCATCGCCTTTTATCGCAAACACGAGGATCAACTCCTGCTGGTCGCTGCAGGCCGCTTTTCGGGTTCTATTATGAAGCCCTTTGGCCAATCGGTTTGGGGAGATACCGAAATTATCCTCTCCAAAGAGTGGGCAGAACGGGCTTTTGTGGACCTCTTCACCGGCGAAAAGGCGAAAATAAAACATCGCGGCCCTAACCACACCCTTGCGGTGGCAGATCTATTTCACTCCTTACCCTTTGTGTATCTTTATCGAAATGCACCGTAAAACTCGGCCCTTCAGGCCAGATGCAATACCAAATCCGGGCAGTAAATGCACAAATTCACGCCGTATAACACGTCATCTTTAGGCAATCCTTTCTCGTTCATATTTAAAAATATAAGCTTCGAAACGATTATCTAAATCTGCCACATTACCCGACCCTACTTTGTGCATTTACTGCCCGGATTTGGTATAAGGCGCTTGCTTCAAATTCTTCGAATTCGTAATCTGGCACTCATCGATCGATAACCAAGATCGGTTCGCCGTCGGTGCGACGGTTAAACGCCTGTGAAGTCGAAAGACGTCGAAGCAGGAATCTCTTGCCTTTAAGAGAGAGAAGTTCAAGAAGCCTAAAGTATTAGAAACACCCCAATGGGGCTGTGTTGAAAAATTTAAGTTGTTTGGATTCAGGCAGATTTGGTTACTAGTTTTGGAAACGCGAGCGATTGAGGTAGACCGAGAGCCGCGTTTGATATTTCGATTCAAAAAACAGGAACCCATAGATGGCTGAAGGCGAGCGGGTTAAGTTTTTCAACACAGCCCTTCAATGGCAACTTGATCTCGGCGCCCGCTACCACAAAACCAAAGGTGGTGTTTTCAAGATCTGGGCCCCTCATCATGACTCTCTTCTGGTGAAAATTGAAGGGAAGGGGGCTTTCCCGTTGCAACCCACTCATGATGGTTATTTTGGCGGCGAAATCTCCGAAGCTGAACCCCAGGATCGTTATTTCTATCAGTTCGAGAACGGCCTCCTAAGGCCCGACCCCATCTCACGCTCACTGCCCGATGGAGTTCACGGGGCGACCATGATCATCGATCCCGACAGCTTCGCCTGGGCCGATCAAGCATGGCAACTTTTCCCCTTGCGTGAAGCTATTTTTTACGAACTTCACGTCGGCACCTTCTCTCCGGAGGGTACTTTTGCGGGCGTGATCGACAAAATCTCCTATTTCAAAGAACTCGGCATCAACTTCATCGAACTCATGCCCGTTGCCGAATTTCCAGGACGATGGAACTGGGGTTACGACGGAGCTTCGCTCTATGCACCCTATCATGGCTATGGTGGTCCAAATGGACTTAAAGAGCTCGTCAACGCCTGTCATCTCGCAGGGATTGGAGTCTGCTTGGATGTGGTCTATAACCATCCAGGACCAGAGGGGAGTTATCTCGGCGAGTTTGGCCCCTATTTCAGTGGCACCTACCACACACCATGGGGCAAAGCCTTCAACTACGACGGTGCCTATTCCGACTACGTTCGCGACTATGTCATCAAAAACGCCCTCTATTGGATCTCAGAGTATCATATCGACGCCCTCCGCCTTGACGCGATCCACTCCATCTATGATTTCAGCGCCTCAACTCTCATCTCCGAACTTTCACAGGCGATCCAATCTTTTGAAAGAGAGGCCTACGTGGTTGCCGAGAGCGATCTCAATGACTCCAAAATCATTCGAGTCAACGAAGAAAAAGGGCTCTCCGCACTATGGAATGATGACTTCCACCATGCTGCACATGTTGCTCTGACAGGCGAGCAGACCACCTATTACAACGATTTTAATGGCCTGCAAGATCTCGCCAAAGCCATGACCGAAGGATTTGTCTACGATGGCAAATACTCATCCTTTCGCAAAAAAAGACATGGAAACAGAGCTGCGGGAGTGCCCTTTGAGAAGTTCATCGTCTTTATTCAAAACCATGACCAGATAGGCAATCGCCCCATGGGCGATCGTCTCTCAGCCATCATGAGCCATAAACGGCTCAAAGTCGGAGCTCTTCTCTGCATGATGACCCCTGCGATCCCCCTGCTCTTTATGGGCCAAGAGTACGCAGAGAAACACCCCTTCGCATACTTTACCGATTATGAGGATGAGAAGCTCATGCGTGCCGTCTATGAAGGGAGGAAGCGGGAGTTTCATCGAGAAGATATGCCCTTTCCCGGAAGAGATGCCTTTCAGAACTCCAAACTGAGCTGGGATATCAAAGCCCCCGACTGCCGAGATATTTTCAAGCTCTACAAAGAGCTCATCTCACTCCGTCAACTCTATCCGCCCAAGCCTGGTCTCAAAGATGACGGAATAAAGGTATATTTCTCCACTCAGAATCAGTGGATCGCCTGGGAGTACCAGACCAACGTCAACGACTGGATCGGGATGATCTGCCATCTTGATAGTAAAGAAAATTTGACGCTCCCCATTCCTTTCATTGAGTGTCAATCTAAAGAGCTGCTTCTAACCACAGAAAAAGTAGAATTCACCAAGTCCAAAATTACCTTGCTCCCTGAAAGCGCAGTCGTAATAATCTGATGATTAGCGCTTCTCTGGAGAGAAGGAGAAGAGAAACCAGTTGATCAGCGCCACGATCAAGGCAAAGAGAATGGCCCAGCCGAAATTGTCGACCGTAAACCCTGGCACAATCGCGCTGGTTAGATAGACCAGCCCTCCCATAATCACAAAA
>SDBU01009260.1_pt1 | contig 11071 bp, 13 predicted proteins | sample 2277071 | NCBI WGS metagenome assembly SDBU01 (sample SAMN10397929, study PRJNA504765) | marine sediment metagenome | isolation source: marine sediment core GS08_GC12, 126 cmbsf | place: Arctic Ocean: Gakkel Ridge, Loki's castle | collected 2008 | reverse complement strand
TGTTGTAATGTTTTATTTTGACGGCACTAATTGGTGGGGAGCATCTTTATTAGACTTTTCATAAAGGAAATAAATTATGTCTATGAGATATGACGGAACTGATTATTGGTGTCAAGTTACTTCGTGGGAAGCATAAGAAAGGTTATAAATTATGGCTACTTATAATTGGTATTTATTAAATGAAGATTGTGCAAATATAAGCGATTGGTCTGATGGAGACACTGATACAGCCGTCTCCGAAGTTGACCCAGCAGGGCAATTTAGATTTGATACTAATTCTGGAGCTGCGGGAAATGCCTTTGCACATAGATACAGAAATATAACTTCTCCTCCCGATATATTTATTTTTGAAGTCAAGACTTACTTTGATACTATAGGAATATTTGGTGCTGTAGACAGAGCATTCGTTGTGTATTCTACATCTACTTGGAGATTTCAGGTCGGTTTTGCTTCTGATGGACTTTTTGTCATAAAGACGGGAGCTGCGAATACCGAAGTAGGAACAGATATAGTCAAACACGGTGGTTCTGCTGACTGGCAAATCTGGAGATTTGAAGTAGATAAATCTGGTGGTGAAGCTGCTGCCACAGTGGAGGTATTTTTAGATGATGTATCTCAGGGAACTGTTGATTGTGATTATGAGGTAGCGGGGAGTGATGGAAGAGCTGAACTTTTTCTCTTAGGTTATACTACTGACGATATGGTATGTCATTTTGATTATATAAAAATAGGAAAACTTGCTGTCGGTAATGCGATATCCTTTGGAGCAAATTTCTAAATGGACAAATTATTACATTTTATTGTGGCTATGGTTATATTTTTAATTGCAAATTGTTTTATGGGTGGTGATATAGGTGTGCTTTAAACAGGGAAATAAATGGCAAAAGTTTATTCCTACACAGAAATATTTAGCGACAGTTAAACTTTTGACTTCTGTAACCAAATTGTATAATTTTTTACAGCAATTTCAATATACAGGTGAGGTAGGGGATATCTGGCAGACGCCAGAGGAATTTTTGAAGAACGAGCATTTAGACTGTGATGATTTTGCTCGCTTCACTGTTGACGTTTTGGTGAGAGTAATTGGTATTAAAGATGCAAGGTTTATAGCTTATTATGCAGGTTCAAAGGGACATGCCGTGTGTGTATTCCCTTATCGGAATAAGTATTCTGTGTTCAGTAACAAACAATTGCTACATAATTTTGTAAATTATACAGATATAGGACATTACTTTTTCACTAAAGGATTTAAACGTATGGTAGTGCGTGATTGGCAAGGTAAGATATTAAAGAAAAAGCGTAAGTGGATTGGGGTGTTCTGATATGGCAACAAACAAAGAAAGACTTGCTTCAATAGAAACAAGCATTAAACATATTGATGAAAATGTAGAAAAAATTGCTACTAATAATATTACTCAATGGAAAGTTATAAATAAACAAGGTCAAGATATTGCCTCACATAAATCAATTATTAGGATTATAGAAGGATTTATAGTAGCCATTGTTGGTTCTATTATTGCTTACGTAAAGTCTAATCATTTATAGGAATGGTATTGTATGAATAAAGAATGTATGAAACAATGGCATATTGACAACAAAGAAAGAGAATTAGAATATCGTCTTGTTAATAAAGAAAGATTAAAAGAATATAGTAAACAATATTATATTAATAATAAAGAAGGGATAGATAAATATTATCGCCAATATTGTATTGACAATAAAAAGGAATTAGAACGTAAAAGACAATGGAATAAAGATAATTTAGAATATCATAAACAATATCGTGAAAATAATAAAGAAAAGATAAAAGAAAGTACTAAACGGTGGCGAGAAAAAAACCCAGAATATTGTTCACAATATCACATCAAAAACAGAGAAGAGATTTTAGAAAGACATAAACAATATAATCAAACTGAAATTGGTAAAGCCACCATGCAAAGAAAAGATAGTAAACGTCGAGCAATATTAAAAAATATTATCAATACCTTAACTGCCCAAGAATGGTTAGATATATTAGAAGCATATAATTATAGATGTGCATATTGTGATGTTGAATTTGAAATAGAAAATATGCCTACCAAAGACCATGTTATTCCATTAACTAAAGGCGGACATAATACAAAAGAGAATATTATACCTGCCTGTCATAGTTGTAATTCTAAAAAATATAACAAAATATTATAACAAGGCAAAGCAAATGAAAAACATACCTAACATATATATACGTAGGGCTATAACATTTACTATGTATACGCTTTGGATAGTTATCACCCTTATTGCAGGATATAAATATTTGTCTGGTATAAATTTACCAGATGGTTTTATAGAGTTCTATATTACATTTAGTAGTGCTGTAACAATTATGATTACATTTTATTATCGTGGAAAACAAGACGAGGTGGATGCCGATTAGATTGACATTCAGTAGAAAATATGATAAAGTATAATAGTTTTATAAGGGGGAATAATTATGCAATTATTTTTTCCTATTATATGTGGATTAATAGTTATTTATTTTTTATCTCAACTGAATATAAAATCAAAGAAAAAGGAGTTTAAGGTAGAACATTTGAAGAATCAACCTGTAATAATAGAAATAAATCCTAAGGGAACAAAAAGGAATCCTGTTAGGTGCAGAGCAAATTCAGCAATGTATTTTGGAGTTATTGGGTTCGCTGATTATAAAAGAGAAAAAGCTGTGGAGTTAAATGGTAATAATATCAAATGGCATAATTACAAAGGAAAGTTGGAAAAGCGATATGGCATTGATAATATTTATCATATTCCCAATATAGCTGGATATCAAGATATATGGATATCCTACAGAGATAGTAAAACGAACATGAGTTGTAAAGTAAAAATATTAGTGGAGGTGTGAGATGATTTATTTATTAATAATATATCTTATTATTGCAAATATCTGCATAATATATATGATATTTAATTTAATGGATGTGGCTTCTTGGGTATGGGTTAAAGGCAAAACAGTTATATTGGGCATATTTAGCTGGCTAAAAGGATTTATAAAATGAAATATATAAAAATTGCTCTTGCTATATTATTAGTTCTGGCGCTTATATTTGGCATATATAAGGGCTATAACTTATATAAGCAATGGGATGCAAAACGATATAATGAGATGAATATGTTGCGGACCAATCAAGATATGATGTTGAAAAAAGTCACAACTTTATCAGAAAGCATTACCAGAATAGTCAATGATACTGTAAAGACTACAGTCGTAGTCGAACCTGACCACACTTATGAAAGTTTAAAAGATGAAGTTATTGAATTAAAACAAGATGAGGAAGCTAATAAAGAAGAAATAGAAAAATTAAGAGAAGAATTATCAGCACAAAGGCAAGCATTTTTAGCAAGTGATGATACTATATATATTAAGACCGTAGACGATGAAACAATATTGTTATATCGTGATGAAGAAGGCACGCTACAACCTGCAAGTGCAAATATAGATAAAATAATTGAGCATCGTGAGTTGTCATCAGTTGTCCCAATACTTGCAGAAGAAGAAATCGAGATTAAAGGAACAAGCTATAATCTTAAAGCTGGTGGTTTCTATTCATTAGATAATACGTATGGAATTATCATTAGCAAGAGTATATTTACTATATGGGATTTAAGTATCAATGCAAGTTTATTGCTAAGTGATTTTGAAGATTTTAAATTTGCAGTTGGCGGTGACATTGCTTACGAAATAAGAGACAACATCGAAATTGGTTTGGGTTATTCGACAAATAAAGAATATTATATAAAATTACAGTATCAATTTTAATTAACGAGGTGATTAAAATGAAAATATCATTTAAAAAATTTGTAAAAGAATATTTAGATTTACCAAATTATAAAATACCAGAATATATGAAATCATTTATAAAAGAGATGGAAAGCAATAAAAGATATTGCGTTACTCTTCATAGACACGCTGGGAGAAAAACTCTTAATGAATATATGAAAAAAACTTCTATTTAGCGAGGTGATTAGAATTACCAATGAAGAAAGTCAAAAAGTAAATGATTATTTAGTAGCACATGCCCCCGTATATGATAAGCAGGGCTATTATACAGAAATGTCTAAAAAGTTGGGTGTAAGTCAAGAGGGTATAAGAAAAAGATGCCGTGCATTAGGGCTTACGCATATAAGAATAAATAGTCAGGTAAATAGAGTAACGAAACAACCAAATGTTACACAAGAAGATATTAAGAATGCAGCAGAAGAAGTTTATAATAAGTTAAAAGATAGAAAAAGGTTAAACCCTAAATTTTTTAAGGGCGAAAGATTAAAGTCGGAGAAGTGGTTACAGTTATTTTCTGACCTGCAATATGGATTGGTAGTTAATAAAGTAGAGGTTGGTGGTTTGGGATTTTTTAGTCCCAAAGTTGCACGCATAAGATTAGAATATCTTATAAATGTTATAGGCAGGATATTAGAATATTATCCCAACAAACCAGAAGAATTATATATTGCCTGCTTGGGTGATAACATTGAAAATGCTTATATGATGGAGAATCAGCAATCAAGAATATCATTTGGCATATGTGAACAGGTAATTAAGATGTCAGAACTGCTGGTGGATATGATTGTTGCTCTGTCTAAGTTCTTTCCTATCATCAAAATATTTGCAGTGGTGGGTGGTAATCACGGTAGAATGGGCAAAAAGAAAAATGATGCTTCACCGACTGATAACTTTGAATATCTGATATATCATTTTGTAAAGCAAAGATTAAGCAATATGAAAGATATATATTTTGAATTTACCAAAGCCAAACATATGATTGTAGAAATTAACGAACATAAATTCTGGCTCGAACACGGAGACACAGTAAGAAGCTGGATGGGTGTGCCTTTCTATGGAATTAAAAGAGAATTATCTAACATCAATGCTATGCTGGGCAAATTTCACGAGCACGCAGATTATTTACTTGCAGGGCATTTTCATACCAAAGCAAACTTTGAAGATATATTTATGAATGGTTCATTCGTGGGTGGAGATGCTTATAGCATTGGTGATTTAAGAAGAATGGATTTACCTTATCAGAAATTATTGGGTGTAAGCAAAAAGCACGGTGTTGTGTGGCAAAGAGATTTATGCTTAATCGATGACCCACGCAAATTAGAAATAAAGATATATAAATAAGGGGGTGAAATATGAGTATTATTAAATATAAACATCACGGAATTAATGTAAGTGTTAGAGAAGATTTAAAAGGTAAACATAGAGAACATTGTTTATGTTGGATTTGTGAATTGTTTAACTCAAAAGATAGAGACTCTAATTGTCAGATAGCAAATAAATTATATGAATTTGATATTAATTATAGTGTTACAACTCCAGTTTGGGAATGTAAGTTCTTTAAAATAATAGAATAAAATAAAATAAACGCACTAAATAAATGTAGTAAAGTAGGTAGTAACAATGGTTGTACCAGTACGCACTAAAATCTATAGTATATACGCACCAAGTAGAGGATTAGCCCTCAACGTTCCTGCACCTTTTTTGACTCCACAAGCAACTCCTGATTGTCAGAACGTTAGGTTCTATGACCAAATAGTTGAAAAGCGAAAAGGTTATCCTTCAACTGTATATGCCAATGGCACTATAACTGGCACTCCTATAAAATTATTTACTTATACCAAAGAAAATGGCACTGATTATGAAATATTGGCAACTACTTCTAATATAATTCAGAGAACTACTGGCGATTGGGCTGATGTTAAAACCAGTCTTACCAATACTGTAACCAGCAGAGTAACTATGTGTACAATGCATAAAGCAGGTAGCTTTTATTTATGCTATGGTAGCAAGCAAACTGCTCCAAGAAAATGGGATGGCTCAACTGATGAAGCCATATCGGAAACCACAACTTACAAACCCAAGATAATGCTACCCTATCAGTTTAGATTGCTTATGTTTAATTTATATCAAGGTGCAACAGATTATCCCATTACATTTAGATATAGTGCTCCTGATGATTTTGAAGATTGGGACACGGCTGGTTCAACGGGTGCTCGTAATATGGTTCAGGGTATGGGTTCACAAATAATGAACGCTGTACCCATTAAAGATTATGTAGGCGTATATAAAGACAAATCTATAAGCGTTCTTAGTTACGTGGGTGGCTCAAACATATTTGCTACTGCTGTGCATATAGACGGCATAGGTTTACTTGCTCAAGATGCTATAATTAATCTTGGCACTTCACATATATTTTTAGCAAGTGATTATAATATATATGAATGGAATGGTGGTTGGGAACTTATACCGATTGGCAATGCTGTAAGAAAATATATAAAAGATAATTTATATGTAACTAATAAATTAAGATGTTTTGCAGTGCCTAATTATGAACGAACAGAAGCACATTTCTTTATTCCCATCGGAACAGACGCTTACCCCACGAGATTTCTTACTTATAACTGGACTGATAAAACTTGGGCATTAAATACTGTTGCTTCTTGCTCTGGTGGTGGCAACATATATAATACTGGTGTAGAAAAATCAATGATAGCATTATCTGCTGGCACTGTGCATAATTACGATTATAGTTCTCTTAATGATGGCTCTACTGCTATAAACAGCTATTTCACCACACCTGATATAACCATAGATAAAGAAGAATATAAAATCAAGCGAAAAGATTATCGCAATGTATATGTAGACGCTAAAGGTAATGACTTGTCTATGTATTATTCAACCGATGAAGGCGATAGTTATTCTGATGTTGATACAGATGCACTTGATTCAACAACTGTATATAACTTGCACGACTTTAACTTTGCCAAAGCTGATAGAAATATAAGATTCAAGTTCGCCAATAGTGCATCTAATGAAAGTTATTCGGTGAGATTTGTAGGTATTGAACATAAAGATGCAGGGAGAAAGTAGATGTCTATTGATGTTGGAACTCCAGCGATAGTACGACCGTACATAGCTGGAGGGGGTTCTGTTACTTATATAGTAAAAGAAAATCCCGCTAACGATGGTGGGACAATTACTTCTGTAGAAATCTATGTAGCAGTTGATACTTTAGACGTTGTAGCAGCCACCTTTGAAAAAGTAGGAACTAACAGTTTTACTGCAAGAGACAGTTATCCTATTGGGACTGTGCTTGCTGGTGCAAAACGAACTTTTCCAGTATCTCTTAATGTACAAGCAGGAGACTATCTTGGAATATATGCAAGTTATCATAACATATATGTTACTCCAAGTGGTGAAGGATTTTGGATAAAGGGTGGCGACCAAACCACTTGTGTTGATAAGGGCTTTAATCCTATAACACCTGGTTGGACACTAAGTATTTACGGTTCGGGTGGTATAGTAGATATAGCATCAATAACAACTCTAAATGCTTATTCAGTAACACTTGAAAGTGCATATCTGGCAGGGCGAATTGCTCTAATTGGAGAGATAGGCAACTGTACAAGAAGGGGTTTTAAGTATGGAAAAACCACTGGGTATGGTTCTGATGTGCATGAGGATGGCAGTTATGGAGATGGTGATTATGCATTACAGATAACTGGCTTGGATGTTGATGAAACTTATCATTTTCAGGCTTATGTAATAGATGCCAATGAAGAAGAACAAGTTGGAGCAGATAAAACTTTCACCACAGAAACAAGTAGTTGGAATATAGAAACTCTTACTTACGAGAATAAGAGTCTTCTTGTATCAGGTAATGGAGAGTTCTATGTTGGTGATATAATTTTGAAGCCTGACGGCACAAAAATGTATGTCATGAGTTTCTATAATGTAATAAGGCAATTTGCATTAACCACTCCATATGATATTGAAACGGCAGTTTATGAGAAATCTGGAACTTTAAGCGAAAGTGCTACACACCACGCATTTTTTATTAGTCCTGATGGTACAAAGGTATATGTTAGGGGTGCTGGCGCTACAATATATCAATACTCTATATCTGCATGGAATATATCAACGCTAAGTCCTGTTGGTTCCGCAGAGATGAGGGATGAAGAGGGAGATTTAATTGCTGGAGTTTCCTCAATATTCTTCAAACCTGACGGTTCAAAGTTATTTGCATTAGGACAACTTAAAGATAGCGTGTTTCAAATCTCTCTTTCGAGTTCATGGAATATTACAACTATAGCATGGGCTGAAGCAAGTTATAATTTAAGTGCTAGAGACAACTTCCCTCAGAGTATATTTTTTAAACCTGATGGCTCAAGAATGTACTATAGGGGGGGTCAATATGATACAGTAATATCTCAATATTCACTCTTAGAATCGTGGAGTATCTCAACGCTAAATTATGAAAAATTTGGAAGCATAACGACTGATTATCCTGACCATTTCTTTATTGACCCTTCTGGTACTAGAGTATACATTCTTACAGATGTATGGCTTGAAGGATTTTATGTATATCAATACGCATTAGCTCCAGATGCTCCTACTGATGTTATAGCTACCAGCGGAGAACACATGAATAAAGTGGTTATAACCTGGGAAAAATCAGAGAATGCCACTGCATATCAAGTTTATAGAGACAATGTTGCTCTTGGCTGGCTTGGAGATGTAGATACTTATAATGACACTGGAGCAGATGCACCCGTTATTGTTCATGGTTCAGTTACAGCCTCAGATGGCAGTTCTGCAGCTCACGTTGCTTTATCTAATACTGGAGTATCAGCTAATAATGGTACAGTTCATACCTATAAAGTCAAAGCAAAGAATGTTGCAGGAGAAAGTAATGACAGCATCACTGATACGGGCTTTCGAGGGCAAGTGAGTGTCTTGACTTACCAATGGTATAGAAGTGCAGGAGACAGTGATACTAATTATTTTATAATTTCTGGAGCAACTTCAGATACTTATACCGACACAGGGACACCTGCTGGCTCCGTGCCTGGAACTCCGACTGGATTAGCAGCTACGGATGGGGTACATAAAGACAAGGTGGCATTGTTATGGACAAATGTGTCAGGTGCAGTTGGTGCAGGAAGATATTATAAATGTTTTCATACTGCCGTTGGAACAACGCCAGGGTATACGGGAGTAAATAGAGGGTACCGTGGGGCATATACATCTACAGATACACAAGTAAAAAGGGATATAACAGAATTAGAAGCGATAGGTTCACTGGCGACAAGTTATAATGACACTGGAGCAGATGCACCGACTATAACCCCAGGGGTTGCAGCAGCATCTGATGGCAGTAGTTTTGACCATGTATCTTTAAGTATTACAGGTCAAACATCTAATAACGGAACTACACACAGTTATTATGTAAGAACTTATAATGAAGTAGGATGGGGAAGTTGGACTGCTGCAAATACTGGATATAGAGGAGTGGGTTCATTAACATATCAATGGCAAAGGTCAGCAGAAGATAGCGATGCCAGTTACTCCAATATTTCTGGAGCCACTTCAGATACTCATAATGATACAGCTGCTCCAATACCTATTATTACTCCAGGCATAACCATTGCTTCTGATGGGGCTTATGCAGCACACGTAGCTTTAAGTTTATCGGGACAGTCAGCAGATGGAGCAGGGAGATATTATGTATGTATTCTCAACGCTGATGGTTCTGATGAGGAAACTTCAAGTTCAGATAGGGGTTATCGTAGTGTTGGAGATTTAACTTATCAATGGCAGAGAAGTGCTGCTGATAGTGATGTAAGTTATTCAAATATATCAAGTGCTACAGCAGCAACTTATAATGATACGGGTGCACCTTCTGATGGGAGTGGAAGATATTATAAATGCGTTGAAGATGCTACTGGAGCTGACCAACAGATTTCTGCTGCTGATAGAGGTCACAGAATAACTTTGGCTACAGTTACAACTCAAGCAGTCAGCAATATCGGAGAAATTAATGCCATAGGAAATGGAACTATTACTGATATAGGTTATGAACATTGCAGTAAAAGGGGTGTATGTTGGAATACGACAGGGTCTCCGACAGTGGCAGATGATACATCGGAAGAAACAGATAGTTTTGGAACTGGAGCATTTACAAGACTTATGACAGGATTAACTTCAGGTACAACCTATTATGTTAAGGGATACGCTTTTAATTCGGCTGGTTATAGTTATGGAGGAGAAGTTGAATTTACTACAATAACAACACAGGCAGCTACGGTAATAACCTTAGCTCCAGATTTAGTTGAAGATGGTATAGCAAATTTAAGATTAAATTTAATAAATAAAGATGAGCTAATAATTAATCCAGTGGGCTGGTATTGTGATGAAAATGCTACACCTTCAACAGAATATACAGAAACAAATTGGAGAGCAGGAGGAGGTGGAGCAGATTTAGCATTAGGTATATATAGTAAGTATGTTAAAACTTTGCCAGTAGGTCAAACTACCTTATATGTGCAGGCATGGTGTGATGATGATGGCAGCAATAGATACACGGGTAGCATATTATCTTTTGATATACCATCAGAACCAGAATATACAAGATTACCAGATATTATATTTCCAGAATTACCAGATATACCTGCAATAGAAATTGACTTACCTAATATAAATTATAATATTGGCTTAGATTTATATTTAGATAGAACTTATACCAGAAAGGATTTGGAAGAATTAAGGCGAAAATGTATTAACTACGAAAAGAATTATATTGATTTTTGTTTAATACTTAATCATAATACATTGTTGGTTAAAAATTTCCTGCAATCAGCATATAATAATGGAGTGTTAGGCGGAGAAAATGAGATGTTTACTAAAATATACCCATCACAGCAACTGACACCATTATATCTTGAACCATTAGAACCAAATGATTTTAAAGGAATTATAAATAGATTTATAAATAATAACACATCTAATAGTATGGGCTTAAATCATAACTTTGACTTATTCACCGAGTGGCTAAATGATTATAATTATACTTCCGATGGATATAAGGCAAGTTACATAACACCGAGAGAAGAAATAATAACTAATAATGAACCAACAGTAAAATATTTAACCAGCAAAATTAATAAATTACAGAGAGAAGTATCTATGGCGAGCAGAGAAATTAAGCACAATTTTGATTTAATGAAGGAAATTATACAATAGGAGTTGATGAAAATG
>SDBU01009259.1_pt1 | contig 11071 bp, 8 predicted proteins | sample 2277071 | NCBI WGS metagenome assembly SDBU01 (sample SAMN10397929, study PRJNA504765) | marine sediment metagenome | isolation source: marine sediment core GS08_GC12, 126 cmbsf | place: Arctic Ocean: Gakkel Ridge, Loki's castle | collected 2008 | reverse complement strand
ATATTCAAGTTTTGAAAGAACGGATGCGAAACAGTTTACTCCGTTGGAGTGCCTTTGCATCACATAAAGCATAACACATTTACGGGCAATATTCAAGTGAAAGGAGGCGGCTTTCCTCCCCGGATTTAAATCGGGAGTTTCCAGCCGCAAGAAGACTATGACTAGACGTTTAGCGGTAGCTCTTATCTTCACTTTTCTTTTTCTGGCAGCCTCTGGGCCTTGTCGAGCCGCCGTGCGAGCGGCCTGGGTGGGCGATGGAGTAAACAAAGGGGGCGGCGTCTTTGATCCTCGCGGGTATGGCGCCGAAGGCGACGGGGTGGCGGATGACGAGCCTGCTATAACCCTGGCGGCGGCTGCTGCGGCTGGCAATACGCTGGAGTTTAAGGCGGGAAGCTATCGGATCGGGTCTAACGTCTCCCTAGATGAAACCGTCCTCTTCCACAAGGGCGCCAGTCTCAGCATAGACGGGGGTGTGACCGTGACCTTCGCCGGGCAGCTTGTGGCTGGGGAGTATTCCATATTCTCTGGCGCAGGTGATGTTTCCCTGGCCGCTGGTTCATGCAAATACGTGGTTCCACAGTGGTGGGGCGCCGTAGGCGATGATAGTACGGATTGCCATGACGCTATCGAGGCAGCCATAGCCGCAATGTCTAACATTGGTAAAATGGTGATTCCAAGCGGGACGTATCAGTTTGACTCGCCTATAGACAACTTTCCTTACGCCTCATACGCTAGCGTTAGCGCCGGGTATATCATACAGGGCGCTGGGATGAGCGACACTATACTGAAATACACGGGCCTTACCGACTATGGAATTAAGTTTTGGAATCCAGATTTAGATACGGTTGCGCTATCAAGAGGAACGCATTATATTACCCTGCGAGACGTTCAGATTGAAGCCAACGCTCTAACGTCTGCTGGCGGTGGACTGTTATTACGCGGCGCTTCACATTGCCTTGTTGAGCGCGTTGCGTTTGCAAATATAGACGGAACGTATGGAACGGCTATCAAGCTGGAGCGAAGGGATTATATTCAGACTGAAGATTCTATGGTTAATGACACGGATCTGGATTTTGGTACGACAGGCGGCGGGACAAATGAAGCATATGCTATTGCGTTTACTACGCCTGCGTCTTTTTCAAGTGTTGTAAACAAAGTAACCGTCAGGTTAGGAAAAACCGGCGCTCCTGCAGGTACAATAACCGCGTCAATATATTCGGATTCTACCGGCCCTTCTGCAATTATCGGGACAGCAAGCGATGCCGTTACGGCTAACACACTTTCTGGCGCCGTTGATGGCGCAGACCAGGATTTCGTTTTTGGATGGGATTCAGCCAGAGAGCTAGGAGCGTCAACGAAATACTGGATTGTTTTAGAAACCTCTGGCTATACTCACGGTGCAGCTGAGATTAGATTAAGGGCAGAATCGGCTGGCGGTGGAGCTAACGCAATGGCCGACTATGACGCTGCCTGGAACCTGACTACGGATGGCAGTAACAATGTTGTAACCAGCGGTAGGGTTATATCTTTATACAATGAGTTCCGGAGCGTAAAGATTGTAGATCCCACAAGGGCGGCAGTTGGTTATCAGATTGATGATGACAGTGGGGCGCATATTGTTGATAATCTTATTTTTGCCAACTCTGGCATACTTGCTCCAGACCGACCCTGGCTCCACGTGGTAAGAACGCAGGTAGACAGAGGCGGAACAGGCCAGCCTGTGAATATAGGTGGTGGCGAAACTTTGTGGGAGAGTTGCTGGCTGGAAGGCGCTACCGATACGTATCCGCACTATTTCGGAACAGGGCTATTGCAGCGCCCGCACGTTTTTGTAGGTTGTCACGTATCTGGAAGTTTTGCTAATGAATTGGGCGCGGACCTGAGGTTCGAGGGTTGTTACGGCCCGCTATTCATAACAGACGATCCGTCTATAATTCCAGACGGAGATCAATTTGATATAATCCTGCCTGATGACCCGAACATTTGGCATTCGAATACCGTAGTGGGCGCCGACACTGATGCGGAAGCCGGGCGCGCGATAGAATTCGACGCCAATGGCGACAGAATGAGGTTGCTTTTTACAAATGTGGCGGATTGGTGGTTTGGTTTTCTGCCGCGAGGTACGTATTTGGTTACGGTTTGGGCCAAGGATACGAACCAGATAAGCAATGATTTCAGTATCCGCTCAGGGCATTATACCAGCCTATACGGCGATCCGCTGTTTTTGTATGATCGAACACTAACGCTAACGGCGGATTATAAGCCATATACTATTCTGCACGTGATAAATACGGAGCAAGTTGCGCTAAAGACACATATTCAGATGGACAAGCTCAGGGTTAACGTCAATACTATCAGCGTTAGCCACGTAGCGATAGAGCGTGTGACTACTGATACGTATGGAAACCTGGATACGTTCTCTATAAATACGACGGCTGGAAATGCTGATGGAGCACGGGAGATGAAGCACCAGTTTATTGCCAGGCGCTATAGTGATGAAAATTTAACGGAGTTAGATTTCGCCACACATCTTAACTGGGATGTTGTTGGTGACTTTGACGACACCGCCGGCAACGCCGTGTATAGTCATGTCGCTGGTTCAGGAACACTAACGCAAACCAATGGGAATAAAGCCATATCTAATATATCTCGACATTGGTATGAGTTTACGTATACAGTGTCAGGGTTTGCCGGTGATCCAACAGCGCAAATCACTACTACCAGTTCGCTGGTCGCCACATCGCTGACGCTGACAGATGGGACTCACACCGTAAAATTTGGCAGCGCCGATGGTGGTACCGCCAGTTTTGTTATCTCTGGCGCGTCTGACTCCGGAGATGACACTTTTACCCTGGATGATGTAAGCCTAAAAGAAATTGGCAAGCAGCATATATTAGCAGAGATCAAGGTAAGCCATGATGGGTCAAGCGCTAACGAGAAGGGTAAGTGGGAGATAAAGGCCAATGACGGCGATGATGGATTTGTACCGACTTTAGGTATGTCAGGCGATAGTGCTGGTAATATTACCATAGACGGCGATCTGAGTTTGACTGATGACGATATAACAAACGTTGGTGATATAGCGGTAGATAGCATTTCAGCGGACAGCGGCGCCGGCCTGGGGAACAGGATCGCCGCCCCTAATCCGATTATGGTTTATATCCCTGGTGGGTATTATCGCGAAGCGGACGACATGTGGCAATACAAAGGCGTAGGGGCCGCCGCTGATAGGTACACAGTTCAAAGTCCGTCAAGGCTATTGCTCGACGTTGATGACGTCATGTATCTCATTAGCGCCCAGGCGGACTACGTCTTATCCGCCGCCGGTAGCTGGGACACCACGGCGGGGACGGATTACACAGTCGCTGCCAACAGGGCAGGCGTTGATTTCTATATCTATGCCTGTCAGCCGGGCTCTGGATCTACGCCTGTCATCCTAATGAGCGATAATAGCTCCGCTCCTGTTGGCTACACAACGGCTGATAGTCGTAGAGTCGGAGGGTTCCATTGCCTCTGCGTGGCGGTTGGAGTCATCGGCGGGCATCCTCTAACGAACTTTGTCGCTGGCGATATACTTCCTGATAGTGTGTGGGATTACGACCATAGACCGGCTTGCAAGCCTGAGGGAATGGTCTATTCGGAGGCGGCAAGTATTTGGGTGGACATCTACCTGGCCTCTGGCACAGGCGGGGCGACGGCCTCGGCGTATGGCGGAACAATTTCGGACACAAGAGACTGGATGGACTTCGTTGACGATGGCGCCGCCGTTAATAAGCGCCTGCTATGGGATCCTGAATTCCAGACGATAGCCGCTGGATCGAATGAGGAGACGAATATCGCCGGAGGCGCTGACCCTGTGACCACTGGCGGCCATTCCGATACAGCGGGCAGGCGGATGATAAGCGATATAGGCGTCGAGGACGCCTGCGGGGCTATGTGGCAGTGGCTCGTTGACCAATCCTATCGCTACGACGCTGGCGACCATACTCACACTACCAACATAATTCACAAAGGCGGCGGAGCGACGGGCTCAGATGTGTTTAAGGACCAGGCGGAAACTGATTTCAACGCCAACCTGGGGAGTGGCGCGGATGAGACTGTCAACACTAGCAGCGTCGATCCTGCGCCCGGTTGGGCATACCAGGATCTAGCTGGAGCAAAGGGTAGTCTCTACCGGCAGGGAACGTATGGGGATGTTAAGCTGCGCGCGGGCGGTTATTGGAATAATGGGACGGATGCCGGCTCGCGGGCGCGCAATGCGTATAACTATCGCTGGAATACGGATACGGGTCTCGGGGGTCGCTTTGCTTCGGAGCCGCGATGAGCAGAACGAGAACATAGGAACGAACGCGCAACGCGCACGATTTTTTTTGGCTGATAGGTCTACGGCTGCACGCAGGCGGTAATTGGAATAATGGGACGAATGCCGGCTCGCGGGCGCGCAATGCGAATAACTATCGCTGGAATACGAATACGAATATCGGAGGTCGCTTTGCTTCAGATACAGGACGTCGAGCTAACTCCTGGCTGGATCTATTGGCCCTGGCGAGAGCCAAAACACACGACGGAGGGACGGGATGGCTAGTAGCGACAGCGAACGTCATCCAGTCCGATATCATGAAAAGACATGGGAACCTTTTCAGCAAAATAGTGGATATTCAGAACCTCTGGCTCGGCTACAGGAAGGCGCGCAAAGGCAAGACGTGGCAGCGGGCGGTGAAGGAATTTGAGCGGGACGCCGAGGAGAATTTGCTGTCCATTCGCGGTGCTGTGGCAAGCGGGGAGTTTCACACGTCGCCATATCGAAGGAAGACGATACACGAGCCCAAGACGAGGCAGATTTATATCCTTCCTTTTGCCCCTGATCGAATAGTGCAGCACGCCATCATGAACATCGTTGAGCCAATTTGGGAAGGGCTATTTATTCACGACTCTTATGCTTGCAGAGCCGGGAAGGGAATACACGCTGGCAGCAGGCGGACTATGGAATTTGTGCGGAAAAACAGATACTGTCTGCAATGCGATATCTCCAAATTCTATCCGTCCATGAATCACGATATCCTGATGGGCATCATTGAGCAAAAGATAAAATGCAAGGATACCCTCGATCTCATGCGGGATATCATATACAGCATCCAGGGCGGGGAAAACATTCCCATCGGGAGCTATACAAGCCAGTGGTTCGGGAATTTATACATGAACGAAGTGGACCAGTATCTGAAACATACGCATAGGATCAGGGATTATATTCGGTATTGTGACGACTTCCTCCTGTTTCATGACGACAAGTCGTATCTACACGAGGTCGCAGACGCTGCCGAGAGCTTTATTGCGGAGCGGCTACGGCTAAGACTGAAGAGGAGGACAGTATTTCCTGTCAGTCAAGGCGTGGACTTCCTCGGCTACAGGCATTTCAGGCATCATATACTGTTGAGGAAAAGCACAGTTAAGCGAGTGAAGAAGAGACTGAGAAGGCTCCCAAAGATGCTTGAATCCGGAAAGCTGACGCATGATCAGTTCAGGTCATCACTGGCCTCAACCATGGGATGGCTGAAGTGGGCGAACACTCATAACCTGTCTCTGAAGCTGGAACTGGATCGATTACTGGAGCTATGTGATGCCGCCTAAGAGATTTAGCGATTTCGCCGACGAGCCGCCACTGCTGGATGGGGAGAGACTGAAGATAGAGGAACTGATAAACAGGGAAATACTGATACTGGGATACAGGGTATATAACAACGGCAATAACGGCTCGAAGCTCCTGACCATTCAGTTCAGGCTGGGCGATAGCAAACACATCGCCTTCACAGGATCAAAGGTGTTGCGTGAGCAAATCGAGAAGTATGGCGACGAGATTCCATTCCTGGCAACTATAAAGAAAGTTGATAAGTACTTCACATTTTCGTAGAAAGGTGAGCCCCATGAGTAATATTCCGAGATTCTGCGTTTTCATGTTCCTGCTTCTGGCGCTATGTCTAGGCTTTGCCTATATCTTATCCCAGGATAACGTAGCCCATGCGGGAGCCAACACGTACACCTTTACCGCCACGCGGGCCGACGCCAGACTGCTGGACGACGTGGTGGCTGGTATAGAGCTGGAGATAACGTGCGTTCGCACCGATCCAGGATCAGGCAGGACAGGGCAGGCGAAGATCAGGCTCTACGCCCCTAAAACAGACTTTGTGGCGTGGCCGCCGACCCTGGCGGAGTTTAGGCAGTACGTGGTGTCCTATCTGCAGGAAACAGTAAAAAGCAAGCGGCGACTGGACTCGCTCATGGATGAGTCTGACGAGCCTATTATTAGCCATCAAGTTATCGAGTCTCTGCTTAATCGCCAGATAGCGATAACACCATAGAGGAGCGAGGCTATGGCCGAGAAAACGCTGGGAGAGAAAGTTGTGGAAATCGCACGCGCGCAGGTGGACTGCCAGCAAGTTCGGGAAGCTCAATACGAAGAGATAAAGAAGGAGAGGGATCACGATCGGGCGCGTATCGCCAAGCTCGAGGACAGATAGTTCCAGATACTGCTGACTGTAGCGGGCGCCCTGGCGGTGGGTGTCGTCAACTTAGCCGTGGCTCTGTTCAGGAAGTGAATTTACAGTCTTTTACATGCGGAAGCAGCAACCGCAACATGGAGGTATAGAAATGCCTACGAGAATTATGACGGACATACAGGTGGTGGGCGCCGGCGCGAGCTACGACGTGCAGCCGCCAGCCGGGCAGGAATACAAAGTGTCAGGGATAGGCTCCTCGGCCTGGGTGGGAGTTCCCCCTAACGCCGTCCCCCAGGTGAACGTGGGAATATTCGATGCAACGCTTGGCCCTGCGTTCGTTCTGCGTGCCGTGGACACACGCGGATGGAATAAAAAGCAGGAGTTCCTAATTAGCAACGCGAACTATCTCAGGCTGACCAATCCTGGCGGCGGCGGGGCAAATATTAGCTTCGTGGCCGAGCAGCTCCGCTCGTTCGGGACTGGCCCTTCGGTCATTGTGACGGATCTCCAGACCGTGGCGGCGGCGGCGACCTGGGACATACAGCCTGCTGCAGGATACGAGTATCTGATCACCGAAGTAGGATCCTCTCTCTGGATCGGAGCGGCGCCAGCGGGGCTGCCCGACCTTACAGTGAGCCTCTTCGACGGAGCTCTCGCAGCTATCATCCAGCGCGGTGCGGACGTTAGAGGGTGGAACAGGAACCTCAAGCTCTACCTGAACAACACCAACTATCTGAGACTGACAAACACCAACGCCGCACAGGCCGTCCTGGCTGTTGTCGGAAAGCAGGCGCGCTACTATGGCGCCGGGGCTACCGCAGTGATGACGGACATCCAGACGCTGGGCGCTGGGGCGAATTGGGACGTCCGGCCAGCGGCCGGAGAGGAATGGCTGGTGACTGACATAGGAGCCTCTATCTTTCTGGGCGTGTCGCCAGCGGCGCTGCCGCAGCTCACGGTGTCGCTCTTCGATGGGACAAACGCCAGTATTCTGCTTCAGAGTACAGACCTGAAGGGCTGGATGGACGAGATGGAGATAAAGATCAGCAACGCCAACTATCTCAGAATCAACGACGTGGGCGGAGCGGGCATCGTCGCCGCCATATCAGCCGTTCTCACCAGGCAATTCTCGTAGATCCCGCGGGATCCATGGGGCAGCCTGAAGGGAAGAGGAGGAAATACAATGCTAATATCAAATATGGAGGCGGCTGTGGGCGCAGGCGCAACTTTCGACGTGCGCCCACCTGTAGGCCAGGCCTACTTAATAACCCGCGTTGGGAGTGACGCTCTCTTCGTGGGTAACGTGCCGGAGGTCCAGGTGGCGATCCGAGACGCTGTCCTCGCTGACGCCATCGTACAGATCGACCCAACGACTGACCCGGGAAAGCGGACGAGGCCGCTTGAGCTGTACCTAAGCCGGGACAATTTCATGCGGATCACAAACACCGCCGCCGGCGGCGCCAACCTCTCATGGTTTGGCGAGCGCGTGGATCCAAACTTGGTCATCACCGACCTGGCGGCCATCGGGGCGGGCGCCACTATCACCATACAGCCGCCCGCTGGGCAGACCTGGCGGATCACGGAGTTTGGCGCATCCGTCTACGACGTGGTGGGAGACGTAAATCCTGACGTGTCTATAGGGATTACCAACGGAACGCTGGCGGCTTCGCTGATCCTGGATCCAAACAATGTGAGAGGCCAGGACAAGAAGCTCGACCTGATTATCGACAACGATATCTATCTGACGATTACGGATACGAGCGGCGCGGGCTTGGTGCTCGGCTATAGTGGAATTATAGTTCCCCTGGTGTCCATAGGCAGCGTTCAGGACCTGGCTGGCTCAGGAACGCTTGATATACAGCCGCCAGCCACGGAGGAGTGGGAGGTAACTGAGATAGCCGTTGAGACGTGGAACGGAGGAGGAATCCCGAACCAGTATCCAGACGTTCTTGTATCCATGCGCACTGGCGTGATCCTATCGGACATCCTGGAGGCGGGAAGCATTGCCACGTCGCTGCTCTGGAATCAGCAGATGAAGCTACTCATCACGAATGCAAGCTATCTCAGAATCGCGGAAGTAAGCACCGCAAACAACGAGATCGGTATCCTGGGATACCTCAAGAGATCGTTCAGTAACTAATAGGCCTATAGGCCAGGAATGGAGGGGAAATACAAGATGGGGTCAGTAGAAGCTATAGACATGGAAAGAAAGCCCATGGTCAACCACGAGTTCGCCGGCGAGGAAGTGGCGGCTCTGGAGAAGGCCAAAAGCTGGGTGATGAAGACGTTTGAACAGTTCATCGTCTACGAGGAGGACGCCCCGGACGAGGCTCGGATCATGGAGTTCGACCATATCATCACGGAGGCAAACGCCGCCGGCGCGCCTGTCATGATCTCAAGCGTAGACGCCATAAGGACCTCCCCAATGGTGGGGACGCGGAACAGGCACTGGATACAGGCCGATAAGCTAGCGCGCCTGTTCTTCGCAGCCCTCGATAACGACGTGGAGGACAAGATCCCGCTCATGATGGAATATGACGCAATTCACAACCTGAATCACGCCCGCTTTTTCCGAGGCTGGAGAGAGCGCGGGCTGATCTAGCCACGTCGCCAGGCGGCCATAGCGGACGCGAAATATGGCCGCCACGCCTCTCGAAGCGGGCGGCCTGCATACTACCTGGGGGAATTATCGTGATACAGATCGAATACCTCGCACTTCCGCTTCCGCTCCCGCCCCAGCGCCGGCGCTACCCGCACCACTATCCGCTGCCTGTCCCCGTGCCTCCAGGGGCGAGCCAGGATGACCCGTGGAAAGCTCCCCTCCAATTCAAAAACACGACTTCCTGGCTCCCGCTCCTGGGGATTGTAGCCCTCCTGCTACTCCTGGAAGATAGGCCCGCCAAGAAGACTCCAAACAGGTCCACGAAGAGCCTAGGGGAGACCGCCGTGGGCTATTACACCGCGCCTAAAGAGCGCATGGCGGGAAAGAAGCTGCTGCACATGCGCCAGGAGCCTGGCAAGCCGAAGGCCGTGCTCATACCTCGAAGCCAGGTCATCGAAGCGCGGGCGGGCAAGGGGAAGGTTTACACTCTATTCGCCTACTCGGCGGACCACGCCAGGGAGATGATCCAGAGCGGGGAAGCGCAGCCAGACGGCGCGCTGGGGAGACTGGCGGGCGACCTGCTGACCTGCTCCAGGCGGAACGCAAAAGGGCGCTGCATCGAGTATGAGCAGACGCCGCTGGAGAAAGATGACCTATGCGCCACTGAGTCGCCACCCTATCCACGTGTGCCCGGCCGCATGGCAAGGCGGGCAAAGGTAAACAAGACGGATCTGGCGCTCTTGCACCTTCTGCGTAACGCTCCCAGGGGCAAGAAATACATGCGGGACAATTCCAAACTGTCCGCGAGGCAGATCGGGCGGTCGCTCAAGAAGCTGGCAAAATATACGCTGATATACGAGGATAAGCAGAAGGGCGGCTATAGGTATTCTCTGAACCCCGAAGGCCTGGAAGCGCTCACAGCGGCGGACAAGACCAGCGGGCGGAAGTCTAAGGTATACGAGCAGAGGAGGAAACGCAACGCAGAGGTCGAGGCGCGCTTCAAGGCCGGCAAGCGGCTGGAGCCATGGGAAATGACTCGACAGGAATGGATCAACGCGGTGGACGGGCAAAAATCCAACTATGCGGACCAGAAAGCCAGCGGCAGAAGCGCCTCTGCCGCCGCTCGGCGCGTTGAGGAGATTGAGCGGCTAATATACGGCGCTAGTATATGGGATGACGAGCTTATGGGAAAGACCACCGACCACAAGTACGTTGTCGCTAAAGCTCTCACCGAAGGAAAGCCCGTGCCGAGGGAGATTATAAACGAATATCCAGGGATCGAGGATTTCATCATGGAGGCGGAGTACGGGGCGATGATCCGCCGCACTGCGGAGATTGACGAGGGTGTGGTCCAGGAGCAGGCAAAGAGGCCGGCCAGGCTTATCACCAGCAAGCGGCCAGAACTAACAAAACAAAACCTCTCCCAGTATAGAAAAGCCATCGAGGAGGGATTCGCCAGGCGCAGAACCGCCAGCCAGGGAGACAGTAACAAGTATGGCGTATACGAGCCGACCACCCGCCAGGCCTATATTGATATGCTAGGACATGAGCCAGCGGGGAAGGCCGACGAGCAATACGCCAACAAGGTAATCAAAGCCCTGGGCTTTCATTCTATAGGCGACTATCATTACGCGTTCTTCCATCCGTCGCGAATCGTATACGAGGGGCATGAATTTCCATACATCACAAGAATATACGGAAACGGAGAGATCGACCTCCTCTACCACAGCTCAGGCACACGCATTCCCAGGTCCGACAAGGCCGCCATGGAGCGGGTTCTGAAGAGTATCAGGAGGGATGGGATCAAGGTAGACGTGAACGCGAAACGCCAGTTTCAGGATCCACGGGAACTCCATACCTATTGGGCATGGGTAAACAAGGGCGGAAGGAAGATCCACGACTGGGTAGCGGACGCAGGAGAGGCGGGAAAAAAAGACGCAGACATTAAGGCGGGAAAGGGGAAGCTCTACCGCAT
>SDBU01009258.1_pt1 | contig 11072 bp, 11 predicted proteins | sample 2277071 | NCBI WGS metagenome assembly SDBU01 (sample SAMN10397929, study PRJNA504765) | marine sediment metagenome | isolation source: marine sediment core GS08_GC12, 126 cmbsf | place: Arctic Ocean: Gakkel Ridge, Loki's castle | collected 2008 | reverse complement strand
GCATAACCCAAAGAGATTACGCATAATATACGATTTTCCGTGGCCTGGCACAGCACTTGCAAAATCAAGAGCATTTACACTTGACGGCTTCGCAAAAAGTCCATTTGTCTGGGTGGATTGCTTTGCCGTCTAGTTCGGTTTTTTTGCGAGACCATTAACGGTGCAGAGTGCATCAGAGGAGGAGCCGTGGGAAAGGAACGTAAACTCTTGGTCGTAGCAGAAGTGGGGTTTGATATTGCGGAGGGTCTTGTTGGCTGGCTGGGAAGCAAGGGATACGGCTTGAGGGCGGTTGACAACGCAGGGGATGTCGTTGTCTCCCTGTTCGCAAGGAACAGGTTCTGCGTCGTTTTGTTGAATGACGCTGTGGGAAACGGATCTGTGTTTGAGACTATCCAGTCGGTCAAGTCGATGTTTCCCCATGTGCCGGTCATTGTCACCACCGCACGAAATGATCCTCATAAGGAGACGCGTTACAGAAAAGCAGGGATTTTTTATTACCATATTAAGTCTTTTGGACTGGACGACCTAAGAACTGCCATCTCATGCGCTATGCGGCGTGCCTCTGAAAGGTCGCTGCCTTGGTTAACGGAAGTTGCGTGAAGAGATAGCAAGGCAAATCAAGTGGAGGAAACTATGCTACACATCATCCTGGGACTATTCTTTATCGCCTTGGGGATCTGGGGACTTTTTGACGAGTATTACTACGTGGCGGATTTTTTCAAGGGAGGCCTCCCCGTTCTCTTTATGTTGTCAGGTCTCGTAGCCACTTTGGCCGGATTTGTTCCGCCCGGAAAAAAGGAGGAGTCAGATGGTTAAGGAAAAACACGAAGAGCCTGATTTTGACGAAGACGATCTCGAAGAGGAGATCAGCGAGGCGCCCAAGGCCAGCAAAAGAAAGAAGAAGAAAAAGCCCAACAGACCCAAGGGCGGAGAGACCCCGCAGCCTTCGACTATCTTTTACTTGCATTCGCTGCTCCTCTTTGGCGGCCGGTTGTTGAGCGGGGTGCTTGATTTTTATAACAATATCTTTGACCTTACCCCGCGGGACAAGACCAAGATTTATCGGAACATAAGTGCCCATTATGCCAAAAAAGGCATGCATGAAAAGGCCCTGGACTACCTGAAGGATTGGGTGCGCCTTGATCCTTCCAACGCTGATGCCCACTACCAGCTAGGCGTGGCGCTGGCATCATCGGGAAACTACAGGAGTTCGATCGGCGCCTTCGACAAGACCCTGAAGTTAAAGTCGGATCACAAGGGGGCCATGTATCACAAGAGTCGCGCGTATTTGAAGCTCAAGGACTACAAGGGAGCCACTGAGGGGCTGGAGCAACTCATAAAGCTGGTTCCTGACAATGCAAAGGCCCATTACCTGTTGGGGATATCCTATGACCGGATGGACAAAGTGGACAAGGCGCTTAAGGTCCTGCAAAAGGCTGTTGAGCTTGACCCCGAAGAGATCAGGTATCATCAGCACCTTGGCTTTTTGTACGAACGCAAGGAAGATCACAAGCAGGCTGCCAAGTGTTTTTCCAGGGTCATGGAGCTTGAACGCGAACAGGAAGAGGAAGAATATTAGGCCAGGGCCTAGAAAAAGACTTGTTGCGTTGTTGTGTTGGGCTCTACCCTTCATGGTTGCGATTAGTCTTGCCCAAGCCCAACCCATGACTCAGGCAAAAGCCCGGAAAATTTATTATGAAAATACCATAAAGGACATCATCCGGGCCGATTGCGGCAGGTGTCACTCAGGGGCCACGAGAAACCTGATGGATTATGACAATCTGAAGGCCTATGCAGGCAGCGGCGTGCTGTCAACCATGGTTCAAGGCCCTATGCAGGGCTTTGCCGGAAATGACACCCATGCCATTTTGAAATGGATACAAGGCGGCGCTCCTGAGAAACCGGCTGCAGCCCCGGCACAATTTATCGATGTGCCCGGTTCCAGGTCAGCCGGTCGGGGTGGACCAGTGTGCCCGCCGGGGGTGGGTGCAGTGAATGCCGGCAAGGGCCAGATAACTTATAACAGTACGATAAAACAGATCCTGGCCAAAGATTGCCTGAGGTGCCATTCCGGGCAATTTCGTAATTTGACTACTTACAAGAATGTCAAGATGTATGTGAACAATGGATTGTTGAAGACTCTTGTACGGGTGGGAGGTCCTATGCACCGATTTGCCGGTCCCCACACCCGGCAAATCATGATCTGGATCAATAATGGGGCACCGCAGTAGTAAGGTAATGATGGAGTATTGGAGTGTTGGAGTACTGGGGCGCGTAAGATGCGTTGTGAGTTACGGCTCATGAGTGCGGTTGGGGTTATGAAACTTGAAAACTCCTGCAAACGGCGAATTGGGGGGTGAAATGAGAAAGAATCATATAATCGGGGGGTTGATTGTTTTTGGCTTGGGCCTGTTCTTGCTCTATCTTTACAGTCCGTATGTGGTCGAGTTCATGAAGGGCGTCTTGCAACCAGTCCTTATCTTGATCGGCCTTGTGGCCTTGGCAGCCGGCATCTTTGGCAACAACGAATTCAAGAAAGTGAATTTTGTCGTGGCTGCCGTATTTCTCTTTCTCGGCCTCTACGGTCTGTATGACGAGTACTATGCAGTGGTGGATATGTTCTACGGCGTTATGCCACCCTTGCTGATTGTCGTGGGTTTGGTTTCTGTTGCGCATGGGATTAGAAAGTTGACGTGATGTTGACCAGTTCCCACAAAAAAAATTTGACGGCTTCGCAAAAAGTCCAACTTCTGTGTTGCGCTGCATCCTTCGTCACTGCAGCGTACAGTAATTACGCCTCATTCCTCAGGATTTGCGCGCCTTGAATTTGGAGCTTTTTACTTTGCCGTCTAAATCGGACTTTTTACGAGACCATCAAGTTTACTGAAAGACAGACGTTAAGTCATCCGAAACACGCTTTCTTGGAGTCTATGAACATGAGAAGAGATGGCATTGCCAGCACGATCATACGAAGAGCCTATGGAAGACGATATAGCCTCCGGGACTCTTACCCGATGGTACCGAGATCCGAGCATTATCTGTCCAGGGTTCAGCCGTTTGTTGACGCGGTAAGGAACAAGAGGTTCCGGATTCTTGTGGCTTTGCTCCTTGCGGTTGTGGCAGCGGGCAGCATCTATTACTACAATTTGCTCGTGACAACCGAGCAGGATGTGCTGGCAGAAGAAGGTAAGGTTCAGGCCTTGCTGCAAAGACGAAACGATATCTCCATAAATCTGTCAAAAGCGGTGTTTGATTATTCGCAACATGAGCGGGGCGTATTTACAGCGGTCGTGGCTTTGCGGTCCATTTTGTCGGAAAATGAGGTGAAGGACGCAAAATTAGAAGAAATCATGAAGGGCCTCCAAGAACAGAAGCAGGCGGCTGCCGGCAATGCCGGGGAAGGGGTTGCTGCAGCGGGTTCATTATCTGCGCTGGATCGCTTGCTTGCTGTTGCGGAACAATATCCGGACCTGAAGCTGTCCAGTAATTTCCTGAGTCTCATGACAGCGCTGGTCGACGTGGAAAAGGACCTGGCCGGGGAAAGGATCAAATATAACGATGCGGCCAACGTGTACACCACCAATATTGCAAAATTTCCGATCAATCTCTACGCGTGGATGTTTGGCTTTGGGGCGCAGCCTTACTTTGAGGCTACAGACGAGGCAAAGAAACTTAAACCTATTGATTATTGATGAAAACAAGCACGCATAATTTGGAACTGCTCGGGCAGGGGCCACTCAAGAAAAGGGCCATGTTGGTCGGCACTTTCTTGTTGTTTGCAGTCATATATGCGTACAACTCCGATTACAACCTGGCAACGGGTACGGGGAACCTGTCCATGGTCCTTTTCATTGCGGCAAATGTCTACTTCCCGGCCAAAAGGATCCGCCTCCGCTATAACCTGAAAGACGTACAGCCGGTTTTTAACAGACTCCTTGTGTCTCATATCTGGCTGAATACTGCTTCATTTGTCGCTGCCTGCATCCATTGTTATGTGTCCCTGTGGTCCAACAACTGGTTGATGGTGGCGCTTTTTATCATGGGTTGGCTGACATTCGGCGGTTTCTTGATGTGGATTAAGTATCCCCCTGCAAAGGTCAAAAAGGGCATGTACCTCCTGCACACCCAGCAGGTTCTTTTCTTAATAATGATATTTGCGATGCTGAAGGGGCATTATGTGATTTAGTGCCGCAGACTTGGGAGTGGGGGATTGGAAACTGGAAACTGGAAACTTGTGCTTTTCAAGGCGTAGGCCGCAAACTTGTGCTGTTCAAGGCACAGGCCGCAGACTTGGGATTGGAAACTAGAAACTTGTGCTTTTCAAGGCGTAGGCCGCAAACTTGTGCTGTTGAAGGCGTAGGCCGCAGACTTCTGGTTGTGGTTGAGTGGTCAAGAATGGAGTGCCTGAAGTGAACTAAAACACCTAAGAAAGGCGTGAGCCGTGAATCGGCAATTTCCAGTTTCGAGTTTCAAGTTTCAAGTCTCCAATCACCAATCTTTGATTGAGTCTCAACCATGTCATTTCTAAAATTACTGGGAATTTTGGTTATGATTTTTGTGTCTGCTGTGGCTTGGTACCTGTACGTACAAGCCTCAAGGCTGGAAGAAGAGATAGCAGCTGAGAATGAGGACCAGGGAGAAGAATGAAACACGCTGCGTGTGAGAGATGTGCCAGATCCGTTGGCATGGTCAACGTTGTCGGCAACACTTCCATGATCTTGATAAAGGCGTACATGGGCGTGGTTGGCGGCAGTAAAGGCCTCATTGCCGATGCCATTCATTCATGCGCAGATCTGCTTGCCACCATAATCATGATCATCGGCCTCAAGATTTCCGGCCGCCAAAAGGACGACGAGTATCCTTATGGCTATGGAAAGGCCGAGTACCTGGTTGCCATAGTAATCTACCTGTTCTTGTGCATCATTGCAGTTTACATACTTTATGACGGTATTATGGCCATTGTGGAAGGGCGCAAGGTTGTGCCCTGCATGTCTGCTGCCTGGGGAGCCATATTTTCAATAGCCATCAATGAACTCATGTTTCGTCTCACAGTGTGTGCGGGTACTCAGGTAAACAGCCATTCCATGGTGGCCAAGGCGTGGGAAAGCCGCTCTGATGTTTTTTCGTCCATCGCAGTTTTGATCGGTATCCTGGGAGCAAAAATGGGATTTCATTTCATGGATCCCCTGGCAGCCATAGCTGTTGGCCTGATTATCCTGAAGATATGTATTGAGATGGTCAAGGACTCTGTTTTGAAACTGATGGATAAGATACCGGAAGCAGATGTTGTAGGGGCTGCTCGAAAGGCCCTTGCCACAGTAAGAGATATCGTAGGCATCAAAGATGTCCGTGCCAGGGAGATGGGGCCGTCGCTGGAATTTGAGATTTTGCTTCATGTACATGAAGACATGTCCGTTTCTCAGGGTGAAAGGATAAAGCGAGAGGTAAAGCGGGCCGTTAGAGAAGTGATCGAGAAGACGGCAGTAGTCAAGGTGATGTTATTTCCGGTCTGAAAGGAGAATATGAAAGAATTTGAGAGCCACTTTTGTATGAAACAGTTCAAACCGCTCGTTGCCGTGCTGGCGGTGCTGGTCGTTTTAGTCCTGGGCTGGACAGGGTGGCACTGTAGCCGGAAGGCAGAGAGAAACGTAGGTGTCATGTTTGCTGCGGCCGCTACCCCGCCCGCGCCCCCCATTAGCGTGAAGGCCAAGATGCTTCATCCCTACTGGGGAAACTGCAACAAATGCCATGTCACCCTTGGTGCAGGAAAACCCGTGTCCAAGGTAATGGCGGGCCCTGCCATATCCATCAAAGACAAGATGCTTCACAAATATTGGGGCAATTGCCTCCTGTGCCACCAAGTGACCGATGGACTCAAACCGAGACAGCGGGCCAAGGCAGCGGCACTGAACAGATTCACCGCTCAAACACTGGGCCTGAAGACTCAAACGGTTACAGTTGCCATGATGCAAAAACTCGGGCTGGCCAACGAAGACGGTGTGCTGGTCCTGGAAATAGCGGCTGGTTCTACGGCAGCCCTGGCCGGACTAAGACAGGGGGATGAGATCATACGGGTTGGCAAAATCAGGGTTGAGACCGTAAATGACTTTCAGGCTGCCCTGAACAAGTCCAAGCCAGGAAGCAATGTCAAGATCAAGATCTATCGCGGCAACAAGCAGAGGAATATGTTTGTAAGGCTTCCCAAGAACCTGAACGTTACCCCGGCCGCCATGACTCAGAACCAGATTGAGACCCTTGCGGAGCAACTCGGTGTGCCCAAGACCCAGCACGACGTGGCCAGGGCCCTGCAGAGACAGAGACGGGGCCAGACGGCAGCAAATCTTAATTATGGCAAGGTGGCAGTGGCAACCATGGGGCCGGGTCTCGGGTATCAGGTCTCATATCAGTTTGGGGCAAGTCCTTACTTTGTGGTTTTTGACCCTGCTCAGAATGGATACAGGGTTGTGGCCAACCCCAACGCCAATGACGCAACGGGCAGGGGAATACAGACAGGACAGTACATCGTGGATCTTGGGGTAAGCAATGTCGTTGCCGGAGGTTTTGATCAGACCGCGCTTCATACGCTCCGTGATCTGAGAGTAAATGTCTATTCGGGCGTGACCGGTTCAGCACAAAGCGCCCTTGCAGCCTATATGGCCGGGCAATTTTCGCCCGCGAATTTGACTCCAAACATGCAGCTGGCAATGCCCAGGGCGTATTCCCCCCCTGCCGCAGCCACCCAGCAGGCGCAAGTGATTTATTAGTTGAATAGAAGTGCCTAAAGTTTGAAGTGCCTAAAGTGCCTAAAGTTAAAGAATGCGCTTTCAGCGCAGTCAGTCATAATAAATGGATAACAAGGAGTTTTCAAAAGAGCTTGAAAAGCGAACCAGAAAATTTGCTGTAAGGATAATCCAGTTATCAACTGTTCTACCTAATACACCGGAAAGCATGGTTGTAAGGAGACAGATTACAAAATCAGGCACCTCAATTGGCGCAAACTACCGGGAAGCTAACAGGGCCAGAAGCAGGGCAGATTTTAAGAACAAGATTAAGATTTGTGAAAGTGAGGCAAGCGAAACACAATACTGGTTAGAGATAATTATAGAGGCAAAGTGGTTATCTCGGGAAAAGATAAAATCGGAATATGATGAGTGCAGTGAATTGCTTGCAATTTTTACCTCCATCGGGAGAAATAAATAAAAATGACAAGATGCCATAACTTTAGGCACTTTAGTTCACTTTAGGCACTTTAGCTCACTTCATCTTGAGGGGACCGATGATGATGAATAAACATGTAATGTGGCTGGGTCCGATCACGGTGCTGGGATTCGTGGTTGTTCTTACCGTGATGTATGGGTGGGTAGGCAGTATGAAAAGCGTTGGCCATGAGAGGCGTGAGACGCCGGAAGCGAAGTCGGCAAATCAGCTCCAGCCCCTGGTTCAACCGGGACAGGGTCAACAACTGGTGCACCACGGCGTCCAATTTCCGGCAGGCATCGGCAGTGGCCAGGTCCAGTTGATTAACAATGCCGCGGTCAACCCAGCCGGACAGCCGGGACAGGGCCAACAACTGGTCCACCACGGCGTCCAATTTCCGGTTGGTGTCGGCAACAGCCAGATCCAATTGATCCACAAGCCGAGTTTTCCGGCAGGTGTCGGCAGCGGGCAAATTCGTCTCATCAAGCAGAATCAGCCCGGTCAGCCGTATTTGGGGCTCCACCTGGGTGAGGTGAACAAGGCCGTGGCCAAAGAGCTGAACCTTGCCGCCGGAACCGGTGTCTACGTCAATACCGTGGTTACCATGTCTCCGGGGCAAGAGGCAGGGCTCAAGGCCGGTGACGTCCTGCTGAAATGCGATCACAAAAAGGTCAGCAATTCCAAACAGGTGGGACAAATCCTGGCAAAGAAAAAGGCCGGTGACGTAATCAAAGTTGTGGTCAACAGGAACGGGAGAAAGAAGTCGTTTCATGTGAAGCTTGAGAATGCACCCATGGGACTGAATGTGGGGGCGATTGAAAACCCCGTCTGGATGGGGGCTGACATCCAGGACGTCGATGCGGTCATGAAGATTCAGTTCAATCTTCCTGATACCCGGGGAGTCATTGCGAGCCATGTTGCCCGGAATTCACCGGCCCAGGCAGCGGGTCTCAGGGCCGGTGACGTAATAAGACGTTTTGGGGAAACAAGGGTAAGGGACGTAAAACAACTGCAGTCCTTGATTCTGGGGGGCCAACCCGGACAGGTGGTTCGACTTACAATACTCAGGGACGGTCAGCATTGGAGCGCAGACATGACCCTGGCGCAGAGGCCCGCGGCTGCCTCGCAGCCCATTCCCTTTGTCGCCCCTGCTGATATGGCCATTGAGGGAAGTTGGATAGGCATGGACGTGACCGAACTGTTCCCCGATGACGCTGCCGCCCTTGGCCTGGCGGCAGGTACCAGGGGGGTATTGGTCAATGATGTGGAGGGCCCGCCTGCCACCGTGGTGGGTTTTCAGGCAGGTGACGTGGTGGTGGCCGTCAACGGAATTCCTACGCCGGACATGAAGCAGTTTGTGGCTGCCTCAAAAAAACAAGCCGGTGCGGTTGTGGACATCATCAGGGGCAACAAGCACCTTTTCATCACTGTCCCGCCTCCGGGATTCACTCAGCACGGGACCCGGTTAAACACGGGACTTGATAATAAATTCAGGCAGGTGGCCATGGCAAGCCCGGTAAGGGGGCGTTTGGCCATACTTGCAGCAGGGCCGGATCTAAATTCTTCTGTCGCGGGAAACTCAGCACAGTTGCCATACCTGATCCTTGTGGATCTCAACAACAACTCCTATGCAGTCATGGATCCAAGCAGCCTGAATCGTCTGCCTGAAGTCATCGCACAATACAGTGTGACAGGCCTTGTCTGCGCCGACATTTCCGGACATACGTCCAGAGTTCTGGCCTCAAAGGGGGTTGTTATCTACAGCGGCGTAGTGGGAACGGCAGCAGACGCCATTGGGCTGTATAGGGCAAATAGGTTGATGTCCATGAAAGGGTTGTAGGGTAGGATTGGAGGATTGTTGATTGTTGATTGATGATTGGAAACTAGAAACTGGAAACTTGGGATTGTTGATTGAACTAGAAACTGGAAACTAGGGATTGGAACTCGTGCTGTTCAAGGCGAAAGCCGCAAACTTGAAAGTCATGAACCGTGAATTGCCAGTTGCCAGTTTCAAGTTTCAAGTGTCAAGTTTCAGTCTTCAAGAAGGAACTAAATCTTGGTGAAGAAGTGGACAGCCTTTTTACTATTGTTTTTGATCGGGCCCGGCTTGGATACGGCTTTTGGGACGGCAAGCGATCCCACTCTTCAGCAGGTGCAAGAGAGTATAAACCAGGCAGTGGCTTTGGTGCGGCCGGCCGTGGTCTGTGTAAAGGCACAGAAGAAGAAAAGGACTCAGGGCGCCGCGGGCGATGGGTTTGTCTGGTATGAGAGTGTGGGATCGGGTTTTTTTGTGGATGAGCGCGGCTTTATCCTGACCAATTATCATGTGGTGGAGGAAGCGGAAAATATCACGGTAACGCTTTGGCGCTCGCAGCAGAACGAATTCTCTGCACGGGTGGTACATGCAGATAAATCCATTGATCTTACGGTGCTCAAGGTTGACGCCAATGAACGCTTTTTGCCTGCTGCGTTGGGCGATTCCGACAAGATCCGGGCGGGAGACTGGGTCATAAGCGTGGGAAGTCCTTTTGGTTTTGAGCACAGTGCTACCCTGGGGATCGTGAGCGATTTACACAGAGACCTGATGATCGGTGCGGTATCGTACAAAGACATGATTCAGACAGACGCTGTCATAAATCAGGGAAACAGCGGCGGACCACTTATCGACATTTCCGGCAAAGTCATTGGTATGGGTACAGCCATATATGCACCGGATGGGACATACACGGGTCTTGGTTTTGCCATTCCCATCAACAGGGCAAAACATTTTTTCAGCCTGGTCACCGGCGCGGTTAAGGTGGCGTTTACTGCCCCTGATGGCCAGGCCGGGGCCAAGGAGCCGATCAACCTCAACAAAAAGATGCCCAATGACGCCATCCACAAGAAATTTGCAGATTGCACGAGCTGCCACAGCATTTCTCAAAAAAGCGTGGTCAGCATGAAGGCTGCCATACCTCATCCTGCGGTGGGCGCCTGTGACACCTGCCACATTATGGTCAATGATCCAGTAGCCAAGGGTCCTGTAACCGTGGCCGCGATCAGTCCGATGGCCACACCGCTCGGGGCTGACAAGAGGTTTGTTGACATTTTCAATAACATTGTCCTCAAGCTGGCCCTGATTACGTTAGTGGCTTCTATCGTTTTTACCATGTTGGGTGTGGGAGGCGGTTTTCTGTACGTGCCCATACTCCTTTCCTGCGGCATTAATTTCCATATGGCCGCCACCACCAGTCTGCTGATGTTGACCACGGCTCAGGCATCGGCTCTGTACACCTTTTTCAGATCCGGCCTGGTGGACTTGAGGCTGGTCATGATGCTGGAATTGCCCACCATGATCGGCGCCTTTGCGGGTGGAGTGCTCTCAGAACATTTTAACGTAGGCTTGTTAGCAGTCGGGTTCGCCTGCTCCCTGTTTCTGGCCAGCTATTTTATGCTGCAGGACGAGGTTGCACTGCAGGGGGTCGGAAGAAGCGTAAGGATGAGTCCCTGGGTGTGGGAGCGTGAATTCGCAGGTCACAGCTACAGTATAGACATGCTATTGGCTTGTCCCCTGACTCTTGGGGTGGGGTTTGTGGGAGGGCTGCTGGGGCTTGCCGGGGGGTGGTTGAAGGTCCCCCTGATGGTTGTGATGTTTGGCATTCCAATGAAAGTCGCCGTGGCCACCTCTTCGTTGATGGTGCCCATAACAGGGATTTCGGGTTTTCTTGGACACAGTGTCTTGGGACACTTTGATCCCCGATTGGCCCTGCCCCTTTGTGTGCTCACGGTGATTGGCGCCCAGATAGGATCCAGGATGTCGTTGAGCACGGAAAGCAATCTTCTTCGGTTTCTGTTTGCCTTTGTCCTGGGCGTGGTCGGGTTGTGGATGATCGTGA
>SDBU01009257.1_pt1 | contig 11075 bp, 9 predicted proteins | sample 2277071 | NCBI WGS metagenome assembly SDBU01 (sample SAMN10397929, study PRJNA504765) | marine sediment metagenome | isolation source: marine sediment core GS08_GC12, 126 cmbsf | place: Arctic Ocean: Gakkel Ridge, Loki's castle | collected 2008 | reverse complement strand
CGCCCAAGTATGTCCGTTTGGCATTCCACACTTCGGCGAGCCCAGAGGCAAAGCCCAGAAGTGTCGCTTCTGCTACGGAACGAAAGCTGACGATGAACCTACAGCCTGTGCATCCGCCTGTCCTTTCGGCGCCATTTCTTTTGGCGAACGTGACGAGCTAATCGAGGCCGGCCAGCAGCGGATAGTCCAACTAGTTGCAAAAGGGAAAACAGATGCTAACCTGTACGGACAAAATGAGTTGAGTGGACTGAGCGTGCTTTACGTACTTACGGACAAGCCGCCCGTGTACGGTCTTCCGAAAGCACCGTCACCAGTGGGCTCGGAAGAGCCGGTGGTGCCAGCATCTGAAGAAACGTCGTGGATTTCTCCAGCCCTGTGGGGAGGCGCTGGTGTTGCCGCAGTGGCTGTTATTGCCGCAGTAGCTTGGGTTATCCGACGGCGCATGGGTAAGGATAAATCCGAAGATAAAACATAGGCAAAGAAAAATTGACAGTACTTAAGCTGGGGTGGAAAAGACGGCGGTTGGCTGAAAGCAGCACCACGGTTCTATTTGCTCAAATATTTCTTTTCACTACTCTATGCGTCTAAGTGGTGTTACATAACCCGGTGTATTCGTCTATTGTCTATTACAGATAGAATCCATAGCTTCCCGCCATATTCAGGTCTGTCCTTCGTGAACTCATAACTCCAGACATGATTCGGATACTCTGCTTTATTCATTATTTCCCCCACCGGACCTATTCTACGCCTCTTTAGTCTTATCCCCAGTAACCCCAGGTTTTTTAACTTCCATATATAGTGGACTCGTTTTCTGTTTACCTACTGCCACCTCTCTCGTCTCAATATTATGCTAATCCAGCGGTACCGGGCTACATGAGATATGATATTCGTAGGGAACTAATGACTATTAGTGAAACTTACAAAGGGGAGCCGAAAGTATGAACAACTCTAACCAAGAACAAGTAATCAGGTAAAAAAAGCAGGCTAAGAAGGTGGAATACCTACCTTACGGTAACCACTTGCTTTGGTTTGCTGACCACCTCTCCAATAATAACTGCCTCCCCTACACCTGCCTCTCTCAATCTACCTAGCAGCAGTTCTGCCTTCCTAGTAGCCAGACAGATCAGCAATCCCCCCGAGGTTTGCGGGTCAAAGAGGATGTCTTGAATGTGGATGGGAACTTCGCTAGAAATCTCTACACAATGAGAGTAAAATTCCCGGTTGCGGTGTAAACCAGCTGGGCAAAATCCTTGTTTAGCAAACTTACCGGCTTCTGGAAAGAATGGAACATCAGTGCTATCGATAACGATACCTACCCGGCTGTTCTTAGCTAGCTGGGTGGTGTGGCCAAGAAAGCCAAACCCGGTGATATCAGTACAGGCATGAACTCCTACCGCCTGCATCAGTTCTGAGGCTTTGTCATTCAAAGTTGCCATACACTTTGCGACTTTGGCTACCGTTTTCTCATCAACCACTCCTGCCTTTACGGCAGTGCTAATAATTCCAGTCCCTAATGACTTGGTAAGTATAAGTTTATCTCCTGCTTTGGCGCCTGAGTTGGTCAACAGCCGTTTGGGGTGTACAACCCCCATGACTGAAAGCCCATATTTGAACTCGATATCATCTATACTATGTCCTCCGACCAGCACTACCCCTGCCTCGCGCATCTTATCTACCCCACCCCTCAATGTGCTCTGGAGCACCGAAATATTCAGCGACTCGGTAGGAAAGCAGACTACATTCATCGCCGTTAGCGGCTTGCCACCCATAGCGTAGACGTCACTCAAGGCATTGGCAGCAGCTATCTGACCAAATATGTACGGGTCATCAACTATCGGTGTAAAGAAATCAATAGTCTGGATGACCGCCAGTTCCTCAGTCAGTTTATAGACACCAGCATCGTCTAAGCTTGCCATGCCACGAATTACTTTCGGGTCAGATGTTACTGGTAAGCCGCATAAAGCTGTATCTAGGTCTCCCGGACCCAGCTTAGAAGCTCAACCAGCACCACGAACACTCTCGGTTAAGCGAGAATTTACCATGCTATCCCTCTAACTCCTTCGTTACTGCTGAATTCTAGCATTTTAAGTATCAAAAGACAAAACCGCTGCCATTTACTGGACTTAGCACCGTATTCATAAGCTTATACTAAGTTTAGAACAGGGGAGGCAATTTTGAAGGTGAACACAGATATGTTAAAATATTCAGGACGTTAATGAAAAAAAACGAGTTTCGTCACCTTCCCAGCGTGGACAGACTTATCTCCGAAGAGCGGGTTAAGCAGCTTGAGCAAACTTATCCGCGTGAGTTACTGATAAATCTAGCTAGGCAGCACATTGAGCGCAATCGTCTTTCTATCGCTGCCGGTAATCCATGTCCTTCTGTTAACGAGATAGTAGAATCTATTTGTGCTCAACTGCGTGAGCTAGAGAATACCAGCCTGCGTCTGGTTATCAACGCTACCGGGGTAATACTTCATACTAACCTAGGTCGTGCGCCGCTTAGCCGAGAGGCAGCAGCGGCTATGGATATAGTCGCCAAGAGCTACTGCAATCTAGAGTTCGCTCTTGATAATGGAACCCGGGGGTCTCGCCATACTCATATCGAGCAGATTCTGTGCCAGCTAACTGGGGCTGAGGCAGCACTGGTGGTAAACAACAATGCTGCGGCAGTGTTACTAGGGCTTGCCGCGTTAGCCAAGAGAAAGGAAGTAATCGTCTCGCGCGGGCAGGCTATAGAGATTGGCGGTAGCTTTCGCATCCCCGATGTTATGCGCCAAAGTGGGGCGAAGCTCGTAGAAGTAGGCACCACAAACTGCACCTATGCCGATGATTATAAACAGGCAATTACCCCCCGCACAGCAGTACTAATGCGGGTTCATGCCAGCAACTTCCAGGTAACAGGTTTTACCCATTCGGTTACCTTTGAGGAGCTGGTAACACTTGGTCAACAGTACAACCTCCCTGTGTTTGATGACCTGGGTAGCGGTTGTTTGTTAGACACTACCAAATTCGGACTTGCCCCCGAGCCAATAATACAACAACGTGTTGCCGCTGGTGCTGGGCTAGTCTTCTTCTCTGGTGATAAGCTTATGGGTGGTCCTCAAGCGGGGATTGTCGTGGGCAGAAAGCAACTTATCGACAAGTTAAAAAAACATCCGTTGGCCCGAGCGGTGCGAATTGACAAGATGAAGCTAGCTGGTCTGATAGCCACCTTGATTCACTATTTAAAGGGTGAAGCCGTAAAGAAAATCCCGGTGTGGTATATGATATCAGCACCGCTGGAGGAGATTGAGCGGCGAGCCAGAACCTGGGTCCGGGTCTTGGGTGAATCAGCCAAAGTAATTAATGGGGAGACGATGGTCGGGGGCGGTAGCCTGCCGGGGAGCACACTGCCCACGAGACTAGTGGCCATTCAGGGAGGGAGTAAGAAAAAAGGCCGAAATGTAGCACAAAAATTGGCTCGAAGGCTACGAAGTGAACAGGTGCCGATTATCGGTCGCATCAATGGTAATGTTCTGCTCCTCGATCCACGCTCTGTCCTGCCTGAAGAGGACCCAGTTGTACTTCATGAACTTCGGAATTTAGCTGACGCCTTGAAAGATGTCTGATGGCAATCAACGCTGCCAAAGAGGGGCAGATGTTTAGCTGCTAGCAGACTGCGAGCGAGGAAGGGAAGAATAGATGTTTGTGCTAGGGACTGCCGGCCATATAGACCATGGCAAGTCAGTATTGGTGCATGCCCTGACCGGAATAGACCCTGACCGATTACGCGAGGAAAAGGAGCGGGGTATGACCATTGACCTTGGCTTTGCCTGGCTGAAGCTGCCCAGTGGGCGAGAAGTGGGTATCGTTGATGTTCCGGGGCATGAGCGGTTCATCAAAAACATGCTGGCTGGGGTGGGTGGCATTGACCTAGCCCTGCTTGTTGTCGCTGCCAATGAGGGGGTGATGCCCCAAACCAAGGAACATCTAGCTATTCTAGACTTACTCCGAGTACAAAATGGAATTGTAGCTATCACCAAAAAGGACATGGTGGATGATGAATGGCTGGAGCTGGTCAGGATGGAGGTAGAGGAGCTAATTGCCGCCACTGCCCTATCTCAGGCACAGATTATTGCTGTCTCATCGGTAACCGGTGAAGGCTTACCCGAGCTAGTTTCAGCTATCGACAATCTCTTAAGAACTATTGAGCCGAGAAAGGATTTGGGGTTCCCCAGGCTACCTATAGACCGGGTTTTTACCATCGCCGGTGCCGGCACGATAGTCACCGGCACATTAATTGATGGCTCCTTCACCGCGGGACAGGAGGTAGAGATTGTCCCCTCGGGCTTAAGGTCACGCCTGCGAGGATTGCAGACGCACAAAGCCTCGGTTAAGGTTGCGACCCCAGGAAGTAGGGTTGCCGCTAACCTGCTTGGTATCACTACCTCACAGCTGGAGCGTGGCGATGTGCTCACCAAGCCCGGCTGGCTCAAACCTACCACGATGCTTACTGTTAAGCTATCCCTCCTTCCCTATCTTCAACGCCCGCTACGATATAATGCTACCGTTAGCTTTCATACCGGAGCTACAGAGACGATGGCAAAAGTCCGTTTGCTGGAGAAAGAGGAACTCAAGCCAGGAGAGGATACTTGGGCTCAGTTGTCACTGAGTAAGCCAATCGCAGTAATAAGCGGCGACCATTTCATTATCCGTTCCCCGATGGACACTCTCGGTGGCGGTAGTATTGTTGATGCTCACACTAAGCGACTTCGCCGCTTTCGTCCAGCGGTTATTGAAAACCTGAGAATTAGAGAGGAAGGCACCGCCGGGGAGATTATCGCTGCATTATTGGACACAAAGCAACCTGTGGAGCTAGATAACCTTCTGGCTCAAGTTAATTTACCCACCAGTGATGCTCAGGCAGTCATCGACGACCTAATCCAGCAAGGAATGGTAGTGGGGATAGGTCAGGAAAAGCACTGCCTTCTCCTGACTAAGCAGGGTTGGGAGCGTCTAGTTGGTAAAATTACTGCCATAGTTCAAGACTACCACCGAAGATTTCCGGCTCGCACCGGTATACCTAAAGTAGAACTACTCAGTCGGCTGAAGCTAGGAGCATACTCCTCAGCAGCCTTCCAAAAGCTTAGCGATGAGGGTATTTTGATTGGAGAAGGAGTAAGCGTTCGCCTTCCTTCACACCAGATAAAGCTTACTTCAACTCAGCAGGCAGAGATAAATGCCTTTTTGCGCTCCCTGGACCAGAATCCATATGCTCCGCCCAGCAATCTCGTCCCTGAGGCTGATTTGCTCAATCTACTCACCAAACAGCAAAAGGTAGTCAAGGTGAGTAGCAGCATAGTCCTTTCCGTCTCAGCATACAATGAAATGGTAGAAAAGGTTACCACCCTGATAAGAACTCAGGGTAAAGTGACCCTGGCTGAGGTACGGGATTTATTTAACACTAGCCGCAAGTATGCTCAGGCTTTCCTGGAACACTTGGATGAAAGAAAGATAACCCGGCGGGTGGGGGATGAAAGGGTGCTGTACTGAGGAGGTAAATTCCAGGATAAAAGAGGAGACACAGGGAGTTAGTCCGGGATATTTACTCCAGAACAGATTTTAACTTTTGACAGGTGAAGCTTATCAGACTACAATTCTGGTAATATACCTAAGTGATTTGGTGGGAAAATGAAGAACTTATTCATCGATACAAATATATACCTAGATTTCTATGACTTCTCCAGTGCCGATTTAGAAGAGTTAAATAAATTATCGGCATCTGTTAAAAATAGTGAGACAAGGTTATTTATTACAAAACAAGTAGAAGATGAGTTTAAAAGAAACAGAGCATCCAATTTAGTTACTGTTATCAAAAAATTCTCTACTCAAAATATACCAAATCAATTCCCTAATATCTGTAAAGTATATGAAGAAGAATATAATCGACTCAAGGAAATTGTAAATGAGTATACTGAACTAAAGGAAACCCTTCTCCAAAAAATTAATGAAGATATTACTATAGGAGAATGTGGTGCTGATAAGTTAATCACTGCGTTGTTTGAGGTAGGTAATATTCAAAATATCGATCCATTAATAATCGAGAGGGCAAGAACTAGAATTGACTTAGGTAATCCTCCTGGTAAGAGGAATTCCTTAGGGGACGCTATCCACTGGGAATTTCTCCTAGCTAATGCACCTGATAAGGAAGACATGTATATGATATCAGGAGACGGAGATTTTGATTCCAAACTTGATAAAGATAAATTTATAGAATTCCTAGACCAAGAATGGAGAGTTAAAAAGAAATCCAAAATAGTCTATTACCATAGGCTTTCTGACTTTCTTAATGATCAGTTGCCTAATATTAAAATTACTTCCGATCAAGAACGATTAAAGGAATTGTATATTAGTGGATTTATTAATAGCACGAGTTTCGCAATAACACATGCGATGATCATGATATTATCGCAATATTCTGAATTTTCGGAATCCGAACTAGATAAAATGATAGACGCAAGTAAAACTAATGCTCAAATCTTCCTGATTGATAGAGATTCAGATGTTCATTCTTTCCTCACTAAATTAAAGGAATTAAAAGAAGTAGAAAATATACCTTTTTAAAAGGTATTATTCATTGACCTTCTTAACCTAAGGTAATAATCACCATCTTTTGTTTAAATATTCCAGTGCTTCATTACTAATCCCGTATAGCTCTTCACTATAGCTACAAATATTTAGCCTTCTGAGCAATTTTTCTACGAGACTAACTTTCAGTGGCTAGGTTCAGGTCAAGCCAGTGCATGGGGATATACCCTCCTAAGCTAAAATGAGCATCGGTTTGTCTTAATCTACAATAGCTGAATACAGCTTTAGACTATCCTCAAACCTCACTGGTAAGCGTCTATTTAACAGGGGTAGATTTTTGGCGGGAGCGCATGGGAGTTGAACCCACTGAAGACATTATTAATGCCCCCCGACGGATTTGAAGTCCGCGAAGCCCACCGGGACTCATCCGCTCCCAAACCCAGTTAAGTATACATTACCAATTCAGAGAGCGCAAAATAGTTATCCATACCCCAGGCGTACGTTTCCCTTTTCAGCCCCCTTTGCCCGGGCAATAGAAGATTTTGTTGTCTATCACCCGTGAAGTCATATCCGATGTATGGCATTAATCTCCACACGTGCCGCATTCAACACTGCTTTGACCTGTTCATACTGAGCCCAATTGAAGCGCAGGGCAATACCGCAGTCGCTGGAAAACTCCCGGGGTGTCGGTATCAGTCTTAAAGGATAGTCTGCCTTCAACAGTAGTTTCTCAGCACGCATAGCTGATGAGGTAGTATGAAACAGAACGACACCATATTGCGTCATGAGCAGACGACCTTCTTTACTGCCTGTACTGTGGTATGGATATCATCCAATGTTGTGAACACGCCAGGAGCTAGCCGTATTGTCCCTTGTGGGAATGAGCCAATTGTTCTATGTGCTGCTGGAGCGCAGTGCAGCCCAACACGCGACAGGATATCATGCTCCTCATCCAATCTCAAACCGATCTCCGAGACCTGCCTGCCAGCAACGCTAAAGGATACAACGGCTACCGACCTTTCAGGGTCAAGTGGTCCATACACCTTTACCTTTGGCACATCAGATAAACCTTCGATGAGGGCCTGAGTAAGCTCTTTCATATCGGCTTCGATCGCTTCAATTCCTCTGTCCATCACCCAGCGCAGGCCAGCGTGTAAACCGGCAATCCCCACCAGATTGGTCGTGCCGCTCTCGAATTTGTCCGGCAGGTCATCTGGCTGCTCCTCTGACTCTGACCGGCTTCCCGTACCGCCACGAATTAAGGGCTCAATCTGCGAGACGTCAACACTGCCATTAATAACCAGACCACCGATGCCAGGAGGGCCTTGCAGGTCCTTGTGTCCGGTGAACGCCAGGAGGTCAATTTCCATTGCCGTCACATCAATAGCTGTGGCTCCCGCTGTCTGTGCTGCATCCACCAATAGTAAAGCACCGGTCCGGTGAGCAATAGACGCAATTTCAGCAACAGGTAACAGAGTGCCAACCACGTTGCTGGCATGAGTGACAACTACAAGACGTGTACCGCGGTTGACTACCCGGGCAACATCTCTGGCATCAAGGCTACCATCAGAGGCACAGGGAACGATGCTCAGACGTAGCCCCTGTTTTTCCAAGCTTCGTAACGGGCGCATTACCGCGTTGTGCTCCATAGAACTAATAACTACATGGTCGCCGGGTTTTAGTAATCCTCTCAAGACTAGGTTGATGGCACTGGTAGCGTTATTCGTGAAGACTACCCGCAGCGGGTCAGGGGCGTGAAAAAAGTGGGCAATATCTTCCCTGGTATCATATATCTCCCGTGCTGCGGCAATGGATAGCCGATGTCCGGAGCGGCCAGGGTTACCCCCAGCATACTCTAAAACATCGGTCATAGCTTTCAACACTTCCGGCGGCTTAGGCCACGATGTGGCTGCATTATCCAGATAAATCATTTCTTCATCACAATTCGGTAATTACCTTCTGGCTGTCCTTCAACATTTACTTCCCAGCCTAAGTGTCCTGCTATGCGTGAAACATTTTCACGGGCTGTGCCGGTATCTACAATAACCTCTAATGTCCCTTTGTTTAGCTCCTGTAGAGCTTGGCGGGCAAGCATCGCTGGCTGTGGACATGACAGCCCGCGAGCATCTACCATCTTACGTTCATCCATCATAGTAAGCCTCCTATGTTATTACTTCTCGCATTGTTAAACCGATAACAACACAGACAATTAGTCCAACTATCACGGTGATAGGACCAAAAGCAGCCGGACCTGCCGGCGAACTGGCTATAGTAAAGTTATGGGCAAACCCGGCACCGATAATCATCCCGATGACAAACATAGCCGCGTCGCCGTCGCCCTCACCAGCTAGGAATAGCTGACGCCCGGGACAACCACCAGCCAAGGTGAAGGCAAGACCAGCTAGTATCATGCCGCCAAAATTCCAAAAACTATTGGAATGAGCCACTGGCTGGTTCTCAAAGCCGGGATTAAACTGGCCAGTTATCAAACTGGTAATGAAAGCAGCAATAATCAGGGTGAGAATGCCATTCAATAGGTGGTTGTCACGGAGTAGTATCTTATCGCGTATGGCGCCCACAGTACAGAAACGGCTACGCTGGGCAAGAAAACCAATAGATAGTCCAACGACGAGGGAAATGACAAGTGGGGCATATTGGCTGCCCGGACCTTTTTCAGAGAAGAATATGGGGCCGGTTGGATTCCCTGCAGCATCCCGCCCGAATTGTGGGGCAACAATCAAAAGAACAAGCAGTGTCACCATTATGGCAGGCATCACCCAGCCAAGGGCTTTGGGTGCAGGATGAGTGCGACCCAGACTAAATCCCCTTCTCAAAAAGATGATTCCTATACCGATGCCAGTAATGAGACCGAGGATACCAAACACAGCGTTCCAATCACCTGCGCCCAATCGCAGATAGGCGCGCCACGGGCACCCTAAAAACACCAGAGCACCAAAGGTGGCAAACATACCGAGAAGGAAGCGCACCAGCGGTGCTGAACCAGTACGTGGCTTAAACTCATGGAAGATTAACGCGGCGACAAAGGCTCCCAACAATCCACCAATAATCTCTGGCCGGATGTACTGAACAACACTTGCTCCATGCAAGCCTATTGCCCCAGCAATATCGCGGTTAAAGCACACCATACAGATGCCCATATTACCAGGGTTGCCCAATTTGACCAGTATAGGCGCTAGGATACCTACCATAAGACCGGTTACAATAGGCCCCCAACGGGATGTGAGGAATCGTGAAATTGAAGACATAAATAAAGCTCCTTTCGTCATGGCTTTTACCGTTGAGTGGCAAAATCCATAACCTCGGAGCATAGCAGAAAACTAGAGTGCCATGATTGTCTGGGTAACGTTAATGGATTGCCCCACAACAGGACAGTAATGCCGATGCGCAACGCACATCGCCGTTGAGCAGAATCAGGTCCTGCGATTCAGGATAATCATAGCGTCACCCCCCTTCTTGGCCCAAGCATCTGGCTGGCTAGCATTATATAGGAACGGTCTCTGATAAGCAAGCTCCTTCAGAGCGATAAACAATCAGTTTTCCTAATTTACGTCAAGCGTATAATTACCTTCAATCGTCTGATTATTTATCTTGATTTTCAGCACCCCTCAAATACAGTGATTTCTTGGGGAAAGTCGAGCGTCTCCAGATTGAGGAGCTGCCACTGCCTTGGTCGTTCTGGAGCTTCCGAATCTTTCCTCATTATTTGTTCCTCTTCCTTTGGAGGAAACCGGTTCTCTAGTGTTGCTCCACCAGCGTTGCCACCTTATCTCGTCAGGCACTCTATACTCCGATAAGAGGAGTTTCTTCGCTTCTTCTTTGTTGAGGGGTTCCCCATGAGCATCCCGCAATTCACAGAGTCTATTCTTCGTTATTTCCATCATGCCTGAGGAGATATCGATGCTGTAAGTTTTTCCCGTTTGGCCGACAGATTCTGCTATCCGCTTGAGGCAGCGCCCTGTGCCAAAGCCAATTTCCAATACAGTTTCTCCTTCTCCAATCGACAAACGTTCCAAAGCCAATTCCGCATACTTTCGCTTAAATGCCCCCGTCAGGTAGTCGTAATACTTGCTGATTCTGTCATAGGATCGCTTAGCTTCCTCTTTGGTTCTGGAAACCACTGATACTGTGGTGCGATTCTCAGTTGACAGTCAGGGGATTTAGGGATATAGTTCATACACACCAGCTTCTAATTCTACTTGACTGAAGGAGACTTTAAGGTGAATCCCTTATCTGTCGGCAAGCTGCCGACTGCTCTACTTAGCAGGTTTATTGATAAGGTCAGGATAGTAGACGAACAGGTAGTCCTCGGTCCTTCCATTGGTGAAGACGCTGCCGTAATAAGGCTTGGCAACAAATTGTTGGTGGCCAAAACAGATCCTGTAACCCTTGCCACTGACCTCATTGGCTGGTACGCAGTCCACGTTAATGCCAATGATATCGCAACTATGGGGGTGAAACCTCGTTGGTTTCTGGCAACAATCCTTC
>SDBU01009256.1_pt1 | contig 11075 bp, 11 predicted proteins | sample 2277071 | NCBI WGS metagenome assembly SDBU01 (sample SAMN10397929, study PRJNA504765) | marine sediment metagenome | isolation source: marine sediment core GS08_GC12, 126 cmbsf | place: Arctic Ocean: Gakkel Ridge, Loki's castle | collected 2008 | reverse complement strand
CCTGGCGCCCGCTCTCGGCCCCTTAGGTCTCACCCTGGGCGCTGGAGTCTATACTGTCGAAACCGGGCGGGCGGCAACAAACCACCTGGGACTGACAGGTGGTATGAGCCTGGTAATCAAAGGAAGGCAGAGCCATCGCAGCGCCGCGGGGCTGCAAACAGCCATTCGGGTCCGGGGCCTTTACCTTCCAGACGTGGGACCGGGAGTGGCAGGGCCGGTGACACTTCTTCAGGCCGACCTGAACCTGGGCTGGCGCTGGTGATGACGCCACCAATCCGGCGCCGCGGGCCGTAAATTCAGGCCCAATACTATCACCCTCACCGGTTTTGGCAACCTATTGCAAGGAGGAGATCGACCATGGCGCGTGTCAACCTGACGGAAATGATCGAGCGGCTGGAACTGGAGCTGCGGCCGGTTCTGAAAAACGCGGTCCAGGCGGCCATTCCTGACGTGGAATTCGATGACAAACTCCTGTACCGGGAATTCCGCAAGGCCGCCAGCCGTCGTTTTCAGACTTGGGAGCGGGTCCCCGACAGCTGCGTGAAGTCGGAGTATTGAGCCCCCGGGGGACAGGATAACGTCCGAGGGATGGACGAGTTAAGGATTGACAAGTGGCTCTGGGCGGCGCGGCTCTTCAAAACCCGCCGGTTGGCGGCCGAGGCCTGCCAGGCCGGGAAGGTGAAACTTGAGGGCCGCTCGGTGAAACCAGGCCGAGCTATAAGGGTCGGCGACCAGCTGCAGATCACCCGCAGGCGCTACCGGCAGCGGATTAGTGTAACCGGCCTGAGTGAGCGGCGCGTCTCGCCCCATATCGCGGCCACCCTTTTCGAGGACACCACGCCTAAGGAGGATCTGGAGCAGGCCCGGCTGGCACACACCCTGGAGAATGCTTTTCACCGCGAGCGGGGCGGGGCCGGACGCCCCACCAAGCGGGACCGCCGGGCGCTGCAGAAACTCAAGGGCCGGCTCTAAATCAGCCCGCTGGCTGATCCTGCCGAATTTCAATTGGATTTCACACTGAGTTTTCATTATTATCCCGGACATTTCTTGGAACTACAGCCGAGAATATGAGGAGGAAAAGCGAAAAATGATCCAGCATCCCATGGCTATACTAGCTGTCCTGCTTGCCGTTCTGGCGCTGCTGTTTATGATAGATCGCCACCCGGTGCTGGGGAAAATATTCAAGGTGGTCCCATTGCTGGTGTTTGCCTACTTCATACCGACGATCCTTTCCAATACCGGCGTGATCCCCCTCGAGTCGCCGCTGTATGACTTCATCGTGCAGTGGCTGCTGCCCGCCAGCCTGGTGCTCCTCACCCTGTCCGTCGATGTGAAGGCCATCATCGGACTGGGTCGCAACACGATCATCCTGTTTCTCGTGGGCACGCTCACTATTGTGTTGGGTGGGCCGCTGGCCTACCTCCTGCTCGGCTGGCTCACACCGATCGAGCTGGGGGTGGAGACCTGGAAAGGCCTGGCCGCCCTCAGCGGCTCCTGGATCGGCGGCGGGGCCAACTTTATCGCCATCGGCAAAAGCGTCGGCGTTCTCGATTCGACACTGAGCATGATGGTGGTGGTGGACGTGGCCGTGGCCAGCGTCTGGATGGCCGTTCTTCTGTACTTCGCGGGGCGGAACCAGGAGATGGACGCCCGAATCGGCGCCGACCGGACGGCTCTCGATACCGTGAGAAAGAAGGTGGAACAGTTCCAGGCTAAAGTCAACCGCCCGACCAACCTGGCAGACCTGCTGAAAATGCTGGCTATCGCTATCGGGGGCACCGCGGCGGCCCAGGCCCTCGGCCAGGTCCTTCCCGATATAGGCAACATCATCAGCAAATTCACCTGGGTGGTTATTTTTGTCACCACCTTAGGACTGGTCATCTCCTTTACTTCCCTGCGAGACCTGGAAGGGGCCGGCGCCAGCAGCGTAGGATCGGTATTCCTCTATCTCCTCGTGACTACCATTGGGGCCAAGGCGGAGTTCGCCCGCGTGGTCGAGGTCCCCAGCCTGGCGGTGATCGGGGTGGTGTGGCTGGCCCTGCACGCCCTGTTTATTCTCCTCACCCGTTGGAAATTACGGGCCCCCATCTTCTTCGCGGCGGTAGGATCGCAGGCCAACGTGGGTGGCGCGGCGTCGGCGCCTATCGTAGCCAGCGCGTTCCACCCGGCACTGGCGCCGGTGGGTGTGCTGCTCGGCATCTCCGGCTACGTGCTCGGCACCTACGCGGGGCTGGTATGCGCCTTTCTCCTGGAGAAAGTCCACTATATTATTCACTGAGCCGGGGCTGAGCGGCAGTCTTGCTCTTGTCGTTTCGCTCATCATCTACCTGATGGACCTGGTCCACTGCAGGGTGTCTGTGCACCGCCCCTGGGTGAGCGCCTGGATGCGGGCCAACGGGTCATGGCGAGGGCATATGATGACACGTGCGAATGTAAGCAATCGAAAAGACAGCAAAAGCGGTCCGAACAGGATCTAGTGAAAAATACCTACCAAAACCTCGCTGTTATAGAATTCCAAAGCTGTGCTACCGAACCGATTTGGAACGGGATCAGGGTGAGGGATGCGCTCCTCGCCATTTGTCTTGAAGGCACCCAAAGAATAGAGCGTCCCCAAAATGTCTGGGCGTGAGCTGATATCCACCCCATCCCTCTGCCATCTGCTTTGAAACATGGCGAGATAAGCGACAGCATACATAATATTCATGCCAGGATCATCGAGGCGCTTGATTAGCTTGTCGAGATATATAGATTCAGGGAAAAAAGCGGCGATGCTGTCCCCTAAAAAGTATTTGCTATTCGCGTCATTGAGATTATTCTCGATCCACCGGGCGGTATTCAACTTAATCTGACAAAATCCTATGGAACTGTTAAGGCGATTCAGGGCCATCAGCTTGTCGAGATAAGTATCTCGCCAATTTACGTTGAGCACCCTTTCAGCATATATCACCGCCGCAACAATGCGGGGCTTAACATGAAATAGCTCTGAATGCTCAATGATTAAATTGCGGTGTTCCGCCAGTGCCTGGGTGGCTGTATCATATTCCTGAACAGGTAGCCCTGTTAACAGAATGAATAATGCCAGGCAGCCTTTCATTTATTTGAGCAGCAGCATCTTCCCCTTTGCGACGTTCTCGCCAAAACGAACAACATAAAAATAGACGCCTGATCCAACAGGGAAGCCTTTGTTGTCACACCCTTCCCAGCTCAGGGTATGAAAACCTCTCGCTTGTGAACGGGAAAATGAATATATCACCCTGCCTTGCAGGTCATATACAGTGAAGACGATAGTTCCATCGTCGGGAAGAGCGTAGGAAATCGTCGTTACAGGATTGAAGGGATTGGGATAATTAGCTGAAAGGGAAAATTCACCAGGAAGATCCACAGGGGCGCTTTCGGGTGCAACATATTTGGCTGCCCACTGATCCATATCATCCTCAAACTCCGGGATAGCTTCCAGGGCGTACCGCCCCCCGAACTTTTGCTTATAGGCCTGATATATACTGGACGCTGTCGTGGTATCCTGAAGGCCCATTAAGTTGATTACACTGGCCATTAAATAGGCTTCGGCTGTGATCCAGTTATCCTGATCCGAGTTCATGATATCATTGAGAAGAGCCAAGGCCTCTCGCTCCGAGCCGGGTTTATCCTTGATCATTGCGAGGTTGAGCCTGGCGATATTTTCAAAGCCGGAAGCTCTCGGACCTAACAAGCCTTCCAGGTAATGTTCAATCTCAGCGGATTGAGTGGCGTTATGAATGTAATATAAAAACCTGAAAGCAATGGGAATACTCCCTGCCTTGGGGTAGCTCCCAATAAACCGGTATGCGGCCGACTTCGCACGGTCATATTCGCCGATATGGAACAAAGCCGAGGCATACCACAGAAGCTGGTGTTCATCAAGCAGGGATAGATCAAGTTCCTTGAGGCCTTCTTGTGCCAGACCCTCGTCATGCCCGGGTGAGAAAGGCATGCCGGCTATCAGGTTCCCCGGGGAATCGCCTATCGTCTTGCCCAGGCCGCCATTAGGGTCACTGCCGGTTAAGAAAGGAACGACCCGAATGGGATTATCTGCGGGATCATTTGGCGGCTCCAGGGTGGCCCGGATAGCCTCTTCGGTAAACAGATTCCACCAGGTTAATTCCGCCTCAATGGAAGAGATGTTTTGTGCAACAATATTCTTGCTGGAGTTGCTATAAACACTATTATAGCCGCCATATTCTCCGCAGTCACCGAGACCCAAAGATACGGTTGAGCCGTTGGCTGAAATACCCACATAATTATTTTTTATAACGTTATGGCCGCGATAGCTTCCCCAACCAAAATAAGGGTTAGACGCGCTGGCCGCATGCACCCCCGCATCCGACGAACCACTGTGGTTTTTGATGACATTATAGCGAAGCTTGGGAGAGGAACCGTAAAGATAAACGCCGTAGGTATAGTTACCTGAGATGGTATTATTCAGCACCGTGGGGCTGCCGTAATAGGCTCTCAAGCCATAGATGCAGTTTGAAATGGTACTGTACTCAATCTTTGGAGAAGCCACGTAGCAGTAGATGCCGTAATCGGCATATTCAATATTGGCGTACTTGATGATACAATCGGCGTCGACGCTCGAGTTCTCGAACTTAATGCCGTACCAACTGCCGGATGAGCCCGAGCGGGTGAAGATGATGTGACTGCCCGCTGTACCTACTGCATTTAGGATGCCGTGGACTTGCAGTTTTGCACCTGTTCCAAATGCCAGAGTTCGGCCTGCGCCAATATTGAACTTAGCTTGGCCACCTGCTAAAATGAACGTTTTGCCCGATGCGATAGCAATATCATTTGCCAAAGTGACTGTTTCGCCTCCTATGCCCCAGGTGATGCTTCGATATATATCATCTCCATCGTTTATTGCAAATTTGAGTACTTGATTGCTATTTGCCGCAAAATAGCGATTTATTGTTGCCCTTTGCTCTAACGTGATATAATCCGCTAGCGTGGCCATTAGATGATAGTGCTTGTTTTGATCAGTTTTACACTGGTCAGGTAGATCATATGGTTCTTTTGGCTGGTAGTTTGTGGTTTTTAATGCACCTGCTATGGTAGGATCAAAGCTGTCAAACATGTAAGCATGGTATAAATTGATCAAATGTCCCACTTCGTGACTGGCGGTTCCACTGATGGCTTCTCCGATTCTTGAAACAGTGGCATATTCCCCCTGCCACTCAGGATAGTTTGCAAATTCGTTGCTAAAAACATCGGCAGAGCCGCTTCCATTTATATAGCTTCCATACCCACATGTATGGTGCCAAATTGGCCCGGAGCGCCACCTATGCCAAAGCCAACTACCAAATTACCGGAACTCGTAGAAACAGGGATATTATAGCTTGAAAAATCCTCTGTCATTCTCTGAATTATGAAGTCTTTTACATCATCTTCATCAACATATTGCCAAGGCTGGCCATCCGCAAATGTGTCATGAAATCCAGGCTCAAAAACGACTTTAATTGATAGTGATATGCAATAACTATTCCGCGGTACAATTATTGTAATAATTGCAAGAAATAATAAATGCTTTATCTTCATAATATGTCCTCCTATAAAACAATTAGTATCCGTGTTATTTTATCAGGCATAGCCATTATTCGACTGACGCACTGAATTGCACACCAGTTACATCTAGAGTTGGGCCAGCATTAGTAAAAAGACCTTCCATGCTTGTTGAACTAATGTCCAACTTAGAGAACACAATGTCCTCAACTGGTCCGAGCTTGCCTTTGGTATCTAAAATAAAACATTCTTGGGGATATGTGCAATTCCGGTCAATCTCAACCCATCCAAGCCGAAAAAGCTGCACTGATCCTGTATATACCGTATCAGTTAGCTCATTGGTCAACTTGATAATCAGGGGCCAGTCATAGTTTTCCCATTGTGAATTTTGCTCTGTGAAAGCATCAACATCCATATTGTTAAGACTGGTAACTATGTACGTCCCGGGATTCTTTATATCATTGTCATTTTCAGATGGTGATTTACAGCTTGAAAAAATAATTCCTGCTAAAATTGCAATCAACCATAACGCTTTACTGGAATTAACAATCATTATTTGACTCCATTTAAAATCAATTGCCCCTACGCTTATCTAGCTCACGTCCAAGAATAGACTGCAGGAGCGTATTAGATTCGATTGATTGGAACTGCCTGAGAGCACTTGAAACCAGCTCCGAATGTGATAGTGATAGCCAGGAGATGGCCTCGATAATTGCGAGGCGTTGACCCATATCGTTTTCAGCAGAGTACAATTCCATTAGTGGCTCTATAATTCCAACTGTTCCGATTTTGCCCACCGCTTCGATAGAAGCTCTCCTTGTAGCGGGATCAGGGCTATTTAGGTATTGCAAGACAAGCGGTAGAGACTCAGTACTTTTATATGCACCAAGCGATACAAGACAGTGAAATGTAATCCGAGGATTATGACTATTCTTCAGCATATACTCAATTTTTTCTCTCAACGCGCTAATCTTCAATCTCCCAGATTGCAATATGCTGAAAACAACAAATACATCATCACTTGATTCCATCAGGGTGGCCAGAAAGTGTTCATCCTCAGCCGTCAAATAGCGCTCCAGGTCAACCAGTAACCTTGTCTTGGAATCACGTTGCTCGAACGTGAAAAACAAGTTTTTCAGTTCACCCACAGATTGGGTTGAAAAGAGATCGGGGTTAGACTGATAGGCTCTAACGATCAAACGGACATCGGAACTTGAATTAGTCTTAAAAACACCCCCCACCTTATTGCATATAGACCAATTAAGAGGAGTCCGAGTGTAGGAATAGAAGATACTCTTGGCCGATCTCCAAGTAGGATTCGTCGGGAATATAAAAGCCATTTGCAACAGGAACTGCTATTTCAATAGATTGTTCATTACAATTATTTGTTATGCACTCATCTATTGAAAATAGAATCCTATATTGTGTTTGATTTTTAATGACATCGGTAACTGATCCAGAAACAATTATTTCAGATCTTTTAATTAGAGAAGAAAATGAAAATGCTTTTGGACCCAGTTCCGCATACATATTGGTAACTAATAAGGCAAAAAACAAATACCTATACTTCATGTGTGAGCCTCCAATTAATTATTCCAATTAAGAACAGTATTAAAATGATAAAACTAAATATTCCATATTCCAATATTGCTTCCCACAATAAATTGCAATATATTATTTATGTTTATAAGCCAAATTCTCACTTTATTAGTAACTGTAAGTCTTCAGAACCTGTCGACTTTTCAGACTAAAGTACAAGATATATATTTTTCGTTGTGAAGGTATCATTTACGCCTTATTATCGAGCTTATAAACATGGTTTACACTTTGGCAGAATCATCGACCCAACGGGAGTCCTGCCGGAAATCCTCTCCCCCAGCGGAATAGGCCTGAAACTCAGTCCCACAAGCAGAAATAATAATGCGGATAAGCAATCTCACAGCGCCTCCTTTCGGTGAATAGCCATAGGCTGCGGCCCAGTGTAAAACGGGGGGGGGTGATATGTCAAGCAATATTATCCTGCCGCGGCAGCAGGGCTGGTTTGCTACCCTGGGGAGCAACAGCTATGGCCTCTGCGGGCATCCTTTGGCTAATGAGGCAAAATCGGGTATCGGATATCCATCAGAAAGCGGTACTGGTGGTTGAGCAGGAAATATTAGTTGCTTTCCTGTTAGTGATTCTTCCTCTATTTCCAAGAACTGAATTGATTCCACATCTTGATCCGCTGGGATCAACAGTTTGATATACTTAACCGGCAAACATGGCTTACCGATTTCAGACATTTTCCCAAGTCCTTCCATTTCAGGTTGAATATACATGATACCGTCCTTGCCCGATATTTGCACAAAGCTTATATCTGATCTTGAGAATTGTATACTTTGTATTACGTTGCCTTTTGCTTCATTCTGTGCAAGGCAAAGAAAAAGAGCAATTGAAATACAACGAGTTAACGGTTTATAGTAGTTGGTTTTCATAACTATACTCCTTAGTTCTTACGGCTTGGAATTAATAGAAATAGCGCCAAGTTCAACCTTCTTGTTTATTGCTTTGTTATGCCCTTCCTGAAAAATCTCCATGTTCAGTCAATCGCTCTATTATTATTTAAGAAACAGCATTTTTTTTACATCCACATGGTTTTTTGTACCAGATATTACCGATAATCTGCAGAAATATATTCCACTCGGAACTCTATTGCCAAAATCGTCTTTACCATTCCACGCGTGAAGGTAAGTTCCAGGTATCCGAGCACCACTAAAAAGTGTAGAAATCTTTTGACCCCTTATACTCAATATATCTAGAATAACATTATAAGATATTTCCAATTTAAATTCTATCTGTGTTTCAGTATTAAAAGGATTTGGATAATTAGGGAATAGATCGAATGCGTCAGGTCGAGTGTTCTGTTGATGGATACGAACAGAGGTTACAAAATCTCTTTGATACACACCTTTTTGTTCTCCGTAACTCATTCCAACTCCGATGTAAACCTTTCGTGAATCTATCCCAAGAGTCGTTACATCAAGGTTAGGCAGCCCTTCATTAATCGGTTTCCATACTTCTCCGCCATTTTCGCTATAAAAAACACCACCTCCGTAGGTCGCCAGGTAGAGATGGTTGGAATTGTTTGGATCAACAGCTATGCCCACAAAATCCCAATTTGTCAAGCCAGTATTGATGGGCATCCATTGCGCACCCCCATCCGTGCTCTTGAAAACACCCTTTCCCACAATCCCAACATAAAGGACATCGCCATGGTTTGGGTCGACGGCAATAACCTTTCCGCCGCTCGTATCAATGAAACCCAGTGTGTCCCATGTGACGCCCCCATCATGGCTCTTGTAAACGCCGTCCCGACCAGCCACGTATAGAGTGTCTATGTGCTCTGGATGAACAATTATGCTGCCATAGTCTCGAAATTGGGTGGCTATCGTATCCCAGGTTGCTCCCTTGTCATCACTTCGCCAGTGCCCGGCATAGACCCGGCTGGGATCACTTGTCGCTATAGCAATAGGGATAAAGTCTGGTGAATGACCTAATCCTGTCCACTCCCAACTAGTGCCACCATCAGTACTTATATAGAGGTCGCGCCAGCCAAAGTTTGTATCCCGGAGGGACAAAAGAATCGAGGGATCTTCGGGATTCACTTCGATAGAAAGGGCATTGATAAGTCCTTGAGGTTGCCATCGCTGGTCATCTTCGTCATAAAGAAATATTCCAGAGTCACTCGCGACATACAAGGAATTACCGGTAGTACTAAAGTCCCAAATATAGGAATAGGGTCCCTTCATGCTGGTCCACTGGTTTTGCGCCGTAGTGGGGAGCGCCAGCCACAGGAGGCACAGCAACAGGGCTCTTACGGCGCCCTTGCGCTGGGGTTCCCAGCCTTGTGGGAAAAGCCAAGCTGTGAGCACGAGGGGGTGCACAAACAGCCAAGCGCCCCAATGGACAGGGGAAGAAGATGGATAAGTCACGTTGCTGCGGTCACGCATAGGCCATAAACCCGTTAAAACGATGTTACAGTCCTCTTAGCAGGGACTTAAGTTAGGGTATAACAAAATACTCGAAAAGTCAAGTGTTATTTTGCAGGCCCGGTAGAATGCCCGGGGTAGGACTGCACCATCTGGTGGATGGCTAGTATGCGGGCCGATGCTGCTTTCCGTCGTATCCAGCGGGGGAAAGGCCGGCCCCAGGAAGCGGCCCGCCAGACATGGGCCCCGATATGGCTGACCAGCGCGATGGTCCCTTCGGGCTTCACGTCCCGGATACGGAAAAGGAGCGTCAGGGCCAGTATTCGCAGGGTGGCGCCGATGACAAACATGGCGTGGTGAACCATGAAAGTACGCCCGCCCAGAATCTGCCAGCTGATGGACCAGTTGGCCAGGGCCTGGGCGAAAACCCCACCGGCCAGGGCTGAGGCGGTAAACCCCATACCGCAGACGATAGAAAAGTAGGCCAGGTAGTAAGACCGGCCGATCCGTGGGCTGTGCTGCATGGGATAAGTATAAGCAGAGAGGTTGAAACCGGTCCAGCTGAGACCGCTCATTACCGCTATTACCCATATCCAGCCGGTGTGTTCCCGCGTTGGCAGCAGCCAGATCAGGGGCAGGGTGGTGATCATAAGCCCCGACACCAACAGGACCGACCTGATCTGAAACCGGTCGATAATCCGGCCCCAGCGCTTGAACAGGAAGATGCCCAACAGCGGGTTGATTGACTGGAAAATACCGATGGTGATGAAGGAAACGTCCAGTTCCCGAATCAAATGCACGTTGAAAAATGCCGCCGTGAAACCGATGGCAACGTTCCAGATCATAAAGAACTGCAGCGCCCGTCGGAATTCCCTGTTCTTTGCCGGACTGACGATAAGGTCCCGGAACCTGGGGGCCTTCCGTTCGGCCGGTCGGGGGATATCGGGCTGCCTGTCCAGGAGGACGACACTGATAAGACCGGACAATGAGGCCACTGCCAGGATCAGGGTGAGTGCTGTCGGTTCTCCCAGGGATTTGCCGCCCCAATCGAGCCAGATACACCCGAATAATGATGCGGCGATAGTAAGCACGGCCATGACACTGTGCCGGGAGCCGAAATAGCGTCCCAGCAGCGATTCCGGGATCAGGTCGGCCATCCAGGTGGTCCAGGCATTGCCTGCCATAAGCCCCAGGCTGGAAGCCGCGATGATGACCGCCAGCAGCCAGGCGACGGCCGTCTGGGGGGTTTGGATCAGGTAAATCAGGGGAATACAAAACCATAGCAGGCGGGATATACCGGCTCCCAGGACGGCAATCAGTTTGCGGCGGCCGGTGGCCTCTACCAGGTACGCGCCGATGAGCTGAAAGATTTGGGTGAGATGTGGTGCGGCCGCCAGGAGACCCAGGTGCCACGGTTGAGCACCCAAAGAAAGGGCCAGGGCAGTGAGGAAAATGCCGCCGGTGAGAACAATGTGAACCTGGCAAAACCCACCTTCCACTGAGGAAAGACGCATGAACAACCGGGTGGGGAACCCCCGATACCCACGGTGGATATTATGGCGATAGGTATTCACG
>SDBU01009255.1_pt1 | contig 11078 bp, 14 predicted proteins | sample 2277071 | NCBI WGS metagenome assembly SDBU01 (sample SAMN10397929, study PRJNA504765) | marine sediment metagenome | isolation source: marine sediment core GS08_GC12, 126 cmbsf | place: Arctic Ocean: Gakkel Ridge, Loki's castle | collected 2008 | reverse complement strand
GTCTGTTACCGCATTATGGGCCTGTGAAAAGACATCGGCGGATATTGCCAGTTGGTCCTCGACGTAATACATCTGAAGATTTGCAATGGTAATGCCTGTATCAACCGTATCGGCTGTTCGGTCCCGCATCACGAAGTAAGTGATTACATCCGTGGTTGCGTTCTCAACCTGTATGCCCATCTGGTCGCCTAATATGAGTCCCGCCAGAACCAAAAATAACGCAATGTATTTTTTCATGTCCTCTCCTATGGAACGTCTGCTGTGTAAACTGCACCGTAATCAATATATGTAATAATTACTGCCCACCTCCCGGCGGTCTTTGTGTTCCAATTATCTATCGGCGGGTCCCCATTGAGCCATATACTTCGTGCTGCGTTAGTCGCCACTATCACAGGTCCATTCCCCGCCACCGTAGCCTCTATATCGTTTGCTGAGTCAGGATTGCTCGCGCCCAATACCTCATCTCCGCCGCTTGAAGTGCCCACAGTTGCCGCTATAACAGCCACACCGCCTGCAACTGTTTCAAAACACCGAAGTTGTGCCGAAACGATCTCGGCGTAGGCCGGGATTATCCCCGCTATTTCACAAGGCTGCTCATCGCTGTTTTCAGCGGTATTATCAAATTGGCAATCGTCAAGAGAGCCAGTACTAATGACGCTGAATGTCTTGATGACGGTTTTGGTTGCCAAATATGTATCTTCGCCCACCTTCCTTGTCGCAGAAACCCCGGCATACCTGCCCTGTTGGGCTGTCCCTGTAACTGCCATTACGGCGACTATCAGCCAGAATGTTATTGTGCGTTTCATTACGGGCTCTCCTCCGTATAGACCCCCCCGCTGTCCAGATAGGTTACAAAGACAGCCCACCTGCCGGCAGAGAGCGTATTCCAATTTGCGTCCGGCGTCGCGTTTACCCAAACACTTCGGGCCGCGTTGGTTGCCCCTACTTCAGGACCATCCCCCGCCCCGGTCGCATTGATATCGTTGGCGGTATCCGTGTCGGCAGTCGCTAATATCTCCGCCCCGCCATCGGAAGTACCGACATCTATCGCCATGATATCGACGCCGGAACTCACAAGAGTTTCTATGCAACGCACTTGTGCCGACACAATCTCTGCGTATGCCGGGATAATGTTTGCAATCTCGCGGGTTTGCTCAGTGATATTTCCTACAGTATTGTCAAACTGGTAGTCGTCAACAGATCCGGCAGTAACTGCACTGAATGTCTTGACGACCGTTTTCATCGACGAGTAAACGTCATTCCCCAACTTCGGCGTCGATACCGTTCCGGCATACCGTTCCCGTTGCCCGTCCACAGAGATTGCAACGATGGATAAAATCAGAATCGCTAACAGTAATCGTTTCATGTCATACCTCACTGTACTGTCTGAATTACATTAGGGTCCGCCACAACTGCCTGCTCCGCTATGGTCTTTTTGCCCCGCACATACATTCTCAGGGCCTGCCTCCGCAGCCACTCGGTTATCCATTCCTTCGGTGTGTACTCAGGGACCATAGGATCGTTCGGGTTGGGCGCTTCTATCAAGGGTATCGGCTTTGCCGCAAGGAACCCCGCTGAAAAGTCATCCACAAATGCCGCCGAGATTACGAGTTTGATCTCTACGTCGCCGGGGGCTGCATAGAGAATCGTTATCAAGCTAACCACAAATACCGCTGCGATTATGATTATGGACTTTTTCACTGTGAGCCTCCTGTTAGTATGGTTTTGTGAGTATTTTGGCGTTTGCGGTCAAGCTGCCCTCAATCGGGACGAGTACGAGTATGTCATCGCCCTGCAAATCAAGCATTGCCTCCGCCACAGATTCCACCGCCCCGGCGCTCGCTATTGTCCAGCCTGACGTACTCGAAACATCGGAAGATGCCGTCAAAACAACCGCCCTTGCCATTTCGTAACTTGCGGTAGTAGACGCCTGTGTGCCCATCGTAAACGTCAAGGTACCGCGCAATGCCAGTTCGCAATCGTCTGTACTGCCGTCGAATGTCCCTGTGTGGATATCGACCTCTACGGTGCCGTCGTTTGTTAGGCCGATAGCCCTGAATCGCAAGGCATTAGTCCCGTAGGGGATGTTGTAAATGACAATCTCCTCGTCCCCATCACCACTCGACGCCGCCGCGATTGCCGCTGCTACCGTTTTGTACGTCCGCTCCCCAACAGCCAGGGCGGACGCCTCCGTACCGGCAGAAAGGAACGATGCCGTCGTGTTCCACGAAACATTCGGGGTGGCAAGCTCCGAACCCACTTGTGCACGCGCCGCAGCCAAACAAAGTACAACGCCAACGCCCAATATTATTCCAATTACAATTTTCTTCATGTCTGTATCTCCTGTATGAGTTTCTTGAAAACCCACATCAATTCGATCCTCGTAAAGTCAACTCCGTCAATGCTCATGTCACATAACAAATCCCTGCGCTCCCATTCTTCTTTCAGCAGCGTAGGGGTATCGTACACGCTCAAGGTGATTCTCACGTTGTCCGGTATAGTCCTGATAGCAACCCTCCCAAAACCGGGGCCGTCTCGAAAGACAGCCCCGATGGGAAGAAACGTTAGTCTGCAACCCTCTGACGGGCCTGCTGACATAAAACGTAATCTACGTACATGGTTGCTCCGGTACCACCTTGCTGCTCGGCTTCCAACGTCGGAGTCAACATAATATCGTCCGGGATGTAATCTGCCGTAGTGGTCAGGTGCAACTGGTTGACCTCCACCATCTCGCCGTCGCCAACACCCACGCGGAATGTAATAGCAGTACCGCCATCATAATGAAACGAGACGGTGTACCACGTATTCGCTGCAACCGTGAAGCCTGAAATCAAGTCCAGGTTGGCCGTTGTTTTGGCTACCGATGTGTATAGTGCTGTGGCAGCCGTCTTGAACCCTATACCGTTACCGAGGGCTGCAATGGCTGAAACATCAGTATCCGTCAGGCCAACAAAGCAACCCGTAGCTGTATCCGTGACCATGAACCGGGCCTCAAAATACAGTTCGTGCCCGTCCGCTATCTGAAAAGCCTCACCGTTAGCGTACATATTCGACTGCTTCGAGTCCGTATCGCTCGTAGACAGAACCACAATACCGCCTGCCAACTCCTGCGATGCGTCTGTCCCTTCAAGCAACGCGGGAACAGTATCGGTACCGTCAACCGTCGATTTCCACCTGCATACTGTTGCCGAAACACTTATAGACGATTCCAGAAAATCGTCCCAGAACGTAAATACGTCCCGGCAATCCAACAGGTTTAGACCTTCCATGCGAACAGGGAGGCCAAATCGTAATTTGCTCGTACTCATAGCGACCTCCTTTCGTTAATCGGCCACTCGCTGACGGGCCTGTTGACATAGCACATAGTCCACGTACACAGCACTGGCGTTTGTGGCTGTCTGACACTCAGCCTCAAGCGACGGCGTGAGCATTATGTCGTCCGGGACATAATCCGCCGTAAGCGATAAGGACAGAGAGTTCACTTCAACCATCTCGTCATCGTTCTGCGCGAAGTAGAACTTAATGGTGTCAATGCCATCGTAATGAATGGCTCCTCTCATCCAAGTAAGAGCGCCGACGGTAATGCCAGAAATAGTATCTGCATTTTCTGTCGTCTTGGCTGCTACTGTAGAAAGGACCGTGCCTTCGGTTCTGAAACCAATGCCATTCGTGACCGCTGCCACAAGACCGTCCTTGTCTTGGCTCAGCCCAACGAAACTGCCGATTACCGTAAGGACAACCGCCCATCGGGCCTCGAAGTACAACTCATGCCCCAGCGCCAACTGGAAAGCCCTTCCGTTGACCAGCATACTCGTCGTATCAGAGTCGGTCCCGTTGACGTTGATGGACACGATCCCACCGGACAACTCCTGTGAAGCGTCGGTGCCCTCGAGAATGGTAGGAGATGTCTGCCCACCTATAAAAGTGGATTTCCACCTGGATATTGTCGCAAGGACATTACTGGACGAGTCAAGGAAGTCATCCCAGAACGTGAAGATTTTCCGGCAATCGGCCCCTTCCAAGCCCTCAAACATGACGGGAAGGCCATATCTTAACTTAACTGTCATAATGACCTCCTTTCTTAGCCGTCCAGGCCGGTAATGCACCCAACTGCTTGAGGCGTCTTGCAAATGAGTGCCATGTTAGCCTTGTACATCCCGATACCACCGACAACCTTGGGATCATCCGCAGTCCACTTGCCCTCAATCAGACCCTCTGCTTTGGTGTTCAGGGAGTCGATATAGAAAGCGCTGGAGTCAAGGATAAGTGCCCGAGATTTACTGTCAGCGGTGGCAACCGGAACATTCTCGTCGTGAACGCAGTCAAGTTGCCCGACACGAACAGTCGTGAAATTGGCAAGGTCGGGCGATGTCGATCCAACCGCCACACCTGCTACACCTGTCTGGCTCGTTACCAACAGACTGACAAGCCTGCCATACGCAGAGTCGTCCAGTAAAGCCATGTCCGGCCTGATGATTTTGCCCGTACCTGAAACATCAGCGGTACGCTGCATTAACCGTGCCGCAGCCTGCAAGTGCTGAACCGCGTGCGTACTCCACAAGGGAGTACCGGGGACACCTGTAATCTCGCCCTGGTCGGTCAGGAATGGATACCAGTATTCGTTGGTATGAACCGCCTTAACAGTCTCGTAAATCGCGTTCGTTACCGACACCGCTGATGCCGCCACAACGATCCCGGCGTAACTATACCCGGCAGCAGTAGTGACAGTATTGGTTGTCTCGTAGGCATCGCCGATGATGGCTGGCAAGCCCACAGGAACTAAAGTGTCGGAACCAATCGAGTAGATCGCTTTTACAAACGCCCTGTAAAGGGCAGTCTGTGCATTACGAGCGTTCTCTTTCTGGATGTCGTACAGCCTCTCCGTGCCGGCGGCGCGGTTGGTCTTGATCGACTTCTCGGAGACACCGTATGTCTCGTCGATGAAACAATAGGGCACGGTAGCTTCGTCCATTGGGTCTTTTTCTTCAAACGATCTTGTACCCAGTTGACCCGAAACCCAGGTACTCGTTTCCTTTAGTTTCCGCACAAACCATATGGCATGTGTGCCATACCCGCCCCACTTGATCTTGCCGGGCTTCATCATCTTAGCGAGCAGGGCATTTACTTCCCCTACACCTGCGACGACAGCCTTGACGGACCTTCTGTGGCGTGTAGCCATACCTTGAGCGGTAGCGGCTTCTGAAGCTCCCATAAGAGCTCTCCTAACATACAAATCCACATTGAGGTAAACTTGTTGATGGACGGTCAAGATACAACCGTGATGTTAGGTGTGTTGCTCCGCCCTATTTACTCCCGTGCGGGAATAGATTGGACACATCTTCGTTTCCTGCCAAGGCAAGCGTTTTATCCGTCTTAATCAGTGAGAAACGTGATCCTCGCCGCGTGCTTGGAGTTTCTCTCTGGCTTTGAGCGGAAAAACATACCTGTTATCCTTGCCAGCCCACTGGATTTTATCGTCCAGGTACTTCTCAAACTTCTGCTGTAACCAAAGCAGTGACCGCGTTTGTCCTTTTCCAAGGCCGTCTCGCCACCGCTTGCCCAATTTTACGAAAGTTCTGTTCAAAAGTTCAATATCTATTCCAAAAGGCGTCTTTCCAGAGCCCCGGAACAGGTGGCAGCACACGACATCACCCCTCAATAAAACCTTGCCGCCGGTCAGCCAAACCTTGAAAATCCACTCTAAACCGCCTGCACCCCATATCCCAAGGGGCTCCTCGCAGCCGTCGTGGTGCCAGTAATAATCTTTCTGCATCATGTAGGTACAGCCCAGAATACTCATCGTTTCCGTCTCGTCGGGCCTGATTTTGGGGGAATCTGCTATTAGCGGGTAGGTGTTTTGCAGGGTTTTCGTCAGTATAACTACGCCCATATCCCTGCCTTTGCCCTTCCACGTCTCGGGGTCCAGCGCGTCGATTATCGGTGTAAGCAGCGTTGTAGGCCCACAGGACGCCTTCATTCTCGCGTCCCAACCCTCACTCATGGAGCTGTGGCAGTCGATTCTCAGTAGATATTTCCCCTTTGCCGCAGCCGCCATACGGTTCGTCAAGACGCGATGACCCTCCTTTTTTGTATCGTATTCCCACAGTATCTCGATTGGTCCAACCGCGTTTTCCGTGATACTCTTGAGGGTTCTTTCAAGATATTGCTCGTCGATACACCCCACTGGTATCATAACAGTTACGAGATCCGTGTCGGCTTTCATGGCCTTTGTGAGCGGTTTACGGATATGCGCTCTGTGCGCGTCGAGGGATACAGCTTTGTACTGTTCCGGCCTCTGCTTGCATACTACCTTGCAGAATCCGGCTGATACGACCCTGTTCGTGAGGGTGCATATCTCTTTATGTCGATGGGTGGCGCAGTATTTGTTCATTGATCTTATTCCCAACTCAAATACGATTCAAACTGTGCGGCAAGCCACGATAACCCGTGGATTTGCCCTTTTCCCTCGCCGGACGCCCATTTCTGGCACAACATCTGCATCGGCTCCCGGTCCTTCTTTGCCCCGGATACACCGATTTCGGGCTCACGGAACAGGTGACAGCACACGACATCGGTTCGCAGGATCACCTCTCCGCCGGTCAGCCACGCCTTGAGAGCCCATTCCAGCCCGCCACCCTCACGGATACCCAAATCCTCGTCGCAACCGTCGTGCTGCCAATAATGGTCCTTCTGGATCATCCAACAGCAGCCGGTCAGGCTCATGCAGGGTTCTTCTATTTCACGTTCGGCAAGGCCCTTCCACGGCGGATAGGTATTGTCCATCGTCTGACTGAGGCCGATGAACCCGATGTCCTGATACTTGTTCGTCCATGTATTCGGCTCAAGAGCGTCCAGCATAGACTTTACGATGGTTTTCTTACCACAAGATGACTTCATGCGGGCGTCCCACCCGGGGCTCAGTGAGCAGTGGGCGTCCAGACGGAGCAGGTACTTCCCCCCTGCGTCCCTTGCCATGCGATTCAACAGTACACGGTGCCCCTCATGGTCCTTGTCCCGAATTGCAAGTATCTCGTATGGCCCGACAGCGTTCTCCTCGACGCTCTTGATCGTTCGCTCAATCCACTCCTCATCTGCATCACAGACCGGAATACAGACCGAAACAAGGTCTTTGTCCGCCACCTGTTCGTCCGTCAGGTCCGGGCGCAGGACTGTACGCATCTGCTCAAGGGTCCTTGCCCTGAACTGTTCCGGTCGCTGTTTACAGCCAATACTGCAGAACCCCGGCGTTGTCCGTCGGCCCGTCAGCTTGCATCGGACGTTATGTTCGTGTTTTTCGCAATACTCATTCAATCGTCCACCGCGAAAGCATCTTCCATGTCCTTTATTTCCTCACCGGCGGACTTTCGCTTGGACCCGGGCGCGTTCCCGCCGCCTTCAAGGTTCTTGACCTGTTCGCGGATTTTGGCGGGGTCTACCTTTGCCGCTTGTCTGTCGCGGCCCTTAATCATACTGAGGCAATCCTTCATCGGGACCTGTGGGAATAACTTCATGACCTCGTACACGGCGTCCACGGTACCCTTATCAGCATCGCCGTTGGCGAATTTGGCAAAATCAAGCAATTCGCGGGCTCCCCGGGTATTACCAAAATGCTCCGGCTCGCGCAAGGCTTTCATGTAATTTGCGTGTATCTGGTAATCAGGGTCGGACTGAATTGACTGCTCCGAGGTGTAGTCGTGGTACTGGTTGATGTACTTGTCGAACACGGTGGTAATCATCTTTTCCATGTCCTCGTCCGACCGCCTGCCGTAATTGTCCCCGAGTATCTGCCTGATCGCCTTGTGCGGGTTCGATTGCAAATCCTCAAGCCACCGGGTCAATTCGCCATCGCTCATGTCGGCGACCGCCTCCTTGATCTCTGGCTTGGTCCCGGCCACTTCCTTGAAGCTGGAAATCTGCGACTGTGCGGCGGCAAGGTCCTTGCGTAACTGGCCCACTTCGGTCGCCTGCCGACCGTGAACGGAGTTCCTGTGCTGTATGTCTCTAACAAACTCCTCTTTGGACATACCATCGTACCGCCCATCCAGTCCGAGTTCGGCATAGGTTTTTTCAGCCGCTGGCTCAAGTGGTTCCGTTGGCTCAAGTGGTTCTACTGGCTCTTTTGGCTCGATTGGTTCCGTTGGTTCTACTGGCTCGATTGGTTCTGGCATGGTTTCTTCCTCACATACAAGGTTGTGGCTTGGGCGTTTTCGGATTCACCAACTCGGCTTTATCCAACTCCCGTAAGCCTTTATCGTTTAATCGCTTCTTCCAGTCGGCCCTGTCCGCCACTACATCGTGCGGGTTGTCAGGGTCGCATACGCCGGGATGATGCTCTCCGGCAAGACAAAAACTCGTATCGGTGACGAGATTCGGTATGCTCGGGATCTTATTGGCGGTGCTACTGCAATATGGGCACTTCTGTCGTTTGCCGGAATCTTTCATCTTGGCGAACGCCTCGAAATTGGCGTAACACTCGGGGCAGTTGTAATCGTAGATTGGCATTATGCCTCCTTAGATTTCTTCTTTGTCAGTTCCGCCTGCTGCTGCGCCATCCTCATCTTAAACTTCTCACGCGCTATCTCAAGCCGCGTCTTTGCCACGTCCTTACTGACTTCAACGTCGGCCTTACGCTGATCGTTACCGGCCTTCTGGCCCTCGATCTCCATTTTCTGTTCGCCCGCCGCCTGTTCCATCGCGGCCTTTTGCTGTGCGGCCTCCTGCTCTGCTTGCGCTTCGGCTTGAGCCGCCTGTTCCTGCTGCTGCTTGAACTGCTGAATATCCTCGTCGGACGGCAGGAAATCCTCTATCCGGTCAAGCCCTGTCATTAGCTCGGCGGCATATTGCAGATACTTGGTGGCAAGGTCGTATCGCTGCATCGGCTCGTATATCGTGGGGAAAAGTACGTTTGTGTAGAGTTCTATCAGGGACGCGGCCTGCTGATCTTGCGTCAGGTTCCGTGTGGAGCCCGGTGCAATGCTTATCTTCGTCGAGAGCCGTATCGCCTCCATCGGTATATCGTCCGTGGTTATCCAGAATTGGGCCAACTCTGTGCCAATGATAGCGTCTACCCCCAACTTGAGCAGGTGCCCGCCCTGCATCATTGCCGCTTGGGCCTCGTCCCACGGGAGTTCCAACAGGTTCGAGCCTCCTTCTCCATCGTCGCCCATATCAATCGTCGATTGTCTGGGCACGAACTGGTGGGCAATCTCCAACATCTTAACGGCGTCCTCCTGGATACTCTTTTCATATCCACGCGGACCTGACAATCTGAGACTACTCCTTTGCTGTCGGCGCTCGAGGTCGGCACGGACACCTATCGCCGTTACCTCCTTGTAGTCGGCGACAGACTCTATCGCAAGTTCCGTATCGCCCGAAGCGTTTTTGGACTCGTCGCTGAACAGTTCGTAAAACTTGACAAGAGCCTCGTTTGCCGATTCGACCCGCACCTCTTGCAGGAGTGCCTTACCGCCCTCGTCGATCATACTCATAAGGATGGACCGCTTTGGGTTATTGAGGAAGTTATCAATATCCTGTTGGTCTATCCCCGCATCCTTGGGTCCGAGATACTTTGTGATCGCCACATAGAAAGCGTTTTTCTGAATATACGTCATCATCGTATCGCTCATCGAGTCCATCCGCTCCATCTGCTGATAGTCGGTGAACCCATAAAGCGATTCGGGTACATGGTTCAAGCTGAATCGGGTGATCGGAAATTCGTTGTGATCGAGGTCGAAAGGCCACTTGTCCTTGTCCTTAATGGGCCGCTTTATACCATCGACGAATTGCAGGTACCGGCGTTCGGTTTTGAGTTTCAGTTCATCGACGAGAGACTGAGGCTCAATATCTTCCTCCGCCTCAATCTTTGCGAAGTCCCGTACCGCCGCGTCGTTTCGGGCGAATACATGCCAGCGGGTAACGGCAAGGTAAAGGTCCTTATCGCCCTCGTTGACATTCTCCTGCTCCTCGTCCTCCAGTACGGACGGTTTGGTTTTCTTGATAGTTGTAAGTTCGTCCGCTGTAATACCGCTCACGTCTGCCATGAGGGTTTCGATGGAGATGTCCTCGCGGTACGCCATCCACGACGCCTCTGCCAGAATACCATTGCAATCGGGGTCGATTCTCACGTTCTTCGACGGCAGGTACCGCAAGCCGGGCATCCACTTCTTCAAATCGAATATCGGCATCGTATAGCCGACGTTGTAGAGCATGGCACTGTCGAGTTTCTGCGACTCTTTTTCCTGGCACTCCTGTTCGCGCCACACAAACTCGATATACTTCCGCTCGGCCTCGGCTGCTTTTTGGGCCTCCGGGTCTGAGGCGTATGCTTCGGTGACTGTTACCTTGAATGACGGGTCGCGCTGGTCGAGATACGCACGGGAAATCTCGACGTGGTTCCGCAGATCGTTTACGACCGGCTTATCCAACTCGTTATCGGTAGGCTCGGCGGAGTATCTTTTTCTTGCCGAATCCCACTCTTTTTCGGGCATATCCTTACCGGACCGCTTAAAAGCCGACATCCAATAATCGTAAACGCGGCGGTCTACGGCCTCTTTTTCAACTTCAGGCTTGTTGTTGGGCATAATACTGTTCCCTTCGGGCTCTTTGCTTTTTTTCAATTTCGTATAAGTGCGAACCCGGTTGCGGGCTCGTGTTCGGCTGCTTCCATTGTAATTTCGTTTGTACCCCGTACCTGACACAATCCGGGCCATCGTCCTCGAAGTCCATAACCTCCTCCGGTTTGGCTTTCTCGGTCGGGTCGCCGGACAGGTCCCTGAACCTCAGATTCCGCATCTCTCGATATACTCTGGTGCATGGTGAGGAACTCTAACCGGGAAAACGAGATTCTTTCCTCATCACTGATGGAAGTCTTGGAGTGCTGCGCGGTAGATTCTGAGTGATGATGGACTAAATCCTTCTTTACGGAGATGGGCTAGAAACTGTGTAGATGCTTTAAGTGATGGTACTGTGCCATTTAAGGTTAGTATTGGAGCAATACTCCACGGTAACGGTAGGCTGTGCTCTTGGTTATTGAGTGCTGGAATAGCCCCACCTTTTCACAGAGTGCTAACTAACCTCCA
>SDBU01009254.1_pt1 | contig 11079 bp, 10 predicted proteins | sample 2277071 | NCBI WGS metagenome assembly SDBU01 (sample SAMN10397929, study PRJNA504765) | marine sediment metagenome | isolation source: marine sediment core GS08_GC12, 126 cmbsf | place: Arctic Ocean: Gakkel Ridge, Loki's castle | collected 2008 | reverse complement strand
GGATTCAGCCGGCGGCTCAGCCAAGCAGGGACGGAATCGTCGCTTCCAGGCTATACTGCCACTGCGGGGCAAAATCCTCAATGTGGAAAAGGCTCCAGCTGATAAGATGCTAGCTCATGAAGAAATCCGCGTCATCATTACTGCCCTGGGAGCTGGTATAGACGATGAATTTGACCTATCAAGGCTCCGTTATCACCGGGTTATCTTGATGACTGACGCTGATGTTGATGGCTCTCACATTCGCACTCTGCTGCTCACCTTCTTCTTCCGACACATGGTGGAGCTAATTAATCAGGGGCACCTGTTCATTGCCCAACCGCCCCTTTACCGGGTTAAAATAGCTAAGCTCCAGCACTGGCTTTACTCCGAGCAGGAAAAAGAAGAGTTGTTGCGTAAGCTAAAACAGGCTAAAAAGGTGGAGGTTCAGCGGTATAAAGGTCTGGGAGAGATGAGTGCCGAGCAGTTGTGGGAAACTACTATGAATCCAGCCACCCGCACCCTGCTTGCGGTAAGCATAGACGATGCCGCTAAAGCTGACAACATATTCCATTTACTGATGGGTGGAGAGGTCCCACCCCGCAAAGCCTTCATCCAAGCCCACGCCAGGAACGTCAAAAACCTGGATATTTGAGGTTGTTTTCATTTAACCCCCGCTCAGGTGGTCACTGCCCTCATTACTGTGTAAGTATAGTTTATGCTGCCTTATGTATTCATCTACCGGTTCAGGGACAAGGTGGTGAACTGATAAGCCCTGGGCAACTCGTTCTCTTATTCCTGAAGCACTGATATCTATCTCTGGTGTGTCAAGCAGGATGACGCTCTGAGATAGTCCGGGGATAGCTGCTGCCAAAGATTTGAGGTCGGGCGCCGTATAGCCTACTCTGGGAACAGCCACCAGGCGGCACATTTTAATAAGTCGGGATGGCTCATGCCACTGAGGGAGCTGAGCTAAATTATCCCAACCTAAAATGAAAAATAGCTCATCCCCAGCCCCATGCTGACCCAGTAATTCGGCAATGGTGTCAACGGTATATGAGGGACCAGGGCGCTCTATCTCCATAGTTGACAATTTGAAGTAAGGTTTATCGGCAATAGCCAGGCGCACCATCTGAACGCGGTGCTCGGCAACCGAAATGGGACTACTCGGCTTTAGCCATGGCTGACCTGCAGGCACAAAAAGAACCTCAACTAAATTTAGTCTGGTTCTTGCCTCCTCAGCCACAATGAGGTGCCCAATATGAATCGGGTCAAAGGTGCCTCCCATCACACCTATGTTCATTCTGCTACCACTCCCATTCTAGATTCCCACAACGAACTCTATCGCCGGGCTTAACCCCAGCCCTCTCTAAAGCTTTGCTAACACCCAGCCTTCGGAGTTGCCCACGCACCCCAAGGCTGGTAATATCCGTCCTGGTGAAAATGCGTTCCAGTTCAGGTGCTACCACCACAAAGGTATCTCCTTCCTTATGCACACTAGGACCAACACCCCTGGGCTGAGGACGAAAAACCTTCATGGGAATTTTCTTTCTAGCTCCTGCCTCAGCAGTGACCGACTGAAGCAGCTTCATAGTTTCAGCCATAACCTCAGAAACGCCCTCCCCGGTTGCTGCCGAAATGAAAAGGGTTGTAGTTCCTGCACTACTAAAGGCATCCTTTATCTCATCTAATCGCGCCTGCACCTGGGGTAAATCAATTTTATTTACCACTACAAGCTGAGGCTTTTGAGCCAGAGCCGAATCAAATAAGTTGAGCTCAGCATTTACTCGTATCATGTCCTCTACCGGAGAGGTAGAGCTGCCATCTACCAAGTGGATAAGTGTTTTGGTACGCACGATATGGCGTAGAAAATCGTGTCCCAGACCTCGACCAAGATGGGCACCATCAATTAGCCCCGGAATCTCGGCCAAGACAAAGCTTCGCTGCCCAACCTCAGCCACACCTAAAACAGGCTCGCAGGTAGTGAATGGATAGCTAGCTATCTTAGGCTTGGCTGCTGAAGCCGCTGCCAGTAAAGTAGACTTGCCCACATTGGGATAACCAATAATGCCAACATCAGCAATAAGCTTCAATTCTAGTATTATGGAATACTCTTCCCCCACCTCCCCCTTTTGAGCTATCTGTGGGGCCTGATTTGTAGATGAAGTAAAATGAGTATTGCCTAACCCCCCTTTACCTCCCCTAGCTACCACTACCTGCTGACCTGGCTGCTCCAAATCAGCCATATAGGCATCACCACCGATTTGCGTCTTATACGAGACCACAGTCCCTGCCGGAACCTTTAGTATCAAGTCTTCCCCCTTCTTCCCGTGCCTCCTTTTACCCTTCCCATCCTTACCATCAACTGCTCTATAAAGTCTTTTTTGCTTGAATATACGCAGGCTAGTAACACCAGAATCAGCCCTAATAACTACATCACCACCCCGACCACCTTCACCACCATCAGGACCACCAAAGGGAACAAACTTCTCATGCCGGAAGCTCACTGCTCCATCACCACCATCACCTGCTTTCACCACTATTTCCGTTCTGTCAAACATTCTATTATAAATAACCTATTACAAATTAATATTTTAATCAGTATAGTTTATCAATATTAATAATAACAGTATAGTTTTAAAAAGCCATCGCAGTAGCTGAAATTCAGTTTTGGAGAGAATTGTAGGCTAAAAGCAAGCCGAACTTCTTTGAAGTTATTAAAAGATTCTGGGAGTTATTCAAGAAAGTGGGATATTTTATGTTTAAGTTAGTATATCCACTGTGTAGTCCTTCAATTTTGCTAACCCTTTAGGGGTTCGCACCAAGTATATAGGGCATTTGCATATGGGCTGCTTACAACGAGGACACCGTAGGCTTCGTAAGTCATTACTTCCGTAGCAGTTCCATATAATACGAGATAGTGTATATGGGATAGTTGGAAATACTTCACTTTCAGAGGGGCCAAGAATATACGTATAATGTCCCCTAGCAATTTCCTCTACCAATCGCATTTTATTAACTAGCGTGAAGACCCATGAAGTAACATCGGCTATCTCATTTTCTAAATAGATTTGCTGCCACGATGGCGCTCCACTCTGGAAGTCACTTGTTGTATAAGTATACATTCTTACCATAGCATCTGACACCTCTCCAACTTCTTCAAGGAGATGAAAAGCTATATCTGTTAGGGTGAAATGTCTTAAGTTCGCTTCATAGATATTAAAGAACATTTTCTGCCATTCATCTACGGAAGTAGGTTTATTCCCGCCATCGGTCTCTGCGTACTTATGAAGTTTCTTAATATGTTCCTTTATTTGTGTCTGAGCACGAGATTCTACTTCGTGTAGAAGACAGTCACATGGGTCATTAAAACAAGCGTCAGACATGTCCATACCTTTGCTGAGGCGCCGCCAAAAACAAACTGGGCACATATTTGGATACTTGTTCCAGATAAGTTCAGAGAATCCCCATTTAATTCTAATAGCTGATTCTTCTGGCCTTTCAGGCTTACCTAGTGGCACGCCAATACCATCTTTAATCTTGCCAACAAATGTAAAGAGCCACATTGAAAATTCTGCGATCTCTTCCAGAAGTCCAGCGCCAGGTTTTTGTTTGCGTATTTCTTCACCAATAGAAGCAGCATGGTGACTCGCATGAAACCAAATGTCCCAAATTGACCTCTTCTTATCTTGCTCTCTGTAGATTCCTGATACTTCTTCTACGAAATTGTCCAGAGATAAGTTGCCAATGTTGCCTTTGGTTATCATCATAACATCCTCCTATACCCGTGCAGGTTCGGCTTTGACTTCCTCATGAAAGTCCGCCCTAAGTAAGGTTACCCTCCCGTAGCGTGAACACTTATAACCCTTTTCACCTTCAGGGCAAAATCCTTGTGTCTCACATGGTGGACCGGCAAATTGGAAGATGCCTGGTGCAACTTTCATTAATTTGGCATGCATGAGATGAGCGACTTCACGAAACTCCCATTCTTCAGCCTCACACTCCCTCTGAGCTAATAGGTTAAATAACGAACGAGCATTCATCGTTGTTACGATTCTAGTATTGAAGCCCGAAGGTAAAATGTACCGTGCTGAACCCCTGGAGATTCCACATTGAACTAAACGCTTGTAAAGTTCTTGACAACGCATCATTGTGCTTTGATACTCTTCTGCTAATTCAGGATGTTGTTGAATTTCGGGGGGTATTGTGAATTGGAGTCGTGATGAATCCGTTCGCTGTTGGCTGAGTTGGGAATATGAGGCAATCCGATGCCTAACTAGTTGATGAGTTAACACACGGCTTACGCCTGAAATTGCGAACGTGAAGTTTACATGCTCCAAAACACTGTGATGATTCTTCAAAATTACGGCTCCGAGAATTCGCTCAATGTCTTCTTCCCGCAGCTCGACACATGTAGCTTCATAGTCCATATCTCGGATGCAGGTTCTAGCAGCAGCAGCAACCGCCAGCTCTGGGTCTGGAGTATGGGCAACTAGCTTAACTTGAATCATCTAATTCACCTCCTTCTATACTAAATTAACACCAGCCTGCAAATCTTGGATTATTAGAATAGACGATATAGTAACCATGGCTAACTAGTGATCTAACTCGTTTTGTCAACTCCTTAATGGTATCCGATTCTCTGATTTTGCTTCTTAACTTATGATGACTTGACCGGGTAATTAAGTTACCGTGCCGTTCAATTAAACTAAAGTTTTTCCACAAGTCATAAATAGAGCGTAGTTCCCAATAGTCAGTTAGTTGACCTGATGGTCCAAGACGTTCCAATCGGACATAAATATTGGCCGAACTGTAAGATGCTTGATCAGGTTCATTGAGGCATTTTATGAACTGTTCAGTTCCAGGTAGAAGATCGAAGTTCTTGAGTTCGTTCTTGCTCACCCAAAGAACTTCATGTACTGCCTTTTCAGCAACATGCGGTGGTAAGCCTCCCCTAACAATCACGCTCTCAAAGGCCAGTACTATTGAATGAACTACGCCTTTCTTAAAATGATAAATATTGCTTTGTACGTGAGGGAGCAGTCGCACTATTCTTATCTCCGTTCCAAGCTCTTCATGGATCTCACGCATAAGAGCGTCATGCGGGCTCTCCTCTAGCTTGACTTTACCCCCTGGTAACTCCCATTTTAAATGCGCTTCGGGCAGTTCAGGTTGATATCTCCTCCCTAGAAGAATCTGTGTATCGCGAACGATCGCAGCTGCAACTATAAGATTGGGTCCACGCTCAGCCATTTCCCTAACCTTATTCACTATGCTTTACTTTGGCTTTGGATTGATACTTTTTTGAATATCCGAGATTTTGCGTCTCAAATAAGGGCTATTATTGATATCATTGGCTATTTTTTCATAAGCATGGCTAACGGTTGCTGGGCTTCTGTCTCCCAGTTCTTTGCCAATTTGAGTCAGTGACCAATTGGCTTCCTGTCTGATAAGATACATTGCCACTTGTCGGGCCAGAGCAGTTTCTTTATCTCTTTTCCGGCTTTTTAGGTCTTGAGGGGTTAGCTGGAAGCTGGTAACTACTGCCTCTATTATGAGGTGGGGCATGATAGAAGCGGTTTTAGGCTCCTTACCGGCTATATTCTGGAGTGCTTGAGCGGCTAACTCAGGGGTAAGTAAGGCTCTAATTAGCTGGGCGTAAGCAACAACCCGGTTTAGGGAACCTTCCAGCTCCCTTATGTTTTGACGAATTCGCTGAGCAATAAACTCTAGAACATCTGGAGCGACATTTACTCCTTCTCGCTCAGCTTTACCTTGTAAAATAGCTAAGCGCGTTTCAAAGTCGGGTGGTTGAATATCAGTAACTAACCCCCATTCTAAGCGGGAGCGTAGCCGGTCTTGTAATAGGGGCATGGATTTAGGCGGACGGTCGCTGGTAATAGCAATCTGGCGATTAGCGTTATGCAGTTCATTAAAGGTGTGGAAAAAGCTTTCCTCCGTCTGTACCTTGCCGCTAAAGAATTGGATATCATCAATCAACAATATATCAATGCTTCTATATTTATTGCGGAATTCCTGGATTTTTCTCTCTCGGATAGCACTTGTAAACTCGTTGGTAAACTGCTCAGCGCTAACATAAAGCACCTGCATATCATTGGCTAGAGTCGCATGACCAATAGCCTGCAGCAAATGGGTCTTACCTAAACCCGTTCCACCATATATAAATAGCGGATTATAGCTATGTCCCGGGTTTTCGGCTACCCCTAGAGCGGCGGCATGGGCTAAACGGTTACAGCTACCGACGATGAAGGAATCAAAGGTATACTTGGGGTTAAATAAGGGGAGGCTTGTTTGTTGAGCCGAGGGGATTTTTCCTTGGCTCCTATAGCTAGTTGGTGAATTTTGATGTGTGGTATCTACGTGGAAAAGGATTTTTATGTCACGGTGGGTAAGACCAATAAGGGTTTTTTCAATTAAAGAGCGCTGGTTCTGGTCTAAATATTCAGCGACAAAGGTATTGGGGACACCGATAACAAACTGATTACCCTGATAACTTAGGCCTACACTTTTTTCTAGCCAGGTTTGGTAGTTTGGCTTACTCTCTTGGATTTGTAGTTCACCCAGAGCCGCTTCCCAGATTTCTTGTGCCGACCTAGCTTCCATTAAATTTCTCTCCCATTACTTGACCGGTTTAACCCTTAAAATTCACAAGTTCAGTTATAAATCAAAGCACCGTTTCACACCAGGTGGTTTGGGATGGTAGCGGACTTAGCTGAGGCTTGGGGGAAGAAAGTTAAGGGGAATTAGATAAAATAATACCAGACCTCTCTCCTTCGTTGGCAAGGTTTTTGGCGCTGATTGCTGGTAGTTTTTGACCCCTATTTTCTCTTGCTAGGTCTGTCAGGGTTGTTTTTTTATTTATTATCTCTCTCATAGATATAAGATGCCAGGGGTCAAAAACTTTTCCTGAATTGTCCACATTTGTTCCTTAATTTTAATTTAATAATACGTGGAATATGACAACTGGCAAGTCTGATGACACTAATTGCTGGTCAGTTTTAGCCCCTGTTTTCCCTTGCTAGGTCTGTCAGGGTTGTTTTCTTATTCAATATTTACTTGATAGATATGGGGTGGCCGGTTGTTGGAAAATTTTTTTGATGTTACAATTTAGCGCGGGAGGCTTAAATTGCGAGTTATTTTTATGGGCACCCCTGAGTTTGCTGTTCCCTCCTTGGAGCGCCTTATCCTTAGTCAACACCAGGTGGTGGCTGTTTATACCCAGCCTGATAAACCAGCGGGCAGGGGGCGTTCCCTGGTTTCTCCTCCGCTAAAAAGGGCAGCCCTGACCTGGAAGCTGCCGGTAGTACAGCCGATTAGTTTAAAGAGTCCGGAGGTGGTGGCGCAATTGGCTAACTTTCACCCCGATGTTATTGTGGTGGCTGCCTTTGGTCAAATTCTGCCACAGTCGGTTTTAGACATCCCCGGCTATGGGTGTATTAATATTCACCCCTCTCTGTTACCTAGATTTCGGGGGGTCTCCCCAATAGCAGCGGTTATTCTGGCTGGTGACGAGTTTACTGGGGTTAGCATTATGCTGATGGACAGGGGCTTAGATACCGGTCCTGTATTAGCTAGGGCGCAAATTTCTATTTCGGCGCAGGATACTACAGGCTCACTTACAGCTAAGTTGTCCCTGATAGCAGCTCAGTTGCTCCTGGAAGTTTTACCTTGTTGGTTAAGGAGTGAGCTTACCCCCCAACCACAGAATGAAGCCGAAGCCACCTATTCTGGGGCAATCTCCAAGGGGGAAGGTGAGATTGACTGGCATCTATCGGCTGTAAATATATGGCGGCAGGTGCGTGCCTTCTACCCCTGGCCAGGGTGTTATACCAGATGGCAAGGAAAGCAGCTTAAGATTATTGAGGTGGTACCTCTGCCCGGGGAAAGAACCCTTAATGTAGGGCAGGTAGTAACTCTGGCTCCAGCCGTGGAGAGGTCAAAGGCTGCGTTTGGAATCTGTACCGGGGACGGGATTTTAGGGGTGTGTCAGGTTCAACTGGAGGGGAAGCGAGCCATGTCTGCCGCCGAGTTTTTGAGAGGGCAGAGGCAGTTCATCGGGGCGATACTGCCGAGCTAGCTAATGTCCTCAGCATGTGTTGCTTCACCCTAGAACAGCCTGTATAATCTGTGGTAACAAATTAAGGAGGCTGTTTTGTCTTTACCACAAGACCTGAATCAGTTTGCCACCCTGGTAGACATTGTTGCTAAGTTACGAGCACCTGATGGTTGCCCCTGGGATAGAAAGCAGACCCATACCTCTCTTAGGGAAAACCTGCTGCAGGAATGCTATGAGGTATTAGAAGCTCTGGATGAGGGGGATTCTGGGAAGCTTTGTGACGAGTTAGGCGACCTGCTGATGCAGGTTGTTCTCCATAGTCAGATTGCCACTGAAGCTGGGGAATTCGAGGTAGGGGATGTCTTAAATAGCATCAACACCAAGCTAATTCATCGCCATCCCCACGTCTTTGGCTCATTAAAGGTAAAGGATGCCGATGAGGTGGCACATAACTGGGAGGTTCTCAAACAAGAGGAGAGACAGGCAGAAACCTCTATGCTGGCTAGCGTGCCCAAGCAGATGCCAGCCCTGGGTTACAGTCAGGAGATTCAGCGCCGGGTAGCGCAGGTTGGCTTTGACTGGGAGGATATTGGCGGCGTTATAGACAAGCTGGCTGAGGAGGTTAGTGAGTTTACGCAGGCTGGTAGTCAGCAGCAGAGAACAGAAGAGTTTGGCGACTTACTCTTTACCTTGGCTAATATTGCCCGCCGGCTGGGGGTTGACCTAGAGGCAGCGCTGAGGCAGGCTAACCAGCGATTTTATTGTCGCTTTGCATATATGGAAGAACTCTGCCGCCAGCGTGGTTTAAATCTGGGTAAGCTATCCTTTGCCGAGCAGAACGCCCTGTGGGAGGAAGCCAAGAAGAAGGTGGAGGGGTAAGCTAATGCTCAGGTCAATAGGATTTGAACTTTCTCCATAGGAAGGGGAACAGGTTTGACAAAAAAAGGGAAGATAGAGAAACCCAAGCGTGAAGTTACCAAGGGCCAGCTTTCCCGATGGCAGCGGCAGAGGAGGAGAGAGCGTATTATTCGGGGCATAGGGATTTTCATTATTGTTGCTGTTTTAGGGATTGTGGGGGTGGGGTGGTATATCAGTCAGTATCAACCGCTGCACCAAACGGTAATTAAGGTAAATGATACTGAGTTTGATATGAATTACTACATAAAGATGCTTAAGTATTACGGAAGGGGTCAGCCTAGCTATTATATGTATGGTTTGGCTGATGATGTGGTGAAGATTATTGAGAGAAATGAGTTAACGAGGCAAGGGGCTATGGAACTGGGCATCAGTGTTAGTAATAAGGAGGTTGATAAGGAACTCAAAAGCTATGACCCACCTTTGACTAAGGACTACAGGGATGCGATTAGGACTGAATTGCTAGTAAGCAAATTGGATGGTGAGTATTTTGATAGCAGGGTGCCATTATTTGCTGAGCAGAGACATATAATGGCAATGTTGCTGGAGAGTGAGAGCCAGGCGACTGAGGTTAGAGCCAGACTGGAAAGTGGTGAAGACTTTGGTGAGCTGGCTGGCGAGCTTTCTCTGGAAGGTCTTTCCAAGGATAGAAACGGTGACCTTGGTTGGCACCTTCAAGATGTTTTGGCTGAAGTACTGGCTACTTCTATACCCGGTGAGTATGCATTCGCCTCTGATGTGGGAGTATTAAGTCAGCCGATATATGATGAAACGATTATCAAAGGTGTGGGCTACTGGCTGGTGGAAGTTTTGGAAAGGGAAGAAGACTCAGAGGAAGCCCATGTTCAAGTAATACTGCTGAGTAGCGAACAACAGGCAAAGGCGGTAAGAGCTAGGCTGGAGGACGAGGATTTTGCTGCCTTGGCTGGGGAGTTTTCTCAACTTGATGCGGCAAAGGAAAATGGGGGGGATTTGGGCTGGTTGACTTCGGGCACGGTGAGCCCGGCCTTTGATGAGTTTGTTTTTAACTGCGAAGTGGGGACATTAAGTGAGCCCATCCGTGACGATGCAATTATAACTACAGAGGGTTACTGGCTATTAAGGGTTTTAGATAAAGATGATAATAGGCAGATTTCAGATGATGATAGGGCTTTGCTAAAGGCTGTGGCTTTAAACGACTGGGTCTCCTCGTTGTGGGATGACCCTGAAAATGAGATTGAAGATAGTTATCTGGATGATGAGAAAAAGGCATGGGCAATAGAGAAAGCTATGGAGGGGTTAGAACTAGACTAAGGATGTTACGCTGGTGACAATAATTATTCAAAGGAGAGAAGCTATGGAGGGTAATGATGAAATCAGGAGTCCTGGTTAAGTATAAAGACTTCCTTCCCGTGACGCCTAATACGCCCTTATTTTCAATGGGGGAGGGAGATACCCCTCTGGTCAGGTGCCGGGAGCTGGAGGGGGAAATTGGTTGTGGGGAGCTATACTTTAAGCTGGAGGGGTGTAATCCTACCGGTTCCTTTAAGGATAGGGGCATGGTAGTTGCCGTAGCTAAGGCATTAGAAGCGGGCAGTAAGGCTATAATGTGTGCCTCAACCGGGAATACCAGTGCTTCAGCTGCTGCCTATGCTGCTTATTGTGGGCTTACCACTATCATTATTGTGCCTAAGGGCAAGATTGCTCTAGGTAAGCTGGCTCAAGCTATTGTCTACGGAGCTAAAATAGTCGCCATAGATGGAAATTTTGACCAGGCTCTAAACATAGTGCGAAGTCTGACTGAGAAACATCCAGTTACCCTGGTAAACTCGGTTAATCCCAACCGGATAGAAGGACAAAAAACGGCTGCCTTTGAGATTATTGATGCTTTAGGGGATGCTCCCGACTATCTTTTTATACCAGTGGGTAATGCCGGTAATATTACCGCCTACTGGAAGGGTTTTGTGGAATATTATCAAGCAGGTAGGGCAGACACTAAACCCGTCATGATGGGTTTGCAAGCCGAGGGGGCTGCCCCTATTGTTCGGGGTCATATTATTGAGGAGCCACAGACTGTCGCCTCAGCTATACGAATAGGCAATCCGGCTAGCTGGCAGAAGGCTGTTACCGCT
>SDBU01009253.1_pt1 | contig 11080 bp, 9 predicted proteins | sample 2277071 | NCBI WGS metagenome assembly SDBU01 (sample SAMN10397929, study PRJNA504765) | marine sediment metagenome | isolation source: marine sediment core GS08_GC12, 126 cmbsf | place: Arctic Ocean: Gakkel Ridge, Loki's castle | collected 2008 | reverse complement strand
TGCAGTTGTGACGGACAACGGCAACTATATTGTTGACGTCGATTTTGGAGCCATAACTGATGCTGAAGAACTGAATCAGCGGCTCAAGCTTATCCCCGGCGTAATCGAGACAGGACTCTTCATTGGACTGGCAGACATAGTTTACCTAGGTAAACCCGACGGGGTAATCAAATTGGAAAAATAACTGTGTTTTGCTGCAAACACTGTTTTGCCTCATGTAAACAGGAGAGAGTTTAGCGCATAAAAAGAAGAGAGTTGTTTTAGGGTTTACCAGTGGTATCCGCCGTAGCTGCTGGAACGACCGTAATGATAGTCGTCATTTTCCAGCTCTTCCCAGTGTTCTTCTGTATACTTATTCATTTCATCCCACCAGTCTTTGTTGTCGATGTCATCCCAACGTTGTTCCATGTGTTCCCACATTTCGTCCCACTACTCATTGTCTTCATGATATTCCCCGTTTTGCTCCATGTAGGTCCTCATTTCGTTCCACCATTCCTCATTTTCGAATTCGCTCCCCGTTACACCATAATAAGAGCTGCTAGTACCACGGTGAGCCAAAACATATGTTGTAGGAGCAGCCACGGCAAGCACTACCAATGTCAGAGCCAGAACCAATGTTCTAGTTTTCACAATACATTTACAATGTTATAATGTTATTAACCAAGTTCCAACGAACATCAAGGCTATTGCAGAAATTTTTAACGCAACCACATTTCTGCCTATCTCTTCTTTAAGAATTTTTGGCACAAACAAACTCAACAGTAGCATGAAGACGAACACAAAGAAATGCTGCAAGCCACCCAACGCAGAAACTAAAGAGGCGTACCCCAGAGACATGGCTATTAGGGCGCAGATTGTGCCCAAAACATACAGGCCTTCACTTGCAAATGCTACAATAAATGTTCTACGTCCAATAATTGGAACCGTTTCAACGAATTCTTTGCGTGATTTAGAAAAAGCTAGCAAGAACAAGACGCCACCAAAAGAGCCAATGATCATCCAAAAGAACACTGACCAATAGTCCAAGTAACTCAGAAGATACTTGAGCAAAATAGTATAAACAGAAAGAATAACACTGAAAGGAATCATCAACTTAAACGCAGAAGACAAAGAGTTTCCACTTTCAGACTTTCTATACGAAATCAGCAAAGACGTAACAACAATCAAAGCAATCCCAAAATATTTTTGGGCACTCAAGATTTCATTCAAAAATATGGCAGACAAGATGATAACAATTATTGGTATAAACTGAAAAAGAGGAGTAATCCGCGATACCTCTTCCACCATAAGGGCTTTAGTGTAAAACCAAAACGCCGCGAGCGGCAACAACCCAATTGCCATGGCAAAAAAAACATAGGGAACCTGGAAACTAATAGGAGTAACAAAGTAGATGATGCCCGCAAAAATCAAATCTATAAAATGCAGATAAGACACCAAAGAAAAATAGCCCTGAAACTTCTTCGTTATAAGGAATTTGTTGAAAACGTTATTCAAGCCCCAGAAAGCGGGAGACAGCAAAGCAAACAGTAGCCAATCCAATAGTTACACCAAACAAAAAACAGTAACTGATAAACTCGTTGATAACCTTTCACAAATCATAACCCAATCATATTAGGAGACTAATAATACTTCATTGTTGAAAACAACCTTTTTTCAGAAAATCCAAAGGACAACAAAAAACTGTCTCTGAAAAATTTGGTGCGGCCGCCGGGATTTGAACCCGGGATTGCAGGCTTGGAAGGCTTACACCAGATGTCTGTGTCCTACCAGGCTAGACCACAACCGCACATCCAACTAAACGGCAACTTAATGCAGTAAACGTCTTTTATGAACTTTATCTCTATTAAATAAACCTTCAAAACTTCAGGTCTCATAGAAAGAGGTGCGGTCGCCGGGATTTGAACCCGGCTCGTCAGCGTTCCGCCCTTGTGGGTTGGCAGGCTGATGTCCTTCCAAGCTAGACTACGACCGCTCAAGACTGTTTCAAGGTAACTCAGGGCATTTATTTCTTTTCGTAGAAATGAAGCTTTCCATTCCTTCTCTAGCCCAACCAATCAGGTAAACATTATAACTTGTAACAGTAATTGAAGAATATTGGTTCAAGAAGAGCTGGAAGCTATGTCACGGGATTGCGTGGTTCTGAAAGGCAAACTGGTTTTTGTTATGGGCGGAGGCAAATTTGGCATAAGGGCTCTCAGATATCTGAAGGCTAAATGCGCCAAAGTTTTGGTGGCTGATGTAAACTCTAACTGTATTGCAAGTTCAGAAGTTGATGTTCAGGCTGCTGGGTTTAGTGTTTTAGATTCTTTGGCGGATGGGCAAGCCGCTTTTCTTGTGGGCGATGCTGTGGACCTATTGTTGGGTCTTATGGAAACCAAGGTGCCTGACTTGGTGGTTACAGCTATCCCCAGTAACGCTGTTGCTAAGGTTGTGGAGGGCTGGCTTGCGAAGCGCGGCATCAAGCTTGAAGTACACAGAAAAGTTATTCAAAAAGTGTTAGAGAACATCCCAAAAAGTTTGGTTTCGGTTGTCGATGAATACTCTGGAGTTATAGTTGTCAGTTACATGCCTTCGCATATGCGATGCAGAGAAAACTGTATGCCTCCAAAGGATGTTTGTGCCTCAACAGGCAGACCAAAACTAGCTTCCATGGACAAACTCTTGGAATTCGGTGTCTACAACAATGTTGACGCGTCAGCAATTTTGATGTCAAGGCAGTTGACAGGAGGATTAGGAACCATAGATGGAAAAGAACTCCAATCCCTCCTGAAACGATTAGAAAATCTTAACAAGCCTTACACATTAGCAATCGGAACAGCATGCGACTGCCACGGCATCCTCAACCTCGCCAAAGTAACAAAGTAGCCGGACCCTGATTCGCTTGAGGGCGTCTTTTTCGCATCTTTTCATAGGTTTCCTAAAATAACCATTCACTCGCTTACTACTGTACATCTTTTGGGATGGCAACAACAAGTTATTGAACCACAAAAAAGGGACAATGTTGTTTCTGTTCATGATAACAAATGTTACGCATGTATGCTTGAATGAGCATTCATGTTTGTAATTTTTACGCGGGTACAAATGAGTATTTTACATTAATGATGGTCTTTAATTGAAAAATCTTATAAGTAGCCATTCCCTAAATGGCAAAAGGTTGCCGTATACCGTTATGGTATATAGTAAAAAACTGGAGAGATAAAACGAAATGAATTTAAGAAGACCAAACGCAGACGAGGCAATCGGCACATTCAATCGATCCAAGAACGTTGCCCCCATGTCGGGAATATGTTCAAGATGCGTCGATGGATGCAAAGGCGGTTGCGAAATCTGGTTATCATCATTCAGAGGTCGCGAGGTACTCTACCCTGGACCCTTCGGAGAAGTAACCGCAGGAGCAGACAAAAACTACCCCGTAGACTACTCCCACCTAAACATTCAAGGCTACGCCCGAGGAGCAAAAGGCCTTCCAGACGGAGTCAAAGCGGACCCAGACACTGCCCTTTTCCCTAAAGTGGACACCGAAACAGATTACGGATGGACCAAAAAGGTCAAAATGAGAGTACCCCTATTCACCGGCGCATTAGGTTCCACAGAGATCGCCCGCAAAAACTGGGAACACTTTGCAATAGGCGCCGCAATTTCAGGCATCACACTTGTTTGTGGCGAAAACGTTTGCGGAATCGACCCCGGGCTTGTGCTGGATAGTAATGGAAAGATCACGAAATCGCCTGAAATGGATCGCCGAATAGAAATCTACAACAAGTATCATGAAGGCTACGGAGAGCTTCTTGTCCAAATGAATGTTGAGGACACCCGGTTTGGTGTAGCCGAGTATGTGTCATCAAAACATGGCTTAGATACCATCGAGCTGAAGTGGGGACAGGGCGCAAAATGTATTGGTGGAGAAATCAAAGTAAAAAGCTTGACGCGCGCTGTTGAACTCAAAAAGAGAGGCTACATTGTTTCGCCCGATCCTACTCTTCACGAAAACCAAATGGCGTTCAATGAAGGCGCAATCAAAGAATTTGAGCGACACTCCAGACTAGGCTTTGTAACCAAAGAGGCATTCTTGGAAGAAGTTGACCGTCTCCGCGGCTTAGGATTCAAGCGAGTCACCCTAAAAACTGGAGCTTACTCTGCCTTAGAACTTGCTATGGCACTACGTTACGGTGCAGAAGCAAAGCTGGACTTGCTTACGATTGATGGTGCTCCTGGCGGCACAGGCATGAGTCCTTGGCCAATGATGAACGAGTGGGGAATTCCAACGTTCTATCTACAATCTCTTATGTACAATTTCTGTGAAAAACTTTCAGGAAAAGGTATGCGAGTTCCAGACATTGCTATGGCTGGCGGTTTCTCGTCAGAGGATGGTGTATTCAAGGCACTTGCCATGGGCAGTCCCCACGTTAAGGCGGTGTGTATGGGAAGAGGCTTGATGATACCTGGAATGGTTGGAAAGAACATAGCAACATGGCTAAAAGATGGAAAGTTGCCAAAGTCTGTTTCAAAGTATGGCAGTGACGTTAAAGAAATATTTGTTGCCTATGCGGAACTTGAGGAAAAGTTTGGTTCAGAGATGAAGAACATACCGTTGGGTGCTGTTGGTATCTACACTTACTGTCAAAAGTTCAAGGTTGGACTGCAGCAACTAATGGCTGGAAGCAGAAACTTTAGACTCTCCACAATCTCCCGCAAGGACCTCATGGCACTAACAGAGGAAGCAGCAAAAATCTCCGGAATACCCTACGTGATGGACGCCTACGGCGAAGAAGCAAACAAAATCCTAGAAGAATAAGGGACACGTATCCCTTCCCCCTTTTTCGTTTTTATAAATCGTTCATCTTACTAGATGAATTAAACACTATTCTGTAGAAACTAGTTCGATTTCGAAAAGTTTTGACCACAGTTTTCCTGTCACGAAGAGCCTATCCTCGTTTGTGTCATATGCGATTCCGTTGAGCACGTCGCTTGTAACCTGATTTACCAACTCTCGGATGCCATCTAGGTCTATCCACCCCGTGACACGTCCGGTTTGCGGATTTATTATTGCAATTTTTTCTTCTTTCCAAATGTTCGCATAGATCTCCCCCTGAATGTATTCGAGTTCGTTAAGCATATCTACAGGTTCTTCGTCATACACTTCAATCTGACCAATCTTCTGGAAGGTTTCCGGGTCCAAGAAATACAAAGTTGCGTTTCCAACACTCATTATCAGCGCACTACCGTTATGCGTGATTCCCCACCCTTCTTTAGTGGGGTACTCAAACTCTTGTAGCAACTCAAAGGAGCTTTTGTCATAAACAAAACCTTTCCCTGATTGCCAAGTTAATTGGATGATTTTATCATCAAAAACTGTGATGCCTTCACCGAAGAACTGGTCTGGTAGAGCGTGAAGCTGAATTATGTTGCCAGTCTCCAATTCTACACGGCGCAAAGTAGATTGACCGTAGCGTCCTGTTCCCTCATACAATACGCCGTCCTCAAAAATCAGTCCTTGCGTGAAAGCATTTTCGTCATGAGGATACACATTAACAACATTATACGTGTAGTGCCGTGGTCCAAGGTCAACTGGACTGTTGCTCAGCAAAACCAGCGTAACTGAACTGGCTGCTATTGCCGCTACGATAATCAGTATGATTGCCAAGTGTTGCCGTTTCATGAACGTCTCCAGTAACTTCTGGTAACTGGCTCTTTTAATATTTCGTGTAAGAAATTTTTTCTAAAAATAAGGGAAAAGAGTGAGCTTGGGTTTGTTGCTGAAGAAAAATTTTGATTTTTTCTTTGTTGTTTGTATTCCGCAAATGTTAAAAGCAAAACGCTACTATACAACTATAAGTTACATCTATACGGATAACTTTGAATGTTAAATATTGGGATAATTAAATAATAATCATCGTTAATGGGGGAAAATTCATGAAATTTTGTCAACCAATTGGGAACAGAATCATATGCGTCGTTGCAGGCGCTTCACCCCTTCAACTTGGGCATTTGGGAAAATATTGTAACATTAGGAGGTTATGAAAAAAATGGGTTTGAAACCAATCTTGCTGGTGATTATCTGTGGCGTAGCTGTTGCGTTGTTGTCGGCGGTATATTCTGCAGATATGACTGTGGGTTTAGACACATCAATAACTGGTTATGGTTTACCTCTGCTTTGGCTGAAAAAAGTGAGCATAGTTGTGCCGGGGAACCCCACCACTTATTCATTGTATGGGTCTGGATTAGACCTGCTAGCTGACATTACATTTTGGACGCTAATTGCGGCAATAATATACATCCTGTATAAGCAAGTCAAGAAATAGGCAGAGGGTTTCGTCGTATTCTCTCGGCTAGATTGACACAACAGGGAGACGATGAACTTTCTGACTATGTTAACATTTACATTTTTGTTGACAACCGTAGATTCATGGAAATGCTACCCAAAAAGGGTATAACCTATCGAAAAGCGCCCCCTCTATTTGTGTGTGGCAAATGTTAATACCGCGAAACCTGAAATTTTGTGACTGGTGTGTTTCATGATATTTGTATTAGATCCTATGTATATTGTAAACTTGACGCTTTGCATCATAATACTCCTCTTAGGATTTTTGGGTTACATAAAAAAGTGTAACCCTGCATCACTCTACATCGGCATAGCTTTTGGCCTATTCGGTATCCCATCTGGCAACAATTCTTGGTCTTAAAACTGCCTTGGAAGTCTTTCTAATAGTGATCAGAACCGTCGCATATTTCGTAGTTGTATTTGCTCTTTACACGATTTTGAACAGGCGATCCTGATGCATAATCCACTGGAATTAAAGAGTAACCTTCGGATATCAAAACAGCTACCTAACCAAGCCCTAAAAACTAAGGGGATTTGTTTATGAGCATCTTTGAACTTGTTATGCTTCTATGTTTCGGCGTTGCTTGGCCTTTTTCTATCCACAAATCTATTGTTTCCCATTCTATTAAGGGAAAAAGTCTTGCTTTCTTGTTGATTGTCTGGTTCGGTTACCTTGCAGGCGTTTTACACAAAATATTCTATCACCCAGACATCATCATCGTTTTCTACGCCATCAACTTGACTATTGGTTAGTGTTGACACTGTGCTCTATCTAAGAAACAAAAGAATCGTGAACAAGAAAACGGCAGATTAGTTTGTTTCAATTAACGTTAACAGATTGACGCGTGCAGAAATGAACGAGTTAAAAAAAAATAATAGAAAAGTGTTGCTGGTGCATGGCAAAAATAAAATTGCGGTGCCGAGTGTCAGACTTGGCTTGATTTGTAGTTGAGGTTTTCATTTTTTTCTCCTCAATTAGTCGTGTGTGGCGCTTCAGCAAACCATTTTACGTTGCCTTACTTTTCAACTTGAATTCAAAAGAATTAAATGAGCGCTGGTCTAATATGCAACGAAGTCAACTGTTAACATGAATGATCGGTGATTTGCTTTGGGTCGGGTAGCTAAGGGCGTAAAATGCAGTGTAGTAGGCTGCGATAAAGATTCAGTTCGATCTCTCCCCCGAGATAAGGTGAGCACAGCGGGCTTGAAGGTTGATGGGACTAGACGCTCCTACCTCTGTAGAGCTCACTACAAAGAATACAAGAAATGCAGCAAAAAGGACAAGCTACTTGAGAAATGGAGATTCAAGGGCTGAGACTCAAAAATAACCTGCATTTCTTTCATGATTATTTACACATTGCAAAAAATAAACAGTAGGACGGTTGGGAAAATTGAGAATCCTCCAGTTGCATTCAAACTTCATAGAATATGAGGCTGTAGAGAAGGAAATAGCATTAGCTGAGGAGCCTGAAAAAAAGAAGGATCGCCTCGAAGAACTCGTCGTATTATTCACTGCAGTCGAAGAGGGAGACGACACAAACGTTGCCCAAAAAGCGATGGAAAGTACCAAAGCTTCCCTAGATCAACTGAAGGTTAACCGGATTCTCATATACCCCTACGCGCACCTAAGCAACAACTTGGCGAAACCAGTTGACGCCCTGAAAGTTCTAAACGAAATGAAGAATATTGCCAAGAAGCTGGGGCTAGAAACCTACTGTACCCCATTTGGCTGGTGCAAAAAATTTTCTATCTCCATTAAGGGGCATCCTCTAGCCGAGCATCTCAGAATCGTCACTTCTGAATCGGTTGAGAAAGAGGTTGTTTCCGACGCCCTGAAGGCAGAGGAGAAACTCAAGTCCTTCTGGTATATCCTACAGCCAGACGGAGAACTGATTCCAGTAGACGAATTCCGTTTTAAAGGACACAAAAACTTGGAGAAGTTAACCAAGTACGAAATCAAGAAGGTTAGGGCTGTTCAGCAGGTTCCGCCTCACGTCCAACTGATGAAACGCTTGGAGATTGCCGATTATGAGCCTGGAAGCGACCCCGGAAACCTCCGATGGTACCCTAAAGGACGTTTGATCAAATCATTGCTGGAGCAATACGTGACAGAGAAGGTGATAGATTATGGCGGAATGGAAGTTGAGACTCCTGTCATGTATGATATTGAGCATCCAGCCATAGCTCATTATCTTCAACGGTTTCCTGCCCGGCAGTATCTATTGAATTCGGATAAACGGGACTTCTTTTTGAGGTTCAGTGCCTGTTTTGGTCAGTTTTTGATGGTTCATGATGCCCAGTTTAGTTATCGGCAGCTTCCTTTGCGTATCTACGAGTTGACCAGATATGCTTTCAGAAGGGAGAAGAGCGGCGAATTAACTGGGTTAAGGCGGCTCAGGTGCTTCACGATGCCGGACTGCCATGCCCTAGTGGCTGATTTGGATCAGGCGAAGGAAGAGTTTCTGGTCAGGTTCAAGCTTTCTATGGGGATTTTGGAGAATGGCTTGGAGCTGAGCAAGGATAAAGATTACGAGTTGGCGATCAGGTTCACGAAAGACTTCTACACGGAGAACAAGGATTTCATTCTCTCCATGGTAAAGCTGTTTAACAAGCCTGTTCTGGTGGAGATGTGGGAGGAACGGTTCTTCTATTTCGTTTTGAAGTGGGAATTCAATTTCATTGATAACCTGAACAAGGCTTCTGCCCTCTCTACTGACCAAATTGACATAGAGAACGCCAAAAGATACGACATGACATACTTTGACGAGAAGGGCGAAAAACAGTATCCTCTGGTTCTTCATTGTTCTCCAAGCGGCGGCATCGAACGGGGCATTTATGCTTTGCTGGAGAAGGCTTACAGAGACTCGCTGAAGGGTAAAGCTCCGATACTGCCCCTGTGGCTCTCCCCAACTCAGGTGAGAATCATCCCTGTTTCCGAGAAGTTCTTGGATGACGCTGAAAAACTGATGAAACAGATCGAAAGCAACAAAATACGGGTTGATGTAGACGACAGAGCCCTAAGCTTAGGAAAGAGGGTCAGAGCCGCCGAAAAAGAATGGATAAATTATGTTCTCGTCATTGGAGAGAAAGAACTGAGCTCCGATGTTCTGCCTGTCAGAGACAGAAACGCTGGAAAACAGATCCGAAGCATGAAACTCCAAGAACTAATAACCGAAATAACCGAAAAAACAGCAGACAAACCCTTCAAGCCCCTATCCTTACCCAAGTTGCTGTCCAAAAGACCACAATTTGCGTTCTAACCTAGCTTTCATAATAAATGGGCTGGCTGGTTAGCAGAATATTCCAGTTGTCCCTTCGAACCATGCTCTAGGACGGCGGGTAACTCGTACTAAAGTGGTAGGGATACCGTAAAAGTCAAAATTTAAATACATAGTAGATAGTTTATGGTTGAAGTTTTCCTTTCGGAGGAGAGTTTGGTATGACAAAAGAACTTCTGGTTTACATTGATGGCAAGTTTTATCCTAAATCTGAGGCTAAAATCTCTGTTTATGATCACGGGCTCCTTTACGGAGACGGAGTCTTTGAAGGAATACGAGCCTACCACGGTATCGTCTTCAAGCTAAAAGAACACATAGACCGACTCTACAAATCAGCGCACCCAATATTTCTGAAGATACCCCTAACAAAAAGTCAGCTTACTGAAGCTGTGCTGGAGACCCTCAAAAAGAACAATCTGACAAACGCTTACATCCGCTTAGTAGTAACAAGAGGCATCGGAGACTTGGGGCTTGACCCCAGAAAATGTCCCAAAGCCACAATTATCATAATCACTGAGCCACTGCTTCAGTTGCACTCCGCTGAGAAGATTGAGAATGGAATAAACACGGTCATAACGTGGGTTAAACGGAATCCGGTGGATGCTGCTACTCACGAAATGAAGTCCCTGAACTACCTAAACAGCATATTGGGTAAAATTGAAGCCAACAACGTCGGTGCGGACGAAGCCATCTGTCTCGACACGACAGGTTACGTTTGTGAGGGTGTCGGTGAGAACATATTCATAGTGCGTGATGGCAAACTCTGCACGCCTCCCATATCTTCAGGGGCATTGGATGGAATAACAAGAGCATTGATTATCAGGTTGGCGAAGAAGCTGGGAATCGAAGTTACGGAGAGGGACGTCACCCCCAACGAGTTGTTCACTGCTGATGAGGTGTTTTTCACTGGAACAGCAGCAGAAGTTGCGCCAATACGAGATGTAAACAAGCGTGTGATAGGAACTGGAAAGCCGGGTCCAGTTACGAAGCGGATAATGCGGGAGTTTGAGAATGCTACGAGAGACCCAGATGAGGGGACGCCCATCCCGTAGAACTTGGGAAACTAGTAAATGGGTATCCCTGAAGCTTTTTTGTTTTGAACTGTTTTTGTTGTCCTTTGGTTTTTCTGAAAAAAGCTTGTTTTCAACAATGATCTGTTATTAGTCTCCAGCTATGTTTTTGTGGTTGTGTGTCTCCCCTTTTTTCTTTGATAATTTATATAACCGTCTGATGTGAAGAAGTATCTGCGGAAATCATGGAGAGGTCACTTGTGCATCTGCTTACTCTTAAGGACTGGTCTTCAAAAGAGATCAACGATGTTGTTGATTGTTCGTTGGAAATCAAGAAGAAGCCAGAGGAGTACGAGTTCGTTTTGGAGGATCTGTCCTTGGCTATGATCTTTCAGAAGACTTCTACGCGGACTAGGCTTTCTTTTGAGGTGGCTATGACTCAGCTGGGGGGGCACTCGATTTACATGGAT
>SDBU01009252.1_pt1 | contig 11081 bp, 13 predicted proteins | sample 2277071 | NCBI WGS metagenome assembly SDBU01 (sample SAMN10397929, study PRJNA504765) | marine sediment metagenome | isolation source: marine sediment core GS08_GC12, 126 cmbsf | place: Arctic Ocean: Gakkel Ridge, Loki's castle | collected 2008 | reverse complement strand
GCAGACCTCTTAGCATTAGGTAGTTTATCAAGGCGGATTGGCTATCTTGAAAGGTCAGAGGGCATACCATATACAGACCAAGAACTATCTGATAGGTTTAAGGTGGACATTAAGGAACTGCAATCTGTCATTGCTACCTGTATCCTAGAGGGTAGATTAGCGAGAGAGCCTAAACACGATACACTCTACATTACGAATTGGGATAAATACCAAGATTATCCTTTGGGAAGTGCTATTGACCTACAACAAGGCAAGGGGAAGCGGGAAAAGCCAGAGAAGGAAACCAAGCCAAAGAAACAAATATCACCAGAGGAATATAGAAAGAGGCACGGAGGGCAAAACCCAAGAGAAGTACCAAAGGAATATACCAAGCCAAAGGACTTATAATGCCAAAAATAGAAGCTGACTTGCTCACAATAAAAGAAGTAGCGGTAAAGATGGGAGTCAAGCCTATTACTGTGTTGAGGCGTATCCACACTGGTAAAATAAAAGGCATAGAGATAGACAAGCGATGGTATGTAGCCCCTACTGAGTTTGAGAGATGGCTGACCGGGGAAGCTCCCAAAGAGGAAGATGCCGAGTTAGCGACAATGAAAGCGGAAACCGAGAAAAATAATGCGACAGCTTCCAACGCCACTTCAAAGAGGTTAATGGATGAGGAGCTGCGGTTGCGGGACTTACCAGATGTATTAGAGGCAAAGGAAGAAGCCATTGGAGTAGAGAGGCGACAGCTTGATAGCGACATTGAGGCTTGCAACAGGCAATCGGCAAAGAACAGAGAAAGGGCAGAGCAACTTGATAACAAAGAGGGTGCATTAGAGAAGGCACTTGACGATATTAAGGAATGGCGAAAGGACATAGAGAAGGACTTGACAAAAATCAGGAAATACTACCAGTCATTATGTAGCTCTTGTCAGGAACGCCATTTACCAAAGTTATCTGACTTTAGACTACCAGATGGGGTATTTACAGAAGAGGGCAAGATAGGGGTTAATTGGGAAGACCAGCAGGGCTTATTTACTGAGGAAGAGGAAGAGAAAGAATTATGAGAGGGTATGCATACCGTCTCTATACCGTCAAAGATAGGTGTCTTACACCATCAACACAGGGGGGATTATGAGTGGAACTAGCACTAGGACACACAGAATATCAATTAGGCTGTCTAACGAAGCCTATGCCGAATATAGGCGGTTGATTGAGGGGGCTAGAAATCCCCATAATTCAGTAGGTAAAATGCTAAAATGGGTTGCCGAGTGGTATCCCTACAGGCATACGACAAGGAAATACAAAGAAGGGGGATAAAATGACGACACTCTACAGGGTATCAAAAGAAGGAACGCTAATAGAGCCTAACCCGGTGAAGGCAATCACTCTGGACTTGGTAAAAAAACTTGCTAGTGTGATTGAAAAGGATGAGGAAAAGCGGGAGATAGTAGCGGTGGATGATAAGAAGCAAGAGGTCTTTCGCTTAATGCCTACTGAGAGAGGATTAGAGGCTGTGATGCCGTTTAACGCATTCTTGAGGTTAGTTGGAAATGCGGGCAGGGCTAGTGCTCTAAGGCGGGAAGTTCAGCGATTAAAAGGGCATCAAGGAGAGGAAGAGGAATGAAAGCGGAAGCCTATCAGACAACCAAGCAAGGCAGGCGTGTCAGGGTAGTCAGCACAGGCGGGCTGGACTATACCAGCGACAATGCTCCTGACTTATTGACGGCAATCATCCAGTCAAAGAAGCCAGAGACTATCGCTGTAGTTTGGGACACAGCGACATTCTGGAAGCCCATATTTACCCTACTGCCGGCATCAGAGACGGCTTTACTGGCAGACGGCAAGGCGGGTAGGATACCAGGCTTTAGATTGTGGTGGGGCATTACCAGACACGCAAGGGTTATCGGGATTAGAGGCACTTTCAGGGAGCATATCAAGGGCAACTTCTACACAGAAAGCCGAGAAGAAATAGAGATATGCGAACTCAAGCAGTATTATGAATTAGACCCTGCCCAGAAAACGGGGCAGGGTGCAGAATTGGGCAATCAAGTTATCGCAACTATGGAAGGGATGGGGTTATACCCCACTTCCCTAGTATCGGCAATAGCAGTCTATAAAGAGTCGGTATTAGACAAACTGCCTATCCCCACTATGCTTGATATGCCGGAGGAAACTCTGGACTGCCACGAACTAGCGTGGAACGCTTGCGATGAATGGTCAGCAAGCTATAAGTCTTGGGATGGGCAAACGCCCGCCTTCTCTTATGACCTGACTAATGCCTACGGCTCGGCATTAGCCGACCTTCCCAACTTGAAGTATGCCGAGATTGTGAGAAGCCCTGAGATACCGCCCCCGGGCTTCGCTTGGGGAGTAATGAGGGGAATAATACACAATAAGACTTTAGTTAGCCCATTAGTCAGACCAGAGACAGGGCGACCCTATGTTGGCTATTGGAAGGGTGTTATGAGCACCGACCTTTATGCTTGCCTAGTGCATTGGGGTATAGCCGATATGGAGATACAAGACGGCTGGTATATTTACCTGAAGAAGATAGCCAAACCCTTTGACTATAGTATGAGACGGCTCTACAACTTTAGGAGTGGGACTGATATACTTCAAAACAATCTGGCAAAAGCTATGAGTGTGGCGACTTGGGGCAAGATGCTTGAGACAAGAGAGACAAAGGAAGGAACTGAGTATGGCAATCTCTTCAATGCTATCTATGGGGCTATGGTGGTCAATGCCATCGAGACAAGGGTAACTGACTTTATATATTCCAATGGCTTGCAAGACGACTTAATCAGTGTTACTGTTGATGGGCTAACGACTACGAAGGACTTGGATATTAGCACGGAACGCAAGTTTGGGGAATGGCGGAAGCAATCGGTGATACTTGACAATGAGAGGGAGGGATTATAATGAAATTGCATAGGAAAGGCATAAAGCGGTGGCAGAAAAGAAGGGCTGAGTCTCTAAAGAAGAACGGCTTTCTACCATTTGAAGTGAGGCAACTGGTATATGCTCCCAAAGGTAGGGCAATAGTATTTGGGAGAAGTCGTTGGTTTATCATAGCTAGACGACAGCGAGTCAGAGAATTGAGGATGCTATTAGATAGAGCAGAAGCCGAGAACTGGACAAAGACTCATACCCGCCGTGTGTGGTCTGACTTTATCTTAGGTAAATATGAGGATAGTAACTGGCTATTGGCTGATGGGACTCCTGATGCGTGGAAGATGTTTAGAGCTTGGCGAGAAGAAGCTACTAGACGGGGATGGGATACAACACCATTGCCGGGTAGTAAGAGGCGGTCAGAAGTTGACCCTGAGACCGGCTTAGTTCATAGGATTGACAAAGGCGATGTCAAGGCTCAGAAGGCTAGACGCAGAGCCAGACCCAGAGCAGGGTCGAGTTACTACACTGGAGGATAAGATGATTAGAATGAATGTAGTAGAAAAGAAAAGCCACAAGCGGGTTAGGACTAGGCTATTTAAGGATGGAGCAGACAGGAGAGCCGACCAATGGGCTGATGATATGGAGGCTAAACTTCACGCAAGGATTGGGCTAGAATATTGCCGGCAGAAATACCACACCGGGGGCTTTGAATTACCAAAAAGGGGTAGCTCAGTGCCATATAGCCTAGAGTGCGGATGCCAAGTAATTGTTAAAGGCAATACGAATGGGCTTGAGGCAATAGCAGAGATAACCCGGCAATGCCCTCTTCACAAGTCCACTCCTATTCTGTTTGAGGCTTTGGAAGGTCTGGTAGAACATTATGGGATACAACTGACAGGGGAAGGCGATTTAGAGTGCCATACTGACGCTGTGAGAGCTTTGGATATGGCTCTAGTAGGATAAGAGGCAGGGGGTAAATAAGATGATTAGAATAAACATTATAGCCGGGGGTAGCCACAAAGTTGTCAAGTCCCGAACCTTTGAGGACAGGGAATTAGAAGAGGCAAAACTATGGGGCAGGGATGAGATTGCCAGCCGTAAAAAAGGGGGGCTAAAGGGCTTTGCTACAATCTACCACTTTGGGGGCGTTGACTGTCCTGCTGATGCACTTATAAAAAATAGTCCCTAACCCCTTGACAAATAGGGTAGAAGGGTATATTGTAGGTATAGTATGAGAAGAAAGAAAACAACAGTTACCAATATGAAATGTCCCGACTGTCAAAGCCATCGTATAGTTAAGGCTGGCTTTGTCTATGACCGCAAAGGTAAGCACCAGAGGTATCATTGTCTTAATTGTGAATTTTTTACCATCAAGATAAAGAGGGTTAAAAAGTGAAGAGGGAACTAGCTAGACAAGTCAATGAGATACTTAATTCTAAGTCCCCATTACCAATAAAAAAGGCACTTGGAAGGATTAAGTCGCCATCACCAGTAGAAAAAGTGCTTGAGGATATTAAAAAGCTAAAGAGCCTAGAAGGAATTATTGCCCTTGCTATTACTGACAAGGGTGTTGTGCTATTTACTACTGAGCCATATTCTCGTGTTGTGTATGAGTTCGAGATAACCAAACAACCTTTAATTGAGAGACTATTGGCAGACGAAGGAAGAAGACAAAGGAAGAAGGGGTAAGTAATGAAGCTAGGTATAACATTGACAACCTTTGGTGGGCTTGTTCTACTTTTATCAATCGCCATTCCTATTTTATTGGGCTATTGGTTCGGTGTTTCATTCTTAGGCTTATTAGCAAATCTGATATTATACTTGATTGTAGGTAGTTGCATAGGTGGGATACCTTTATATTGGGGTATTGAAAGGATAAAGAATGGCAGTTGAAAGAACTTTTGCAGTAGTGAAGCCAACGGCGGTTGTAACCACAACGGCTGGCGTTGTTGAGAAGCCAAAGGCGGTAGTCGCACCACCTAAAGCCGTAGTAGAAAGACCAAAGGCTATAGTGATACCTTCGGTCAGTGAAGGTGATAATGGCGGTGGTTCTTCCCCTTCCTATCCAGCGACACAGGAGATTATCGGTGCATCCCCTACCACCAGGGAAGTCTTAGTCAGGGATATTGAAACTGGCGAGCAGTCCTGGCAACCTGCTACCACAGGACAAATCGCTACAGTTACCGAAGCAGTCGGAAGGGTTGAAGCCGGGGAGAGGATAATCTATCCCGAATATGTAAGCAAGGAATTAGCCGAAAAGAGAAAACCGCCTGAAGTTGAAGTCCCGCTTGAAGTAGTCCCACTGACAGCAGAAGAAAGAGAATTTACTATTGACCCTGCTTGGAGAGTTGGAGAGAGAACTGCTGATGGCAGAGTTGAATGGTATATTGATAGCAATGGGGTTAAACATTATACCCCTGCTTCTACTATGTGGAACTTGGGTTACAAAACTAGCACACAATACTCAAAAGCCCAAAGAGGCGAAGCAATCCCCTTCGTGTCAGTTAAAACAGCCGACAGAGGCATTATCCACATTACTAGACCTGAAGCTATCAAATTGTCCAAGCTCAAAGGCAGGGACTTATTCTTAGGGCAGATTGCTACAGGCATCATTCCCAAAGGTAGCGAATACGACCCAAGAACTAAGGGTTATATTACTGCTGAGATGGCTAGTGCTATTAGAGCCACCCGCAAGTTTACTGACCCCAAAACAGGCAACCTTGATATTATATCGGCTGTAGATGCTAAAGTTGATAAAATACACTTATATTTACTTATCGGTAGAGCCGAAACTGATAGAGCTTTCAAGGAATACAAGGACTTCAAAGCTACTCATATTCAGCTTCCCGATGCTTGGCTTCCTCTTACTATTTGGAATAAGCTCACAGAGCCACAGCAGACAATAGGACTTAGACAAGGCACAAAGGCATTAGAGACGCATCTGGCTACTGAAGAAGCCGAGTTTGATAAAGCTAAGACAGAATTAACCAAAGCTGGCTTCTATCTAGGCAAACAACAGTGGGATGTAGCCGGTGCTATCGGTGCAGGGATGGAGAGCCAATTAGTTGTTCTATTTGGTAAAAAAGAAGTTGAGAAGGTAAAACACGAAGTCAAGGGTTTTGTCGCTACTCCTGTTGTTGAAGCCGTAGCCCCTTCTGGCTTCCCTAGCGATAGTACCTATCAGAAGCTATCCTTTATGGACAAAATGGAATGGAAGCGTAAAGGCGATATGCGAGCCAAGTATGGGGTGTCCACTTGGCAAAATGCTGTAGAAATGGAACAGCATCGTAAAATAGCTGGCAGACCGTTGGCTGAACTAAAGGGCAAAGAGTTAGAAGAACTTGTTGGAGTTCCTTTTGCTAGAGTGGCCGAGAGTGTAAGAGGAATAAAATTACCTTCTACCCAAACTACATCAATAATGCAGGGGATAGCTCAAGGGACAGGTGATGCCACTATTGGGCGTGTTATGTTTCCCATTATTCTTGGTGGGCTTGCTGGAATGGCAGGGGCAAGACGACCCGGTGAAGCAGGTAAAACTGGTGTAACACTTGGCAAAGGTGTTATTACTTGGGGTAAAAATACTGTAGTTCAAATCTTCACTGACCCTTATTATGGTATTCCCTATGCTCTTATAACTCTAGGTATGCCTACTTATCGTCTTGGCAAGTGGGGGGTTAAATATACGAAGGGATTGATAGTTGAAGTGCATCCCAAAGGGATGACAATGGAAGTGCTGGCAAAAGAAGTCTCTAGTGGCAGAATACCTGCTGGCAAACTAAATAAAGTTGAGATTGGTAGAGCAGTAGGTCAAGCTATGAGAGAGTCAATGAAGGTGAACGCACCGACATCAGGGAAAGTAACTGTCGGTGGTGTAACTGTCCGCTATATGACAACTCCAATCCAAAGGCGATTTGGTAATATCCTATGGCACGGCACTAGCGATATTGGCTTTCTTGAGAAGGAAGGCTTCTATGCTGGACTAGACAAAGTGGCAGGACTGAAGCTTGTCAAAAAGCTACATTCTACAAAGTCCCCCATAGTTAGGAAGTTGAACCTTGCTGATGCTGATAGTATGCCACCTGCCATAGCTCCCAAAGTCTTAGCACTAATCAAGCGTTCAAATGCTAGGATATATGGCAGTTTTGTCAACTGGCTGCATATTAAAAACGCCTTGAAGCCCGGTGATATTGACTTAGCAGTTACTAATCCAGCCAAATTCATTACCGCTTTAATTAAGATAGCCAGAGATGAGGGAATAACAGCCAAGAAAGTGCCTCATGGTGTTGCCATAATGCGGGCTGGCAAGTGGATTAAATTGGCTGATGTAGTGAGCCACACCGAACACGCCAAACTGACTAAAGGCTTCAAGCCCCAAGCTCCTATTATGGTTGAAGGCGTAAGAGTTGAACGACTTGGCGAGCAGATGGCAAGGCTAGGCAATTCCTTGCTGATAAAGACCAAAGGCAGACCTAAAGACTTGCTAAAATTCAAACAAACTGCTGGATTATTGGCTCGTGAATACAGACCTACTATGATTAGACAAATCAAGAAGTTTGTGCGTGGGGCTGAGGTAGATTTTAAGGCAGAAAAGGCAGGAATGTATTTTGACCCCTATCTTGCTGAGAACTATGCTGTAGGTAAGAACCCCGGCTTGCTTATGCTACTTACTGACCAGTCAAAGTTCAAACAGACACCATTGAAGGTATTAAGGGAAGCATCGCAATCAGATTGGTATATCAAGCAAATGAATAAAGGCTTGTATGAGCCTTCTAAGTTGTGGCGTGGCGACTTCGAGACTGAGATTGTTTCTGCTCCCGGCATGGAGTTCAAAGTTCCACCGCCAACAGCAGGATTGTTTCAAAGGCTCTTTCTGGGCAAGTCGTCTGATTACTTTACTTTCTCAAGCAGACAAAACAAGTTCCTTAAAATCAAGATAATTACTGACCCTAGTGTTATGCCCCGAAGACCGACTGCTGTTGAATTGTATGTTATCAAGCATCAGGCTATAAGGGAGTTCTTGATTAACCTCAAGCAAATGGCTCGACATCCTTTAAGGTCAACAAAGGATATTATCAAAGGCAGAGAAGGCTTCCCCGGTGTCAGGGATATGGAAATCACTAAGGTTGATATGCGTCTAATGAAGGGAATGGCAAAGATTAAAGAACAGTTTGAGAGGGAAGCCAAGCAAGCTACTCTTAGGAAGTTAGGTAGGGAAGACCATCCTAAGTTCAAGCAAGTCTATAATGCTGAACTGAAAAGGGCTTTTGATAGAGCTAATAAGAAGCTACAAAAAGAATATGGCAAACGGATGGAAGAGGCTTATGACAAGAACAGAGAACGAGCCGAAGATATGTACCGAGCTAGTATTGAAAGGCAATGGCGGTCATATACTCGTTTGCAATTACTAGGTCGTATGGCAAGAGGGGCAGGAGTGCGAGTTAGGGAAGCTGTAGCCAGACCTGCCAGACGACTTGACCTAAGACGAATAAGAGAAATGCCTGTCCGAAGGGTTACAAGGGGAATTAGGGAGATTAGAGTGCCAATCTCAGCCAGAGGACTTAGAGAAGCAATCCGTGAACCGACTAGACCAGTGAGAGGTATTAGAAGACCTACTCGACCTACCAGACCTACTCGACCTACTCGACCTACTGAACCTACTCGACCTATTAGAGAGCCTATTAGAGAGAGAATAACTATGGTAAGGGAGATAGAGAAAGAAAGACCTAGAATATTGGTAGCGAGAGAGGAAGCAAAGAAGGAACGCCGGCTACCTGATGGCAGTATAGCTTGGAGACAAGGTATATTCTGGAAGTGGATACCGCCACCTTACACACAAGCCAAGCCTATTACTTTACCAAAGGGCATTACTCCAATGGGAGCACTACGAACTGACTTGCGGACACCGGAAGAGACAATTCAGATGATAGGTAAGCCCGGTGCAAGAGTCCCAGAGCATATCTCCATTGACAAGGGGATAGTGGACATCTATATCTCTAATCAAGGGCAAAGAATACGCTATGAAGGCGGGGGGCTAAAAACCAATGTAGGTAGGCGAATAGACGACCCAGCAAAGGGTATGTCTGTCGGTGTTGAGGAAGCAGGAGAACTCATTGATGAAACTGAGGAGTTTTGGGAGAGCTTTAAGCCACCTATGAGAAAGAGACCAAACAGACAGACTCCCAGACGGAATAACAGGGGAGATGAGCCATTTACTACAGTGAGAGGAGTAAAATTATGAGTGAAGAACCACGATATAGAATAACTGAGGAAGGGAAAGCGGTATTGATACCTAAACCGACTGAACCTCTAGCCTCTATCCCTGTGCCAGAAGAAGCAATCGAGCCGGTAGAGCCAGAGCCGAAGCCGAAGGATGAGTTAGCTGACCTGTTTGAAGTCCCGAAGCCAGACGATAATGATATGGTAGTAGACCATCTTATTGATGCACCTGAAGAGGAAGACCTTTCTGACCTTGTCGAAGTCAGCGATGAGGATATTATGGGCAAGCTACCACCGCGAAAACCAAAGCCTGTTGAGCGGTTTAGGAGAACTAGCAAGCGATATATCCCACCGCCACCTACAGGCATAAGAGGGATTAGGTGAGGCAAAAGGTTACAACTATGAATGTAACTTTAGCACCAAGAGGCAAGCGAGTAACTATCGGCAATGAGGCTGTAGAGGTCTGGTCAAAACACTGCACGAATGGACACCATTGCATCCAATGTTTTTTCACAGGGAAGTTCGGGTGTGCTCCACGCTTTTGGTTTCAAAAGCCAGTTATTTTACCGCCTGACCCACCGCACAAGAGGGGTTTCTATGACTCGCTAATTAGCTTAGAGGCTACAACAAGAGATGGTTACACTGTTGCTGATTATCTAGTAGCACAGCCGGCAATCCCCATACCAGATGGCGGTCATACTGAGGAAATGACAGAGGCAATAAGCTCCTGCCCAATATTCAAAAGAAGTTTACCTTACCGTGTCATTGACCAAGATTGTCCTAGATGTGGTTATTCTTACCTGTCTTTTTGGAATAATGGCAGTAAGCACAATGGTTATAAAAAACGCTACTGGTGTCGGAATTGTGGTCGGATATACACTGAAGGCTCACGGAGAATACTAGAGATGATAACGCCTTACCTAAGAGAACTGCGTGAGCAAGATATTACTCGCAGAGAGACTATTGAACTCATTGACAAACGATATGGTATAAAGTTAAAACTACACTCTTACCATCGGCTTGTAAAGGCTATGGGGTGATTATATGAGAAGTGTTGAAGAACTTGAGCAGACATTATACGAGTCAGAGCTTGAGTCCGAAGGCGTGGCAGAGAGCCTAGAGGGAAGCAAGGTTGCTGACCTGACCGAACTTGTCTCTGCACAGGGTAAAATGAGGGGGCATCTTGTTGGATTGACTCCCAAGCAATATAAAAAGTATTTGGGCAGGGAAGCACCGCCGGGCTTGTTGAAGAAAGCCAGGGATGCTACCACCCGCAAAGTCCAATGGGACTTAGTTCTTGACACAATCGCCACCGAGAGGGGCTACAGGTCAGACGAAGAACTGAGGGATGCCATTGAGCAGGCACACGATGATAAAGAGACACTGGACAGGGCAAAGGCAGAGCAGAGGCTATTGCGTGAAGAGATTATAGGGAAGCTGAGAGAAGAGCCTGATGTAGAGACTATCAAACTAGATGATGTCTGCCCTCAGTTCCCCTCAAGCACCTGTGTTGCCTAGTAGTGTCTTGGTAATAAACTGTGAGGTAGCCGACTGGAGGTAAGACAGCCAGCTACCCCACTTCTAGTAAGGAGCCTAGGGCAGGTAAGAGGCGAACCAAACCTTACCCTAGCTACTTTTTATAGACTATTAATTCTTTGGCGGTCTTCTCTTGAGTCCATCCATTAGCGTTTGCCATAGTTTGGCGAACGCCTTCCTTTCTTTATTTTACCCTAGCCTTCTCGCTTCTTCCCTTCCTTCTTCCCTACCTTGTATCCTACCACTAGCCCGGTAATGAATACTACCGCTACCAGCAGTATGTAGATTATCTCAGTTATTCCAGTCATATCATCCTACCAATGCCCAGACTCAAGAGCTAATCTAGCTTGCTTGGCTTTCCTGCGTCTCTGCCGGTTAATCTGTGCTGTAATTGACCTGGTAGTTACAGGCTTGCGTCTCGAAGCTACAGCCTTATTCCTTTGCCTTCTATT
>SDBU01009251.1_pt1 | contig 11082 bp, 8 predicted proteins | sample 2277071 | NCBI WGS metagenome assembly SDBU01 (sample SAMN10397929, study PRJNA504765) | marine sediment metagenome | isolation source: marine sediment core GS08_GC12, 126 cmbsf | place: Arctic Ocean: Gakkel Ridge, Loki's castle | collected 2008 | reverse complement strand
GGTATTTCCTCACCGTGCTCTTTGCGGTATTCCAGACAAAGCTCAAGCACCTCTTTAATGTTAGCTACACATTCTTCGTAGGTCTCACCCTGAGCCTGTGCTTCTGGAATCAGGGGGCAGCTAGCTATATAGAATCCGTCAGGTGCTTTTCTGACAAAAATGGTATATTGCATCTCTATCTCTCCTGTCTGACTCTATTATATCATCTTTCCCCTCGCAAAATAAGGAACTAGAGACTATCTATCAACCCCATCCCCTGTATCCCCTTCCCCTTCTGTCCGGCGTGTCATTGCGAGCCAAAGGCGAGGCAATCTTAGTCTTTATCTTTCAGTTTGCTTCGTCGCTCTGCTCCTCGCAAAGACTTTTATGCTCCAGGAGAGGGGGGAGGATATTTAAAAGAGGGGCTTCGCCCCTCTTAAACTCCCGACTCTTAAAGAGTTAGTAGCATTTGCAGTAAATCAAAGACGTGAGTTCAAAAACTCATCAACAATATTATCTACTGTAGCTCTCTCAGGCTTGAAAAAATCAAATAACCCGAATAAGCCTATTGCAATCTGATATACATGGTCTTTAAGTTTGGGCATTATACCTGCCACTTGTAGTTCCAAATCTTTCTCATATTTGTCTTCTGCGCATTTCCCAGCTATGGATAATCGTCTTAGGGGGTTGGATGCTGATAATACTCTGCCTTTAAGTCCTTCATAAGACAAAGTCAAGTTTATCTTATCACTTTGCTTGAGACTCAGTTCGGTACACAAATTTGAGGTATAGGATATTATCTCTGATATCCTCCATATAGCCGTGTCAAATGCAAGAAATTTCTTTCCCTGTGCCAATTCTTGCGGATAGGTGGCATCTTCTTCTTTGCTCCGTATAAAGAAAAAATGCCCACGATTATTCATTGCCCAGTAGTCAAATTCGGCTACATTACTTACAATAGACCTAACATCTTTTATGATGGCCCTAATACCATCGGCAAGAGAAACAGGCTTATATTCGGGTTTCGTCATCACCACCCCAATGGGCCACCCTGTATTATGACACTCACTTTTTCTCGCTATCTCAAGAAGGGCAGCATTGTCAATTTGGTCAAGACCATAAGGGACTTGAATGACAAATTGGAAAAACCCTTCAGTAAATCCTGCTGATTTCATCTCTCTCATAGCATTATCGTTCTCATTTTTAATCCAAGCGGAGAAAAGCCTTTCCCATTGGTCTCCTTGTTCTTCGGTTGGTCTTTTAGCTTCTATTTCTTGGCTAGCTTTTATACATTCTCTTATTAATTGTCTCCATTCAGATGATGCTTTGACTGTTAGAGTCCTAGCGCCCTCTGTTCTTATATATATCTGACCCGACTCCAAGATGGTTTCTCCAGTTGAACTGGAAGTATAATCCTTTGTGCAGACAAAGGGATACTCTGGAAATCGACCGATACTTATTATTGGGTATGTAGCCTGCTCAGACGGTTGCTTGTAAATTTCAATCTTAATTCTATCTTGCCCTATCAAATACTTTTCAACATGTTGACATAGTCTTGTAACTTCGTATGATGCTATGATTTCATCTGTTAGTGCTGAGTCAGGTTCAAGGTTTTTATCGGGGTTCTCCTTAAAACCAATAATTATGTATCCCCCACCTGAATTTGCAAATCCTAAAATATGTTTTACTAATTTCGCAGCAAAATCAGTTTGCTCGTCAAACTTCACCGCAGACTTGTAATCTGTATCCTTTGCTTCTGCAGGATACTCCAATTTATCCTTTAAATATTCGTGTTTTCTTTCTAACATAAGAATTTCCCACTCTACTATTATACCACCTTATATCACCCTATCCTCTTCAGCACCTCTTCCAGCACCTGCTGCCATCCCACACCTAGCCGTTTGGGGTTGAGGCGGAGCTGGGTGATGCCGACCTTTATGCCGTCTTTTAGGATGGGCTCCAATTTCTGCTTGTTGAACTGCAAGCCCTCAAATAGCCTTAGTATTATCTGACCTTCGTGGGTGGAGACGGATTCAATGCCCGCCCCGGTAGCCAGCACCTTAATCTTTACGGCATAGAGCAGGTTTTTTACCTCTAGGGGCAGGGCGCCAAACCGGTCATTAAACTCGCTGGCTAAGTCGTCTAGCTGCTCAATTTTATCTACCTTTGCCAGGCTGTGGTAAAGGTGCAGCCGGGTATCAATATCGGCGACATATTCTTCAGGGATATAAGCTCGCAGCGGCAGGTCTATCGTTGGTGGTGGCAGGCGTGATGGCTTGGTTACAGGGACACCTGCCTGTCTGGCTTTTTGCTCCTCCACTGCCTCTGCCAGCAGCCGGCAGTAAAGGCTGAAGCCAACAGCGCTGATATGCCCGCTCTGCCTTGTCCCCAGCAGGGTGCCGGCGCCTCTTATCTCCAGGTCTTTCATGGCAATATCAAAGCCAGCCCCCAGCTCGGTGGCTTGAAATATGGTCTTCAGCCGCTTCTCGGCAATTGGGGTCAGGTGTTTCCCCTTCTCGTATAGAAAATAGGCGTAGGCAAGGTTAGCACCCCGCCCCACCCGACCCCGCAACTGGTATAGCTGGGTCAGACCGAATCTGTCTGCCCTGTTGACAATCAGGGTATTAACGTTGGGCATATCAAGTCCCGATTCAATGATGGTGGTGCATACCAGGATGTCGCTTTTACCCTGGGTAAAGTCAGCCATTACCCTCTCCAGTTTTGCCTCAGGCATCTGACCGTGAGCGATGGCTATTTTAGCCTCTGGCACTGTGGACTGGAGTTTGCTGGCGACAAAGGCGATGCTTTGCACCCGGTTGTGAACGAAGAAGACCTGACCGTTTCGTTCCAGCTCTCTAAGTATAGCCTCCCGGACTAGCCGCTCGTCATACTCGGCAACATAGGTCTTGATGGGCAGCCTCTCCTCAGGAGGGGTCTCCATGGTGCTCATATCCCTTACCCCTATCAGTGACATATAAAGGGTGCGGGGGATGGGAGTGGCACTCAAGGTAAGAACATCTACCTCCTGCCGCAGTTTCTTGAAGTGTTCCTTGTGGGTGACGCCGAAGCGCTGTTCTTCGTCAATAATCAGTAGCCCAAGGTCTTTGAAGACGACATCCTTCTGCAGCAGGCGGTGGGTGCCAATACAGATGTCTACCGTGCCACTAGTCAGTCCATCAAGGATAGCCTGCTGCTCCTTTGGCGTCCTGAATCGACTTAATACCTCAATTCTTATCGGGAATGTCTCCAGTCTCTGGCTGAAGGTGGCGAAGTGCTGCTCGGCGAGCACAGTAGTTGGCACAAGCACGGCTACCTGTTTATTGTCCATTACTGCCCTGAAGGTGGCACGGATAGCTACCTCGGTCTTGCCATAGCCCACATCCCCGGATACCAGTCTATCCATTGACTTGGGCTTGGTCATATCCTCCTTTACCTGTCTTACCGCCTCTAGCTGGTCAGGGGTTTCAATGTAGGGGAAGGAAGCCTCAAGTTCCTGCTGCCATACCGTATCCCAGGAGAAGGCAAAGCCGGGGACGACCTCTCGGGTGGCATAAAGGGCCAGTAGCTCCTGGGCAATATCTTCTACCGATTCTCTCACCCGCTGCTTGGTTCGTGTCCATTCCTGTGTGCCCAGTCGGCTCAACACCGGTGGTTGGTCACTGGCTCCGATGTAGCGGTTAACCCGGTCTATCTGGTCAGCGGGAACATAGAGCTTGTCACCGGCAGCATATTGCAGGACAAGATACTCTCGTTCACTGCCATTGCTGCTCAGTGTGGTAACGCCGGCAAATTTGGCAACACCATGCTCAATATGTACTACATGGTCACCGGGGGTTATCTCAATAAGAAACTTGTGGTGAGGCACTGGCCGTCTTGTTGTTAATCGCCGCTGTTTGACAAAACCAAAGATTTCAGCATCGGTGAAGAGGTGGGTATTATTGCTCATAACCCATCCCCCAGCCACTGAACCGGGGACCAGTGTTAGTGAGCCGGGTGGGGGTATTTGCTTGATTTCAGTGACCGGTGGGGCAATAATATCCTCTTCATCGAGTAACTCGGATAGCCGGCTTGCCTCATGGCTGATAAGGATAACCTTGTGTTTCTGGTCTAGTAGTTGCTTGACCTTATTGATGAACTTTGGTAACTGTCCCGTATAGCTAGAGGCAGGAGTGAAGTCTAACCGGTAGGCTGGTTCGGTATCAGTAATGCCCCAGCCGGTTAGTATCAGGCATTGCCTATTCTCTATTCCAAGCTCGTCGCGGGTGAAATATGGACTGGGGAAATTATGGGGAAGCTCCCCTTGTTCTACCTTCTCAAGGCGTAACTCGTTGGCTTTGGCAGCTAAGTCGTCTATGGCGAGTTCTATGTTCCGTGGTTCATCCAGTATTAGCCGGGCATCTTGGGGTAGATAGCTCAGAATGCTGTCTTTGTTGAACAGTGGCGCATAGAACTGTATATTGTGGGGTCTCTGCTTATTAAGCAGCATGGCTATTTCCTGTCTGAACTGCTGGCTCGCCTCGGGGGTGCAGTTGGACAGGTCAATGGTATTGAGGACTGGCTCCAGTTCCATCCTGTTGCTCAGTAGGGGTGTTAGTAGCTCTGTGGCGGGACCGATAGCTAATGACGACACCTTAGTTTGTGAGCGCTGGTTTGCCGGGTCAAAGAGGCGGATGCTTTCCAGTGTGTTGCCGAAGAACTCAAGCCTGGCTGGCAGGTCACTGGTGGGGGGATAGATGTCAACAATGCCGCCGCGATGACTTATCGTGCCCGGCACCTCAACAACGTTTTCCCTCCGGTAGCCCATGGCTTCCCATCTACCCAGCAGTTGGAGTGGTTCGATATTCATGCCGACACTTACCGTGTGGCAGGTAGCGGTGAAATCACTGTAAGGCGTTGTCTTCCATGCCAGTGCTAGGGCGGAGGCAACGATGAGCGGCGCCTCAGTTTTGTTAGCCAACGTAGACAGCACTCGGAGCCGTTCCAGCTCGGTTGAGGGGTCTGAGGCAATACGCTCGTAGGGCAGGGCGTCAGGCTCGGAGAGGAATCTTATTTGGGTGGGGTGGCACCAGATGGAGAGTTGCTCGTAGAGCTTCTTGCTGTTACTGGGTTGTGCGGTAACAACTAGCATTGGTAATCGCAGCCTCAGGTAGAGAGCCGCCAGCAGATATGGCTTGGCGGCATCTAGCACTACCACCCTGGGGTTACCCGCCGGCTCCTGCAATTCGTCTAGCAGCCGACGGTAACCAGGGAGTTCCTCAATGAGGTGAAGTAGTTGAGTAAGATCTGGCATTTTATTCCCCAAACACCTCTAGGGCTAGCCGAAACGGACTAGCCCTTCAAACTAATTCTCGTGTAACACCACTAGCGCAACAAGCTCAGGTATTTTAGGAAATCGAGGGGTTATCCAACCCTTCCATATTCCTGTTCTTTCCCCTTAGCTACCTCAGAGGCAAGCCAGCAACCAGGGTCAGCACCCATCATGTCACCGGTTTCCTCATAAGCTCTACCGCGACACCCGGAACAGGTAACTCTGTAAGAGCAGTCTCCACATTCGCCCTTGAGCAACTCTCTCTGGCGCAGTACGGCTAATACAGGCGAATCTTCCCAAATAGATACTATGCTCTGCTCTCTGATATTGCCCAGCTTGACCTGGAGTAACATACATGGATTTACTTCTCCATTGGATAAAACCGTAACATAGCCCATGGGCATGCCAGCAGCACAACCCCTTCCATAGTAAGGAATTCTTTGTAGCATTTCCTTAGGGAAGTGTCTAGGTTGAATGTTCTTTTCCTGTAACAGAAGAGGATACATGGGGCAGCCAGGAACCCTTATCACAATTGGGTAGTCCTCCTGATATTTAGCCAGCCACTCCATTACCCACTTCCTCTCATCATGACTCAAGACCTGCTCCTGACATTCCTCCTTAGCTCTTCCCGCCGCCACCAAATCGAAGACCTCAGCAGCATCAGCGCCATAGTCCACCGCCAGACGCAGCATATCCTCTAGTTGCGACAGATTTTCCTTACTGATGACTATGTTAAATTGAAAAGGCAGCCTGGCATTTCGGCATGCCTCTATGCCTTTAAGGGTCTGCTCAAAGGTACCACTCATGCCCCTGAAGGAATCGTGTGTTTGAGCATCAGCTCCGTCAACCGATATAGCAACTGACATGACACCCGCATTCAACATCTTTTTCGCCATTCCTTCATCAATAAGCGTGCCGTTGCTACCGATAACGGTTCTTATGCCTTTCGAGGATGCGTTTTTCACGACATCTAGTAAATCCTCACGGCATAATGGTTCTCCGCCGTCAATAATCAGAAGTCCTATCCCCCACTTCGACAGATCATCCATGAGCTGAAACGCCTCCTCAGTTGACATTTCATCAGGAGCCGCCTGGTCAATAGACTCACTATAGCAATGCTTGCACTTCAGATTACACTTTGTGGTGATGCTGTAGGAAACCATGAATGGCGGTCGTATCTGCATAAATAGCCTCCTCATTTCTAAACTAATCACGCCAGATTGAATTGTAGCCAGAGCTATTATACGCCACTACGAAGACAAGGCAACAGTCTCATCGCCTCAAGGCTGTCAAGGCAATGGCTAAGGCTAAAACCATAATACCTGAGGTTAAGACCAAGCCTAGCTGCACCCCGACTCCCTCTCCTATCAAACCCATTACCGGTGCCCCGATGGCAACCCCGGCAGTAAGGAGGGCATGGAAAATTCCCGTAGCTATTCCCCGTTCTTCAGGAATAGCGTGGTCAGCAACAAGTGCTGAAATTGACGGGAATAGTATTCCGTAAGCTATTCCGTATAATGCCATTGCCGCTGCCAGCAGCGGAAATGTTACTACCGAAGGCAGCATGAGCAGGGAAACTATGCCCAGGCTGAGACCGATGGCGGTTGGTATCAACCGGCCTACCTTATCCGAGAGAGCTCCACTTGGAAGCTGGATAATAATGAACATGATAGCGAAGGTAGCCAGTAACATCCCGACGTGAAAGGCTTCCATTCCCAGACCCTTCACGTAGAGCGGTAGTAGGGTAACCACACCGCCGAAGGTAAAGTACTGGGCAAATATAGAGCAGTAGGCGACAATAAGCCCTCTTCTCTTGAGCATGTCTTTTACCTTGTTAGCGCTGGGTGATGTCCTGGTTGCCGTACCGTCTTCCCTCACGGCTTTAGGCAGCGACAGACTGATGATTACCCCTATTATTAACAGTGCTGTCCCGAAGAGGAATAGAGCCTGATAGCCCAGCCAGGAGACGAAGATGCCGCTCAGCCCATAACCGACCAGGGTGGCGGCTGCCAGGGACATGCCGTAGACCCCCATCGTCCGCCCCTTTGCTCTCCCACCAGAATAATCGGCGGTGGCCGACATGGTGGCTGGACCAACCAGTCCACCGCTTGCCCCATGAATTACCCGCACCAGCGCCAGGTGAATCGGTAATCGGCATAGCGAGTAAAGGAACATGCTCAGCGCATCCCCGATTAGACCGGCAATTAGCGGAAGTTTATAACTTACTCTATCAATGAGCCGACCAAACAGGATATTGGCCGGTGTGTTCGTTATTGAATATAGACCGATAATAAGCCCGATAATCCCGACACCAGCGCCAAGCTCTGAGGCATAAATAGCCATAACTGGTATCAGCAGGTGAGTATCCAGAAAGCCGAGGAAGGTGATGACAGAAATAATCGGTAACACCCTTCGGGGTTGGGGGTACTTCAGTCCCTTCATCATGTGTTATATTACTATACACTTATGAAGTCCTCTTGTTCAACTTGTGTTAGCTTGGTATAATGGAGCCAATTCACTTAGATTGGTGGTAAGTGGCTAAAGCTAAGGGCATAAAACCTACCCCGGACCTTTTATCCGTCTCCTATCACCGGATAGTGGTGAAGTTAGGCACCAGTCTCCTTACCGGTGGCAGTGACCAGCTGAATGAGGAGGTAGTGTCAGACCTGGTGCGTCAGGTGGCACAGCTTCATCATGAGGGACTGGAGCTTGTTGTTGTCTCTCGGGAGCAATTGCTGCTGGCAGAGATAAACTGGGGTTAACCAAGGAAATCAGGGGCATTCCGTTTAAGCAGGTGCTGGCTTCAGTAGGGCAGCATCGCCTGATGAACGTCTATGAGCAGCTTTTTGGTCAGCATAATATTACTATCGCTCAGGCGTTACTTGCTAAGGCTGACCTTTCTGACCGGGCTGGCTATCTGAATGCCCGCAATACTCTGTTAGCTTTGTTTGAGCTACGGGTGCTATGCATTGTTAACGAGAATGATGTGGTGGCGGTGGATGAGATTGAGGAAGCGAAATTTGGGGACAATGATAATCTTTCGGCTATGGTTGCTAATCTAGTGGATGCCGACCTGCTGCTACTGCTTACTGATACTGCCGGGCTATATACTGCTGACCCTCACCGTGACCCTAATGCTCGCCTTATTGCGGAGGTAAAACGGATAGACCCTGAGATTGAGCATCTAGCGGCAGATACCTCTAGCTACCTAGGCACCGGTGGTATGATTACCAAGATAGAGGCAGCCAAGCTGGCTACTGCCTCCGGGGTAACGGTAGTTATCGCTGATGGCAGGCAGCCAGATATAATTCTGCGGCTGGTAGCCGGGGAAGCGGTAGGCACCTGTTTCCTGCCTGCTACCAGTAAATTGGAGAGCCGTAAGCGCTGGATGCTCAGCGGTCTTTCCGTTAAGGGGAAGCTGGTGGTGGATTCCGGGGCAGCCGTAGCGTTGCGGAAGCAGAACCGGAGCCTGCTGGCTGCCGGCATTAGGCAGGTAGCGGGCAAGTTCGCGCGTGGTGACATAGTTGACATCTATGACCTGGAGGGCATTCGTCTTGGCTGTGGTATAACCAATTACAGCTCTGGGGATATTGCGGCAATTAAGGGGGCTCACTCTGGGGCAATAGCCACACTGCTTGGCTATGACTATGGTTCTGAGGTGGTGCACCGCAATAATCTAGTTGTCCTAGATTAAGGAGTTAACATGGGAACACAGATAAGTCGAGGTAGAGGCAAGCTCTATCGGATTGGCAGTGAACAGCTAGTTGATGGCATCAACTACCAGCTCCATGAGGAGTTGACAGAAGAGACAGCTCGGTGGTGGGGAGAATTTACCCTTACTGGTAGCATGAACATTCGCGAGAGCGATAGGTATATCATTGAGCTTGAGGATGGACGTAAAGGTAGTTGCGGTCTGAAGAAGTTGGTCAACCGGGCAGTGAGCGGGATTCCACCCCGCTACCTGTATCACTTTACCGGCATCAGCCCGCTGGAGTGAGTAGGGAAGCAACTTGGTGTTAGAACTGGGGGAGGTGGGTTATGAAGACTAATGTTCTTTATTTTGGCGACAATCTGGAAATACTGCGCAACCGGGACTACTTTCCCGACGAGTGTGTTGACCTTATCTACCTAGACCCGCCGTTTAACAGCAAGAAGGACTATAATATACTGTTCAAGGAAAATGGTGGTGTTGAGTCTGAAGCCCAGATAAAGGCGTTCACCGATACCTGGCACTGGACACAGAGTGCGGAGAACAGTTATCACGATGTTGTCATTAACGGGCCTCTTAAGGTAGGCAAGCTAATCGGCGCTCTGCATGATACCATAGGTTGTAACGATGTAATGGCATATCTGGTGATGATGACGGCTAGGCTGATAGAGCTTCACCGTGTCCTGAAACCTACTGGCTCCCTCTATCTTCACTGCGACCCCACCGCCAGCCACTACCTCAAGCTGGTGCTCGACCAGATATTTGGTCCAGCTAATTTCCGAAATGAGATCGTGTGGAAGAGAACTAGCGCGCATAGCGACTCAAAAAGGTACGGACAAATCACAGATAGTATATTCTTCTACTCGAAGACTTCCGAACGTGTGTGGAATGCGGTGAACATAAAACAAGACAAAACATACGAGACTAATTTCTACAGATTTGAAGATAAAAGAGGGCGTTATCGCTTGCACGAGATCATCAGGACTGCGTCAATGGGGCCTAGACCAAATCTAGTGTATGAATACAAGGGTTACGTGCCAGAATGGGGTTGGCGAATGGAACGGCCGAAACTAGAAGCTCTCGAAGCAGAAGGACGTCTAGTATGGTCCAAAACGGGACGGCCCTATCGCAAGACTTATCTTCCTTCAGGACGCACTCCAACAAACCTATGGACTGATATAGGCAACGTGGCTGCTCAAGCAAAGGAACGCCTTGGCTACGAAACCCAAAAGCCTCTCGCCTTGCTGGAGCGCATAATTAAAGCTAGCTCCAATGAGGGCGATATTGTCCTTGACCCGTTTTGCGGTTGCGGCACGGCAGTGGCGGCGGCTCACAAACTAAATAGACACTGGATAGGCATTGATATTACCCATTTAGCCATTAACCTGATGCGCAACCGCCTGAAGGATAGCTTCCCCAGCATCCAGTTTGAGGTTGTTGGCGAGCCGGTGGATTTGGCTGGGGCTAAGGCTTTAGCTCACCAGGACAGATATCAATTCCAATGGTGGGCGCTGGGCTTGATTGGAGCCAGACCCCTCGGCGAGAAGAAGAAGGGCGCTGACAAGGGCATTGATGGCGTCATCCACTTCATAGACGAAGTTAGTGGCAAGCCCAAGCGGGTGGTGGTGCAGGTTAAGAGCGGGCATGTTGGTGTAAATGCCGTTCGGGAGCTCAAGGCGGTGGCTGCCGATGATGCCATAGGTGTCTTTATTACCTTAGAACCACCCACTGAACCGATGAAGGTGGAGGCAGTGGCTGCCGGCTATTACCATTCCCCAATCTGGGATAAGGACTATCCAAAGATACAGATATTGACCATAGAGGAATTGTTAGGCGGTAAAACCGTTGACATGCCCCCGCAGACCCAGACAAATGTAACCTTCGCTAAGGCACCAAAGATAACTCAAAAAGAAGGGGAGCAGTTGTCTATGGAGCAATAATCAGGAGGTGCTATAGACTGCGAAGGAAAGGTGAAGTTATGGATAAGTCAGATTTGCTATATGATGTTGCAGGTGCACAAAGTAAGGAGCAGGTTGAAGAGAGGCGACATTTAGATACAATGGCCACCGGGATTTTAGCCTTTTCT